>Ga0182006_1000357_pt1 | contig 38142 bp, 36 predicted proteins | sample Sormic07211104_1_FD_123022 | JGI IMG/M metagenome (GOLD analysis project Ga0182006, IMG submission 123022) | Rhizosphere microbial communities from Sorghum bicolor, Mead, Nebraska, USA - 072115-104_1 MetaG | ecosystem: Host-associated > Plants > Roots > Rhizosphere | place: USA: Nebraska...
TGTATTCAATTTAGCATTTTTTAAGTCAGTAAAATTTGAACTTTATACAAAAATACAAATTAAAGGTTTTAAATAATTACTTAGTGGTGCAAATTAAATTTTAACACCTTTTTTCTTTTGCTTTAAAAATTCCAAAAGATAAGTTCCATAACCAGATTTAAGTAATGGCTGAGCTAATTCTTCAAGCTGAGTATCGTTAATAAATCCCTGTCTCCATGCTATTTCTTCAATACAACCAACTTTCAAACCTTGTCTCTCTTCTAGAACTTGCACAAATTGTCCTGCTTGCATCAAACTATTAAAAGTTCCTGTATCTAACCAAGCAGTTCCTCTACTTAATATACCAACTTTTAATTTCTCATTTGCTAGATAAACTTTATTCACATCTGTAATTTCATACTCCCCACGGGCGCTTGGCTTAATATTTTTAGCAATTTCAACAACAGAATTATCGTAGAAATATAGTCCTGGAACTGCGTAATTAGATTTTGGTTCCAATGGCTTCTCTTCAATAGAAATAGCATTTTTATTTTCATCGAATTCAACCACTCCATATCTTTCAGGATCCGAAACATGGTAAGCAAAAACAACACCTCCTTCAGGATCAGCATTGTCTTTTAAAAGTTGTTGCATATTGGTACCAAAGAAAATATTATCTCCTAAAACTAAAGCTACTTTGTCATTACCTATAAACTCAGCTCCAATTACAAAAGCCTGAGCCAATCCATTCGGATTTGGTTGTTCTGCATAACTAAAATTACAACCAATTGTACTCCCGTCTCCTAAAAGTTTTTTAAAATGCGGTAGATCGTGAGGAGTGGAGATAATTAAAATTTCATTTATTCCTGCCATCATTAATGTTGATAACGGATAATAAATCATAGGTTTGTCGTAAACCGGCATTAGCTGTTTACTTACAGCCAATGTCAATGGATGCAATCTTGTGCCAGAACCTCCAGCTAATATAATTCCTTTCATATTTTTTGATTTTAGATTTTAGATTTTAGATTTTAGATTTCTTTTGAAATTCTGTCGTATATATCTTTAAATCATTTTTTAATTTAAGCAAACATTTTTCTTAAACTGTCTTTATAATTTGGAACTTTTAAGTTATAAACTATTTTTATCTTTTTCTTATCTAATAGTGAGAAACTTGGCCTTTTTGCTGGAGTTGGATAAGATGACGATGGAATCCCTCCAACTTTACAACTGTAGCCACCAAACTCCTTAATGCTTAACGCAAATTCATACCAACTAATTTCGCCTTCATTTGAATAATTATAAATTCCACAAATCCATTCTGGCGATTCAATTATATCAATCATTGCTTGTGCCAAATCTGTGGCATAGGTTGGCGAGCCAATCTGATCATTTACGACATTAATTTCATCTCTTTCTTGCATTAGTCGCTTCATAGTTTTAACAAAATTATTTCCAAATTTGCTATAAACCCATGAAGTTCTAATTATAATGGATTCTGGGTTTTCTTGCAAACAAGCAATTTCACCAGCCAATTTACTTTCTCCATAAACATTTATTGGATTAGTTTTAGCTTCTTCATTTAAGGCGATAGATGAATTCCCATCAAAAACATAATCTGTCGAAACATGAATTAATTTTACATTATTTTCTTTAGCATATTTTGCTATTAACTCTACTGCCAAATGATTTACTGTAAAAGCTAAATCTTTTTCTGATTCAGCTTTATCAACTGTTGTATAAGCTCCACAATTAAATATAACATCAGGGAGAATTGCCTCTAATTGAGATTGAAGCATCTCTAAGTTACTTAATGTAATTTGAGTTCTATCTGCAAATACCCATTCATATTGAGGATAAGAAGGTGCTAAAACTGAAAGTTCCGATCCTAATTGTCCTGTCGCTCCAGTTACTAGAATTTTTTTCATTAAAATAAACTATTACAATTTTCAATAAAAGGAAGAATTTGATCTTTTTCTGAAACTATTGCTTCATCCAGATTCATTCCCCAATCAATATTCAAAGATGGATCGTTATATATGATTCCGCCTTCAGAAGCTTTGTTGTAAAATTGATCACATTTATACATTACTGAAGCTGTTTCGCTAACAACTGAAAAACCATGAGCAAAACCTTGTGGTACTAGTAATTGTTTTTTGTTCTCAGCAGTTAATAGAACACTAAAAGCTTTTCCATAAGTTGGCGAATCTTTTCTCAAATCTACTGCAACATCAATAATTTCTCCTTCTAAAACACGGACTAATTTTGTCTGGGCAAAAGGAGGATTTTGGTAATGCAAACCTCTCAACGTTCCTTTTTTTGAAAATGACTGATTATCTTGAACAAATTCAATATTAATTCCTAAATCTTCAAATTTAGTTCTACTATAAGATTCAAAAAAGTAACCTCTTTCGTCTCCAAATACTGTTGGTTCTACAATTACCAAATCTTTTATGAAAGTTTCTTCGATTTTCATTTTTTAATTTTAAATTCATTAAAGAAATTAACAATAACCTCTTTTATTCTAATTTTATCTGTATTAGCTAAATTTGATCCTGATGGCAAACATAATCCTCTATCAAATAACTCTTCAGCAATTTTATCTCCATAATATGGATATTTTTCAAAAACTGGCTGCAGATGCATTGGCTTCCACAACGGTCTACTCTCTATATTTGCTTTGTTAAAAGCAAGTCTCAAACTTTCCTTTTCTTCTTTTGTTTCCAAAAGTATTGTATTAAGCCAATAATTAGAAATGAAGCCATTGCTAGAATTATCAAAGAGTTTTGCATTTTCAACTTCTTTAAAAATCTCTTTGTAAAATAAATGATTCGCTTGTCTTAAACTGATATTCTTTTCTAAAATTTTCATCTGTCCAAGACCAATTCCTGCGCAAATATTACTCATTCTATAATTGTAGCCTATTTCACTATGCTGATAATGTACCTCTGCATCTTTTGATTGAGTAGCATAAAAAATTGCTTTTTCCTTTTGTTCTTTATGCCTAGCAATTAATGCACCACCGCTAGAAGTGGTAATAATTTTATTTCCATTAAATGATAAAATACCAAAAGCTCCAAAACTACCACATTTTTTTCCTTTATAACTGCTTCCTAGTGCTTCAGCGCTATCTTCAATAATTGGAATCTTATATTTATCAGCAATAGCAGTTATTTCATCTACTTTATATGGCATACCATATAAATGAACGGCTATAATTGCTTTTGGTTTTTTCCCCTTTTTTATTCGGTCTTTTATAGCAGTTTCTAGATATTCTGGACAAATATTCCATGTATCAACTTCACTATCTACAAATATAGGACATGCATTCTGATATAAAATTGGATTTGCTGAAGCTGAAAAAGTCATACTTTGGCAAATTACCTCATCGCCAGCTTTAACACCTAATAAGATTAGAGCTAAATGAATAGCTGATGTTCCAGAATTTGAAGCAGCAACAAAGTTTTCATTTCCAAAGTACCCCTCAAGTCTATTTTCAAACTCCTCTACATTTGGTCCACCAGAAGTAATCCAATTTGACTTTAAAGCATTCTGAATATACTCTTGCTCAAATCCGCTTTCTTGAGATAATGACAAATAAATTCTCTTATTGTCCATTATTAATATGCCAATAATCTAAAGGATAACGAACGTCGTCCTCGCTAACATTACTTAACGGCAACGTAGAAAAAGATATTAATTTAGAATTTTCATCCAACGATTCTACTGCATTTGCGTAACCTGCAGGTATGTGAACAATTTTACTATCAGATTCAGAAACAAAAACGGTTTCAATGGTTAAATCCTTTGAAGGATTTTCCCAATTATCAATTTTTATAAAATGAATATTAAAAGAACCTGAAAGACAATAAAAATTTTTAGTATCTAATTTATGCCCCTGCCAAGCTCGGATTGGATTTTCCTTCGAATTACTTATAATATAAAACCTTTCAATATCAGTAAAGCTAAAATCATTTACATACGATATACTTCCTCTTTGATCTGAAAATTTTCCTCCCTGAATTATTTTAGGCTTCATGATTCAATCGTAAATTACTTTTGTTTAACAAATAAAATTTTGAAGAGTAAAGTAACAATAATGGCAAAATGACAATTAAGAACACTAGTAAATCTTGAACTTTTTGATAAAGAAAAATAACTAAAAAAGAAATCCCTGTCTGTACAACTGCATAAAGTGCCGAAACTACTCTATGTTGCATCTTATATTCATTACTTAATACTTGATATAGATGCAAACGATGGGCTTCAAAAATATTCTGTTTAAGGTAAAGTCTGTGAAGAATTGTACAGACAGCATCTACTCCATACACTGCTAAAAACAATAACCAAATAAGAGTTTCTGTTGTAAGGATTAATTTTAAAACCAAATAAATTATCCAGAAAGCAATAGCAATACTTCCAACATCTCCTGCAAAACATTTTGCTTTTTTTCTATAATTAAAAAACAGAAAAACTAAGCTCGCAATCATTGCATATATTATAAAAACACCATCAGTAAAAAGCTGGTTTTTTGTATTTACATACAACAGTGACCCCATTACTACTAAAGTATAAAGCCCTGTAATACCATTAATTCCATCCATGAAATTATAGGCATTAATGAGCCCTATTGCTAATACGTAACTTACTAAAACTATCCAAATTGGGACAAAAGTAAATAAGTTTAAATCAAAAAAAATTAACGTGATGGAAAGGAAATGAATTGAAATTCGGATTTTATTTGATAAACTTTGAATATCGTCCCAAAAACTGACTAAACTGACTAAAGTAATTCCTGTAAAAAAAAAGAAACTAGCTTCAATGTTTTGAGCAAAATATAACAATGCTGCAAACCAAAAAATGATTCCACCTCCCCGCAAAGTAATTTCTGTATGTGAACTTCTTTGGTTTGGTTTGTCAATTATATTAAAATGATCTGCTACTTTAAAATAGAGCAACATAATAATCATTAAAACAATTCCTAAAATTGTGTACTCCATTTTATGACCTTACTCCCAATTAGTATCTTTTATTTCTTGATATACTTTCTTAATCCCCTCTTCTAGGCTAGTCTTAGCTTTCCATCCAAAACTATTTAATTTTGAAACATCCATTAGTTTACGAGGCGTACCATCTGGCTTAGAGGTATCCGTCAAAATTTCTCCTTCAAAACCAACTATTTTTTTTACCAAAATAGCCAGATCTAAAATCGAAATATCTTCTCCTACTCCAATATTTACTAATCCTTGTTCATTATAGTTTTCCATTAAATATAGACATGCTTCGGCAAGATCATCTGCATGCAAAAATTCTCTTTTTGGGTGTCCTGTTCCCCAAATAGTAACAGAAGAGTCATTATTACGTTTTGCAGTAATAAATTTTCTTAACATTGCAGGAAGAACATGAGAATTCTTTAAATCGTAATTATCATTAGGCCCATACAAATTTGTTGGCATAACAGAGATAAAATTACATCCAAATTGATCTCTATACGCATCACACATTTTAATTCCAGCAATTTTTGCAATGGCATAAGGCTCGTTAGTAGACTCTAATTCTCCTGTAAGCATATACTCTTCTTTTAATGGCTGAGGCGCCATCTTAGGATAAATACAAGAAGATCCTAAAAACATCAACTTTTTTACATTGTTTAAATAAGATTGATGAATAATATTATTTTGAATCATTAGATTTTCATAGATAAAATCCCCTTTATAAGTGTTATTGGCAATAATACCTCCAACCTTTGCTGCTGCTAAAAAAACATAATCAGGCTTTTCTTCAGCAAAAAAATCTGCTACTGCTTGCTGATTTCTCAAATCTAATTCTGAAGAAGTTTTCAATACGAAATTTGTATATCCTTTTTCTTTTAATTGACGTAAAATTGCCGAACCTACCATACCTCTATGTCCAGCTACGTATATTTTATCTTGTAAATTCATAGTGTTACTCTTCGATCTTGAATATGAAGTATTCTAATATATCTAAATTAATATCTAATAGCTGATCTTACTTCATTTAACATCTTTTCTTTCTTAACATAATTAAGATCAGATATCATCATTTCTTTAACTAGTCCTGCCAAATCATATTTAGGAACCCATCCTAATTTTGTTTTTGATTTAGTAGGATCTCCAATAAGCAAATCTACTTCTGTTGGACGGAAATATTGTGGATCAACAGAAATTACTTGTTTACCTATTTCAATTTGATACTCAGCATTACTACACGAAGCAACATATCCTTTTTCTTCTACTCCTTCACCTCTAAATTCGATATCTATCCCTACTTCTGCAAATGACATTTTAACAAAATCACGAACATATGTAGTTTCTCCCATAGCAATAACATAGTCTTCAGCAACATCCTGTTGTAAAATACGCCACATTGCTTCTACATAATCTTTTGCATGTCCCCAATCACGTTGTGCATCTAGATTTCCTAAATACAAACAATCTTGCTCTCCTAAAGCAATAGCGGCCGTAGCCATAGTAATTTTACGAGTTACGAAAGTTTCTCCTCGACGTGGTGATTCATGGTTAAACAAAATACCGTTACAAGCAAATATATCGTAAGCTTCTCTATAATTTTTGGTAATCCAAAAACCGTAAATTTTAGCTACACCATAAGGCGAACGCGGGTAAAATGGTGAATTCTCATCATAAAAGCCTTTTTCATTTTTATTCTCAGCTAAGCCACCATATAATTCGGATGTTGATGCTTGATAAATACGAGTTTTCTTTTCTAACCCTAAAATACGAACTGCCTCTAGAATTCTTAAAGTTCCTATACCATCTACATTTGCAACATATTCTGGAGAATCAAAAGAGACCTTAACATGGCTCATAGCACCGAGATTATATATTTCATCTGGTTGCACCTCTTGAATAATTCTTATAACATTCGTAGAATCTGTCAAATCTCCATAATGTAGCTTAAAATTTACGTTAGCTTCGTGCTGATCTTGATATATATGATCAATACGTTGAGTGTTAAAAGAAGAAGCTCTTCTTTTAACGCCATGAACCACATATCCTTTTTCCAGCAATAATTCTGCTAAATATGATCCATCTTGTCCTGTAATTCCTGTTATAAGTGCTACTTTCATTTATTTATTTTTTTATTTTTTTATTATTTATCTTAAAAGATTCAAATGTTTTCATTAACCCAACTTCAGCAACAATCGGCAATGATTTTCCGAGAACACTAATCATTTTTTTATTACTCACTACGTAGTTTTCCGTTAACTTTTGCAAACGTTCTGAATTTAATGGCATATGAAAATAATCTCCAAATTTAGCCAGAAATTTAATAAAAGATGAATTAATATTCCATATTAAACTTTTCTTTCCTAAAGTAGAACCTAAAACTTTAATTAATTCATTAGTTGACAAAACTTCATTATCCGCTATATTATAAATACCAGAAGGAATCATTTTGTTCTCTAACAACTCCTTAATGACAAAACAAAGATTTTCAATGCTCAAAAATGAACGTTGATTTTTAAAAGCCCCTAAGGGCCAAGGTAAACCTTTAGAAACCAATTGATATAAAAGATTGAGATTACCTTTATTTCCTGGTCCATGAATCATGCAGGGTCTTAAGATATAAACGCGTTTACCATAAGGAATTTTTTGGCTTATAATATAATCTTCTGCCATTTTCTTTGCTATGCCATAGTGAGTTTTAGGATTACATTGAGCTTCTTCTGTTAAAATTCCGTCTACCTCATCAGCACATGCTTTAACCGTACTCATAAAAATAAAAATCTTAGCGTCCGAAACCAAAAAACCATCAAAAAGTTGTTTAGTTAACTCAAAATTGGCATCATAATATTCATTTGGATGTGATACATTTTTCAGGTCATGTGCCTTTCCCGCTAGATGAATTATTGCATCTGTTTTAAGATCAAACTCCTGATTGGGAACATATCTGATACTCTTTGACTCAATTTCGTTCGAAGTTCCTAAATCTTTTTTAAGATTGCCTCCCACAAAACCACTAGCTCCAGTTATGGTTATTTTCATTCTAATTTATATCTTTAATCCAATACTTTGATTCATTTTCGACAAAGATACATTTCAACCAGCCTTCTATTGAAGCTTTATAATATAATTCTTCATCAACTTCTATATAAGGCAATTCAAAAAAGTTTTTATCCATAATAATGTCATTTCTATCAATGACATATATATTATTAATATTATAAAAAGGATACTTTTTAATTTCAGAATTTGTAGTAATCATTTTTTTACCTGCTCCAATAGTCTCAAATGTCCTCATTGTTAATCCTTTCTGGCCTGGGTGATTAATATCTAAAATAACTTTTGAATCTTTATATAATTCTAATATTTGATTCGTTGTTAAGCTTTTGAAGCTTAATTTCTTATAATCAAACAATTGAAAAGTCTTATCAAATTTCTTTTTATAAAAATAAACTAAACGACCATGAATAAAATAATAACAATATGAAGCCAAATTATTTAAATCGCACCATTCTTTTACTTTACTACTTATTGTATATCTATCTGAATGGGCTGTGCCAAGAAAAAGCAAATCATATTTAGATTTTTCATTAATGTCCTTATATACGTTTTTAAAAGAGTCTAAATAAAACAAAGGTCGAAAATTCAAATTAAATTTTACTGCATCATCAGGATCAAAAGTAAACTTCTTATCAAAGTATTTTAATATCTGAGTAGGGTGACTGTGATTTGTAAATGAATCCCAAGTATAAAAAATACATTCGCACTCCGGATGATCTTTCTTAAAATTTTGAAGAAAAAATTCTGGAACTACCTCACCTCTATTTACAAACAAATAATTATAAATTTCATTTTTAGTTTTAAGCAAGATCCCCCTGTAATAACTATCTATTTTTTTCTGATAAAAATTCCTTTTAACCCTTATAATTCCTTTAACAAAACTATTATTTGAAGGTCTTTCATCATAGTAATCAACTTGCGCACCAAGCTCCTCTAATTTTTTTATAATCTCTTTCTCTAGATTAAAGGTCTGGACGGAAAAGAAAAGTATTTTTTTATTATCCAGCTTATCTTTTAATATCATTTTAGCAGACCTTTCTTCTTCATTTCTTCAAGTGAAATACTTAACTTATCTTCTTGAATTTCTTGCTGCAAAACCCACTTAGAAAATTTCTCAATTCCCTCTTTAAAGTAAACTTTTGGCTCAAATCCTAATAAATTTTTAATTTTATTTAAATCCGCATAGTTGTGACGTATATCACCTAATCTAAATTTACCTGTTATTGTGACAGGAACATCTATTTCATAAGCTTTAATTAAGGAATTTGCCACCTCGAGAACATCTGTAGCTACACCAGTTCCTACATTAAAAACTTGCCCATTAGCTTCACTTTTTTCAATTCCAAGAATTGTCGCTGATACTACATCATCAATAAAAACAAAATCCCTTGTTTCTTTTCCATCTTCAAAAATTTGAATCGGATTATTATTTCTAATTTGTGTAGAAAAAATAGATAAAATTCCTGTATAAGGATTTGACAATGATTGTCCAGGACCGTAGACATTTTGATATCTAAAAGCAACAGGGGCAATACCTATTGTTGGGCAAACAGTCATAATCATCTGTTCTTGATTCTGCTTTGTGATTCCATAAACCGAAGATGGATGTATTTTTGAATCTTCATCAGTTGCCAATAATTCCAGTTTTTGGTTGTCTGCATATGTAAGATCAAAATTTCCAGCTAACATATTTTCTTCTCCCCTATGTTTTGGATAAACAATTCCTAATTCTGGATGCCTATATTTTCCTTCTCCATAAATAGATCGCGAAGATGCTATTACAATTTTCTCGACAGAATTCTGATTATTTGCCAATATATCAAGCATAATTGCAGTACCTTGAATATTTACTTCAGTATACTTTTCAATACAATACATCGATTGTCCAGTACCTGTTTCAGCAGCAAAGTGCACAATTATATTTTGTCCTTCAAGAGCCAGTTCCCAGTCCTTTCTAGAGGTTACGGTTCCTCTAATAAACGTTACTTTATCTTTAATACTTTTATATAAGGGAGATGTTAACTCTGGAGTATCTCCATGAATTTGAGGAGATAAATTATCCAAGACTGTTATATTATATCCTTTATCAATTAATTCTAATGATAAATTACTTCCTATAAATCCGGCTCCTCCGGTAATTAATACATTTTTCATATTTTACTGAATTTTAACCCATTTCTGAGTTTCAAAATTAAATTCCTTAATTGGTTTTGCAGGTGAACCGACAGCAATAACATACGGCGGAAGGCTTTTAGATACGACTGAATTCGCTCCGACTATTGTTCCCTTTCCAATTACAACCCCTGGTAATACGGAAACAAATTCCCCTAGCCAAACATTATCATTAATTATAACTGGTTTAGCAATTAATGCTCTTTTATTCGGTACTATATTAGGGTTACTATCAAATTCATCACCATTATAGCTACCATGCGAACAATCTGATATATATATTTTACTTGCTAAAAGTACATTACTTCCAATTATTACACTTTTCATGGCCGTTATATGAACATAATCATTCATTTGAACGTTTTCTCCAAAAAACATTGTTTGTTCGCGGTTCATTGGATAGGCTTCTAATCGACATCCAACTCCTGTGGTAAACCCCTTCGAAACTTTAATATATTTTGCTCCTCGAAGATCAATTGGAAACCTTACAAGTCTTGCTTCCTTAAAAACAAAAAAACCTCGTAATTTACAATAAATTAAATATAAAACTTGAGCAATACTATAATTATTCATTTTTTTCTAAGAAACACTATTACAATTCTTCTGATATACTTAAGAACAGAAAAAGTAACAGCTATTATATATGTACCAATACTTATCCAATTATTTTTAAAGGCAAATTTAAGATTTTTAAGTTCCCCCTTTTCCATTTCTTTTAGATTAGCACTCAGTCCACTTTCTCCAAAACCAGTTTTTCCATCACCATAAATTATTAGTTTTTTATTATAAAAAAAACAGTTGAATTCCTGAGACACCCTAAAAAAGAAGTTTCCCTCTTCGGCATATTTTTGAGTTTCATCAAATAATCCAATTTTATCGACAATAGCTTTTTTCATTAAAACAGTTGAAGGTTGGAAAAAATTTTTAAATATTAAATTTATAAATTTCACATTTATCAACTCTCCTTCTAATCTATTTTTCATATAAAACCCTTCAAAAGCTGTTGCTAAAAAATCAACATTTGGTTTCTCTTCAAAAATTTTTGTTTGTCGACTAAGTTTATCTGCGAACCAAGCATCATCAGAATCTAAAAAAGCAATATAGTCACCCTTCGCATTTTTTAAACCCGTATTTCTAGCTTTTGAAACTCCTCCATTTTCTTGTGAAATTAAGCTAATACCTATGTGATTATTACATTCAATAAATGCTTTTACTATTTTAACAGAATCATCTTTTGAACCATCATTCACGACAATAACCTCTATCAAGCCATCATAATCTTGATTAATAACAGACTCTAATGCCCTTTCAATGGAACCTGCTGAATTATACATTGGAATAATTACAGAAATCATAATCAATTATTTTATTTAATTATTCGCTCCAAACTACACGTTTAATATAGTCGGTATAACTCAAAATAATTCTGACCATTTTTTCAGACACATTTGGCATAGAATAATCGGCCACCGGTCTGAAATTACGATCTTTCCCTCTCTTTTGTGTTTGTAATTGTACAAGGGCTTGCATAATTCTTTCTGGATTTAGACCAACCATCATAACTGAAGTTTCTTCCATCGCCTCTGGTCGCTCATGAGCATCTCTAATATTTAAAGCTGGAAAATTCAGTGTAGAAGATTCTTCTGAAATTGTACCACTATCAGATAAGACTGCAAAAGATTTCATTTGCAAAGCATTATAATCATTAAATCCCATCGGTTTTAAAAACTGGACTTCAGGTCTCATTGCAATCTGTTTCGCATCAATCATTTTTTGTGTTCTAGGATGCGTACTAACAATAATTGGAAATTTATATTTATCCGCAATTAAGTTTAGAGTATCCATTAGTCCTTTGAAGTTTTTCTCGCTATTTATATTTTCTTCTCTGTGAGCCGACACAACAAAAAATTTCTCGTTTTCAAGATTAAGTTTTTCAAGAATATTTGATGAATTAATATCATTCATGTAATGATTTAAAACTTCAAACATTGGCGAACCAGTTTTAATAATTCTATCCGCAGATAAGCCCTCCCTCAATAGATATTCTCGTGCAATATCACTGTAAGTAAGATTAATATCTGAAATATGATCTACAATTTTACGATTAGTTTCTTCTGGAACCCTTTGATCGAAACAACGATTTCCAGCTTCCATATGAAAAATAGGAATATGTCTTTTTTTAGCAGGTATTGCACATAAACAACTGTTTGTATCTCCTAAAACTAAAAAAGCATCTGGTTTTTCAGCTTCGAGAAGAGGATCAATTTTTATTAAAATTTGGCCTACCGTTTCAGTAGCAGTTACTCCAGCTGCATTTAAAAAATGATCTGGTTTTCTTATATTTAAATCTTCAAAAAAAATCTGATTTAGTTCATAATCATAATTTTGCCCCGTATGTACAATTATATGCTCAATCGCCTGTGAATCATCTAAAGCTGCCATAACACGTGAAAGTCTGATGATTTCAGGACGGGTTCCAACCACCGTCATAACTTTTAACTTCTTCATATATAATCTTTCTCTATCCTAAAGTGATAGTATTTTTCAATAATTAGTTAATATTTTTATAAAATAATTAGAAAAGCCACTTATTCATTATACATCTAAGAAATAGGTATCTGGATCATTTGGATCAAAAAATTCGTTTATCCAAAAGTTCGTATACAATACTTCATCACCAATATTTTTAATATTATGGGTGTACCATATTGGCATATCGACGTACGCAGGCTCATTGCCATCTAAATAAAAATCGATTACTTCATCACTATCTATACGGCGTAGCTGAATTAGTGCTTTACCTTTTATTACAGCAAAACGTTCTATTTTTCTGGTATGAAAATGATTTCCTCTTGTAATTCCTGGAACAGTAGTAGAAAATGAAACTTGTCCTCCTACACCTAAACGAATAATTTCTACAAAACTACCTCTAGTATCTGTATGTTGCGTAAATTTTACTGGAAAATATTTTTTTACATCAATATAACTACGATAAGTATTAAACAAATTAAGTTCAAATACATTATTTATAACTGGAATTATACCTTTATCCTGATATTCTTCTTTATATGATGTTAATAAAGCTAGAAGATGAGAAACTTTACATTGCGAAGTATGCTCTATCATTACTTTCTCATTTCCATTTACTGATTTTATTTCTTTTAAAATAAAATCAACCAATTCTCCTACATAAATTAATTTTAAATCAGCATCAATATCAATGGATGGGCTTTCATTTCTAGATATCTTATGACTAAAAGTTGCTATTACTGAATTATAATTAGGATGGCCAAAAGGTCCAAAAACATTTGGTATAATCAAACCTGTAAATTTTCCCGAAGATTTTTCTGCCCATGCAGACATCATTTCACGGCCTTCTTTTTTAGATTTTCCATAAAGATTATCCCTTTCTTCTTGAGTAGACGACGAAAAAATAACATGCGCTTTACTGTTCGAAATTTCAAGGGAATGAATTAATTTTTTAACTAACCCAATATTAGAATCGTAGATTACCTGTGGATCATGATGACGATTCATTGCAGCAAGGTGAATTATTACATCACACTTTGCTACAAATTCATTTAATAGATCATCATCATCAAAATAATCTTTCTGAAATTCTATTCTCTGAAATTCTTCCGGGTGAAGTCCTAATGTATTATATAAATGTGTACCAACAAACCCTGCCTGCCCAGTTATCCCTACTTTTAACATATTTATGTTTATTCTTTAAAATATTATTTATCAAATTAATTTTAAAGGACCTACTATCCTGGCATTTGAATTACATCTTCTCCAAACACTTCTTTTCTTATAAGAGGTAATTTTGATAATAATGTTTTCATTCCTTCAACACCTTGCTGTTCGGTATTATGAGAATGATAATCCTCAATAAATGAAATATCTTTTTCACCTTCTGAAAAATATTGCGCGTAATTCAAATCTCTATTGTCAGCTGGAATCCTATAAAAATCTCCCATATCTTCTGCTTTTAACATTTCCTCACGTGTACACAAGGTTTCATAAAGTTTTTCCCCGTGACGCGTTCCTATAATTTTAATTTCGTTATTCGAATTACAAAGCTCCTTTAATGCTTGTGCCAAATCCCCAATCGTACCTGCTGGAGCCTTGTTTACAAACAAATCTCCTGGATTTCCATGTTCAAATGCAAATAAAACTAAATCTACAGCTTCATCTAATGACATTAAGAAACGAGTCATATTAGGATCTGTAATTGTAATCTGACTACCCTCTTTTATTTGTTTCAAAAATAAAGGGATAACAGATCCTCTTGAAGCCATAACGTTCCCGTATCTTGTTAAACAAACGGTGGTATCTTTAGAGTTTCTAGATGCAGCTACAGCAACTTTCTCCATTAATGCTTTAGATATCCCCATAGCATTAATTGGATAAGCGGCCTTATCTGTACTCAAACAAATAACCTTTGCTACTTTATTTGCAACAGCCGCATCGATAACATTTTGCGTTCCTATTACATTTGTCTTAGTTGCTTCTAATGGGAAAAACTCACATGAAGGCACTTGTTTTAAAGCTGCAGCATGAAAAACGTAATCAACATTCCGTATAGCTCTTTCTACACTATTATAATCTCTTACATCACCAATATAAAATTTCAGTTTATCACTTTTTAATTGATTACGCATATCGTCTTGTTTTTTTTCATCTCGTGAAAAAATACGAATTTCTTTAAAGTGGTCTGTAGTAAGAAATTTATTTAAAACTGCATTACCAAATGAGCCTGTACCTCCTGTTATAAGTAATATTTTATCTTTGAACATATTATATTTTCTTCCTTTAATTTAAACGATGAAACCCTATTGTTTCCTTTCTGATATAAAACTTAGATATTTATTCGCGACATTTTCGAATAGATAGTCTTTTAAAATACTTTTCAAAGATTCTTCATCAATGATAGCATCTTTTTGAAAAAAATCTACCATTTTTTCAACAGATTCCATATGATCTATCTCATCTGAAAAAATACTTAAGCTTAGCGGATATATCTTTAATAACTCAGCTGAAGTATCATTCATAATAGAACAAATATTAAGTATCTTTTTTCCTGAATACATATATTCTATAAGTTTACTTGGCTCTTGATATTCATTATTGTTACCAATATTCAATAGGACATCAGCATTTTTTATAACTAAGTTCAATTGAGTTCTATCGATAAATCCATTCAACTTGATATGATCATTTAATAATTGTGGATATTGCTGAAAAAGTATAACAGTATCAGTAAGATCTCCATAAAAATCAAAAGTAAAGTTCAGATCTGGATATCTAATCACTAATTTTTTTAATAAAATAAGCAAATTTTCTGGGGATCTAGTACTAGTACTTAAGGTTCCTAAAAAAACTATTTTTATTTTTTTCTCTTCCAAACTTTTTTCATTCGAATAGTTGTAATCAGTAGGAATAAAAACATTGTTATTTACAACTATTTTATTTTCTAAATTTGGAAATAGTGATACATATTTTTTTCTTATTCTATCTGTCAATACACAATTTAAATCTGCCTTTTCAAATATTTTTTTCTCGAATGCCCTGTTTAATTTACCATAGAGAAATGTATTATTGACCTTTGCGTTGTAACTAAATGGGTCTATAGTATCTGCAAGCCAGTAAAGATTTTTATGTTTGTTCGCTAACTTATAACCAATTCGATGGGCAGAAAATGTCCATGATACAGTAATTAACTTATCAATTTTATTTTCATCAATAATTTTTGAGGCCATAGGAACGGCAGAAAATTGCCATAGAAAAGAATGATCAGGCCAATATAAATTTGACCATGTCAAATCATAAATTTTTCTAAACATTTTTTTTACTGCAACTTTAAAAGTTATTCTCTGTCTATTCATGTCCAGGGAATTGATTTGAAGATTCCCCCTAAATTTATATTTGAGATTCCCTAAAAAATACTCCGTTGTCCTATAAATTTTAACTCCTTCAATTTCCTCAAATTCTAGATAAGCATTTTTATTAGCGGTAATAACATGTACTTCTATACCTTCGTCAACCCATTTTTTTGCGATATTAAACCAACGGTAAGTATTAGGCTTAGCTTCAGGATAAAAATCATACGATACTATTAAAATCTTCACAATAAACTTATTTTAATTTTCTACTTTTTTTCTACTAAGTAACCCCCACATTAAAAATGTTGCCGACATTAAAGAGTATCTTAATTCTTCATTACTATATAACATAATCAAAACCAAAAATATAAAAGTTCTAACAATGATTGAATTAGATGTTTTTTTTGCGAAACTAATCAGCATATAAATAAATAAAAAACCAAATAAAAATCCATAAACAGCTAATATTGTCGTAATTGTATTGGTGTTATTTCCTACATCCAATCCAAAACCAATAAGGGCACGAGTGTATTTTTCAAAGAACAATGGATAATTTTTAATTCCTACACCAAAGAAAATATTATCCAAAAAAATATTGAAATTAGCTAGAACGGACATCGCTCTAGCGAGTGAGCTACCATCTCCAATGTTATCTTTTCCCATTTTTTCAAAAATCATGCTATACAGTTCTCCCGACAAAAGAACAACTATAAAACCAATCGACAGTAATCCAACAATTAAACTTTTATTTTTTATTGAGGCTTTACTTTTGTTATTTGTAAACAAGAATGAGATAAAGATAATACCTACTGTAATAAATGCGGCTGTAGAAAATGTGCTAAATAAGGCCAATATGAAAACAAAAAGATATTTTTTATTGATTTCACTTTTAAAAAACAACTCAAATAATATTGCTATATTTAAATAAATCATAAAAACACCTGGTTCCCTAAAAATGCTAGTATTCCTTACATAGCTACCGTCAGCAAAAACAATAGCAACTCCTAAATTATACATTGTTGCTCCAGCCGAATTATATTGGACTGGGAATATTTCAAAAAAAGATAAGGAAATTGACGCAATTACAAATATGACTAATGAAATCAAACTTAAAATATAAATTAGTTTCAAATAAACATCTATAAAATTTTTATATGAATAAAAATTTACAATTATCAAAGCTAAAAAAAACAACCATATTTGATAAACATAGCCCCCAGAAAAGTCAAAATTCAAAAAAACGGTGATAAAAACGGAAAAGACTATAAAATAAAAGACTAAACTACTCTTACTTAAAATCGTCAAAAACTTTAAGTTAGAAATCGTCAGTAGATATACTGTTAACAAAAGGTATATTAGGTATTTTACTGCAATATAAACTAGATTCTCGTTGGTACCAAAGTTAAAAGTATCATCAGAAACAAATATTACTATAAAAAATATAAGATAATGCATCCAATTAGTTTGATCATCTGATTCTTTATTTTTTATATTTATCATTAATTTTTTATTTATTATAATATTATAAAATCCTAAAATAAAAGTATCTTACCAAATTCTTAGAAGTAATTTGGATCTTTTAATTAATATATTAAAACCTTACTATATAATAATATTTTTGATTGAACTACTTTTTATGAGCTTATTAAATTGATAAAAAATGCTTATCAATAATAGATTGTACAGATTGATTTTGCCCTAATATTTCAACAAACTTATTCTTTGCATTATTACACATATTCAAATATTCAGAATTATTTAAAGTTGACATTTTATTTATTGCGTTTGCCAATTCTTCGCCACTTCCATTTTTAAAAAACAATCCATTATTTAAATCAACTAATTCATCCATACCCATAATATCAGAAACAACTACTGGTTTCCCCACTGAAAATGATTCTAAAATAGGAAGCGCTGCATGAGGTTTTGAAAATGGAGAGATTAAAGATATAGAATTAGCATAGTAATCAAATATATTATCAACTAACCCAATTTTAATAATATGTTTAGACTTATTTAAACTCTTAATTAGTGAATTAATTCTCCACATATAGGGATCAAAAAATAAAATAAATCTTTTTAGTTTGTTATCTGGAAATCTGAAATCCCCTCCTAAGAAATAAATCCTAACATTTTCATTTAAAAAAGGTAAAGCTTGAACAAATTGCTCAAAACCTTTTATTCGTTGCATTCCTCCCATATACAAGAAATGTTTAAAATTTTGATTTTGATTTACTTCATGCGAAGTGCTTCTGCCCTTAACTACTACTGGATCATATACAATATTAGTTTTGTCTTCTAAACCAACTCTTAAAGCATTATCTCTAGATATTGCAATAATTTGATCACAATATTTATTTATGCCACTTTTTATTATACTTTTTCTAATTCCAAAAACACCTCTAGCAAGGGGCTCTCTAATATGAATAAAAGTTTCTTTTTTATTCCTTTTTGCTGCCAGCGCCCAATCAGATATAAAAGTAGAATTCAGATAAATTATATCAGATTCTATGTTTAAGTTTGATAATTCTTTTTTGGCGAATATATATTTACTTAAAAAAAAACTAATTATATTTTTTAAATTCCTAGAAAAATCAATTATATCAAAATAAGATGCTTCGCTATGAATAAAAATTCCATAAAATTTTGAATAAAATTTTGACTTTGCAATAGTTACCGTGACACCTAATTTCTCAATATATTGAACTGCTTCACTATCAAAGACACATAAAACTTGAACCTTATTTTTAAATTTAAGTTCTTCAATAAGTCCTAACAAAGCAATTAGACCTCCCCCAACACCCCTTCCGTGGTGAATTATAAGAATATTTTTCAAACTAGTTTTTAAAAAAATTTAAGATAGTAGCTCTATTAAATGGAAGCAGCATTTTAACAAATTTATAATTAAACCAAACTTTATTCTTAAATCCTTTATGGGAATTAGATAAAATTAAAAATCGTTCTTTAATATATTTTTTACTAGTTCCAGAAGAAATTCCACCATATTCAAATATTGAGATGGCACTTTTTATGTAATGAAAATTATAGCCTTTGATAAATAAATTTAAAAACAAATTATAATCTGAAGATATTTTATAATTTAAAGAAAAAGGATAGTTAACCAATATTTCTCTTCTTACAAAAGAACTTTGATGACAAAAATTAAGAGAATAGTTCAACTGATATATCTCTCTTGCTTTATCAAGACTTAAAACTCCATTTTTTTTTATAAAAACATCACCATAAATGACATCATGATTTTTATCTACCAGGGCGTCATTTAACAACTTAGAAATGTTATTTGCAAACAAATCTCCGGCATTCATAAAATTAACCCATTCACCTTTTGCTAATAGAACTCCTTTGTTCATTGCATCATAAATCCCTTTATCTGCTTCTGATATCCAAAGAGTAATTTTATCTTCATATTTTTTAATAATCTCTAAAGTTCCATCCTTACTGCCCCCATCAATTATGATGTATTCGTAATTATCAAATCCCTGATTAATTACACTCAGTATTGTTTGTTCAATAGTATTAACCACATTATATGAAACTGTTATGATAGAAATAAGAGGTAATTGTGTATTCATTTTTGTTTACTAATAATAAAACTTATGCATTAACAACTTCTTTTTGATCTAAAAAATCTAGTTCTTCTTTTATTAAAACATCTAAAACCTGATAAAAATCGAGATCATACTGCCAACCCAATTTCGTTTTTGCAGGCGTGTTGTCCCCATAAATATCTTCTATGTCAGTTGGTCTCATAAAATCGTTATCAATTACTAATTTATTTATTGAAACATCGAGTTTCTTAAAGACATACTCAATAATAGATCTCAACGTTATGCTTTTTCCTGAACAAATAATAAAATCATCTGCCTTTTCAGCTTGTAACATTAACCACATTGCTTCTACATAACTTGGTGAATATCCAAAATCTCTTTTAATATCAATACTACCGACCTTCAAAACCCAATTAGCATTATTCTGGTTTCTAACCGTTTCTTGCAAAACTTTTTTAACAAAAAAACCATTAGATCTCAGAAAAGATTCATGATTAAATAAGACACCATTACAAGCATATACCCCATAAGACTCTCTATAATTAACTACTATCCAATGTGCTGATGCTTTTGAAATAGCATACGGACTCAATGGATGCATCGGAGTATTTACGGTAACAGGTAAGTTTGTTACTTTTCCATACATTTCACTACTCGATGCTTGATAAAATCTAACATCCGGTTTAATAATACGAATGGCTTCTAACAAATTTAGTACCGAAACAATATTGAAATTTATTGTACCTATAGGTTGTGTAAATGACAATCCAACAGAACTCTGTGCCGCCAAATTATAAATTTCATCGGGTTTGTATTTATTAATCATGTTGATTATACTTGATATATCAAGTAAATCACATTCCTCCATAATTATATCACTATCAACACCAAGTCTTTTAAGTTTACTTAAATTATCTTCATGATGACTTCTTGTTACTCCAATGATTTTATAATTTTTACTTAATAATAATTTAGAGAGATAAGCCCCATCTTGTCCGCTAATCCCTGTAATAAGAGCCGTTTTTGTATATATTTCCCCCATTATATTCCTTATATCACTGATTTATAAACTTCTAAAGTCTCTAAGAAGGTGGCATCCCAGGAAAATTGTTTCAATCTTTCAAAACCTTTTTCACTCAAATTTTGTCTTAAAACCTGATTATTAATCAATTCATGTGCAGATTTTCTCAAAGATTCTGCATTACGCGGGTCAAAATAAAGTGCAGCCTCACCTCCTACTTCAGGCAACGAACCTCCACTACTCAAGAGTGCTGGACAACCACAAGCAAATGATTCTAATACTGGAATTCCAAATCCTTCGTATAAACTTGGGAAACAAAAAAATAAGGCATGGGCATAATAATTGGCCAATACATCATCATTAATTATTTTTCTTAAAACAACACGATTTTCTAAATTCAAGGTTTGTATTAAAACTACTTCTTGTGGAGAAAAATCACCACCACCTGCACAAATCAATTTCAAATTAGTATCAATTAATAATTGAGCTATAGCTGAAATAAAAAAATTAAAATTTTTATAATTTTCTCTGTTACCTACAAACAAAATATAATCTTCTTCAATCAAAGGTTTATTTTCAATATCAAAATTCTGAAGCGAATTTCCCAAATAGACAACATCTATTTTTGAAGGATCAACATCAAAAAATTCAATAATATCCTTTTTTGTTGTTTCAGATATTGCAATTACTTTACTCGAATTTTCTAACAAACGTCTCTTATTGTCAAAAATCTTAATATCTGATTTAAAACTTTCATATTGATTTGAAAATTTCTCGTGTATCATGTCATAAAAAGTAACCACAAAAGGCTTCCCTTTTAATCTATCAAGAAAATAATCATCATAATAAGTGGGGTGAAACAGATCAAAATTTCCTTTCTGAACTTCTCTTATCGATTTCCTTGCATTAAGATAATTTGTTATTCTTTTCTTTCCCTTAAAATGAGAATCAGGCAAAAACCTATTCAGTTTAGGGTTAAATCGTTTGTTATAATAAGCATTATCAGTAAAAAGAGTTGCTACCTCACAACTATTTTCTATTTCATCAAATCTTTTAATCAATTCAAAAAAATATCTGGAAATACCTCCATATTTTTGCTGAGTGAATATCTGTTCGTCGAATAGTATCTTCATTTTTTCCTTAAACTTTCTGGTAATATTTTTATAACTTTTGCAGGATTACCTCCTACGACTGTCCAATCTGGCACATCTTTAGATACAACGCTTCCCGCTCCAACTATAGCTCCCTCACCAATGGTAACACCTTTCAAAATAATGCAATTCATACCTATCCAAGCGTTAGCTTTTATTAAAATTGGTTTTGATTGAACAACATCCCAATTTTTATTAGCAATAAAATTTTGACCTAGTCTATAATCACTCAATTGCTGAATAATGTCATTCTCTCTGTCTTTATAATCTAAAGAATGTGAATTATGATCATATACATAACTTCCCCAAGCTATAAACACATTGTCCTCAATAGTAATCTTATTCCTGCATATAAGATTGCTCCCTCCTATAAAAGTATTATTACCAATTAATACTTCCCCTTTTTCAGATTCGAAAGTAATTTGACAATTTAAAATTGTATCATTTCCAACCGAAAGATAGATTTTCTCTTTCAAAGGATTGTTTAAATTAATTCTAAAAGCATCTAAAAGATGAGAGCTTCCAATTTTAATATAATCTTTAAAAGAATTATACCTCAATTTCGATTGGTATTTTCTTCTAATATTCAACAAAAACTCGATCATAATTTATTTAAATTATTTAATACAATTATTAGATCTATACAAAACATAAAACATTTTTAGAATTATTAAAATAGCCGATGCTAAGCGAGCAGAGTCAATTCCAATATTCAAATAAAAAAACTTTGCTAAAGCAATTATAATAAAACTTCAATATCTTACCTGTCTTTCCAAATCTTCAAAATATCTAGAAAAACAGCAGTAGAATAAGCAAAAAAATGAATACAAAACTAATACTTGCAAATAAACACAACTGATTTGAATTGACACCTATCACACTTTTTAACAATGGTTAATATAAAAAAAAGAAAGCTATAAAAATAGTTTATAAAAAAGAATAAAACTGAAGTAAACCTACCTTTTCGTTAGTAAAGACAGAAGACGCTTACAACGGTATTTCAAAATTTTTAAAAACGGATTTTCTGGATTCCTCAAATTATTTTTCCCTTTTTTTAGATTTTGAATTGTACTTAAAGAAAACCAATTAGAATTAATTAATATATCATAAACATTCAAAACTATGTTTCTATTTCTAATTTGGTCTTGCATTCCCCATGTACTTTCAACATATAAATGCCTAACGCTCATAACTTGCGGAATATAATAATAATTTCCTTTTCTTAAATTCAATAAATGTAATGGCCAATCACCAATGGGTAAATTTACAAAGGCATTACTAAAAACTTCTTTGGGCACAGGGGTTCTAAAAACAATAGAGGCTGTAGGTGCTATATTGTTCATAGTCATATCTTGCAGACTAACTTCTCTTGCTCCCCCAATATTTAAATATAGCGAAGAAGCTTTAGTATAATCATTCCAATATCGTTCTTCAGAATTATGAAAACATCCCGTCAATTTAGGATTATTCTCCAAAACATCAACTTGTTTTTGCAATTTTAAAGAATCTGTCCAATAATCATCGCCTTCGCAAATTGCAATATATTTGCCTTTAGACTGTTCTAAAGCCCAAACAAAATTGGACATCACCCCTTTGTTTTCTTTGTGAGAAGTGTATTTAATCCAATTCCCTCGCGGGTGCTCCTCCATTATTCGTTCAACGACGCTATTTGTCTTATCGGGAGAACAGTCATTCGCAATAATCAATTCTATATCAAAATCGAATTTCTGCATTAAAACTCCTTCGATAGCCTGAGTAATATATTTTTCATGTCCATAAGTCATCATTACTACAGAAACCATGGGATCATTCATGTGTTTTTTTTTTTAAAATTCGATTTTTTTTTATAATTTTTACGGTTGCGCCCTGAGCACACAAAACAGTTTTACCAGAAATTATCCGCAAATATACTACCTCTAAAACTTGAGTAAATTTTTGAAATAACAATTTACTAATCCAATAATTTAATAACAAGTACTCTTATTAAAAATGCCATTTTTGAAAAACTAATAGTTAAACAGACATAACTTAATTTAGCTCAAAAGCGCAATTATTTTCCTAATAAGTAGAGCATCTCGAATAGTGCAGTTTTCTAAGTATTTTGGTTATATCTTTTTTTCTGCAAATAATAATTTATACATTCTTCAGGGAATTTTTTTATTTTCATTTCATTAATAACCAAATCGACATCGTATATCAACTTTTTCATTTCAATACGTCCATTGGAATTATCGTATACCAAATAATTTATTAAATTAATAAATTTTCGATTTTGCCCTACACTGCCAGAATTGTAAAGCGTAAAATTATTATTTTCATATTTAAACTGATGATGGGAATGACCGATTATATAATTATTATCTAAAATTATTTCGGTATCTGGATATATATATTTGTCAAATATTGTATGTTGACATATATAGTTTCCTACTCTACAGTCTTTGATGTATTTTTTTATAGCATCAAATTGCATGAAATCATCAAAATTTTGGGAAAAAAATCGTTGGACCAAACTGTTTTCACCCGGATAGAAGCCATTAATAAAAGCTTCCTCATGATTTCCAATTAATAGTGTAACATTAGATAGTGAAGCTGCTAAATCAACACACTCATTACTCCAAGGAGCATAATTTACTAAATCCCCCAAACAAATAAATTCTTCACAATCGGCTTCAGTTTTTAACATTTTTTCAAATGCTGGAAGATTACCATGCACATCACTAAATATTAATGTTTTCATTGATCTCTAAGGCATATTTTTCGAATAATTCATCTATATTAAAATCTATTTCTCCCAACTCAGCTATTCCACTTTTTGAAAACTCAGAAAGGATTTTCGGTGTCTCAATTTCAATATTGAAGATTTCTATTTCTGGATTTAATTCAACTAACTTATTTACAAAATATTTAAAACTTGTTTCTCTACCTGAAACAATATTAATAATTTTGGGTAATGTTTTCAAGTTTGTTAATTTGTACAAATACTGAACTGCTATTTCTATTGGAATAAAATCTCTTATTGCTTCTCCGTTATTATAAATTGTTATTTTTTTTTCAAAAAAACAATCATAAACAATTTTTGACAATCCATCTCTCCTAAAATCGCCATAAAAAATGGTAGAAAATCTTACATTTGATATATTTTCAATTGGGTACTTTAAACAAAAAAGTTCATTTAAATATTTAGAAAAAGCATAATTGCTCATTTCTTTAGAATTTAGATACTGATTTTCATCCTTCAAAAAACTCATTGAGCTTAAATTAATAAACTTTATTTTGGGTTTTATAGTACTTATAATTTCTAAAATACGCTTTGTAAGAATAAAATTAGCGTCCACAAACTCCGACAAGTCATTACTATTTATAAGTGCAGCATTATGAATAATAACATCTGCTACTTTAATTTTATTCGCTAAAGTATCATCATCCATACTTCTTGCAGAAATAATTTCACAATCGTAATATTTTGCGAAAGTATTTGCGATTGCACCTGAACCTGTAAATAGTATCATAAACTGCTATAATTTCTTAAACCTAGATGAGTATCTTTTTTCAAATTCTCAACATCCTTATTGTCAACTACCAATTCTTTCCAATATCTAAGTACTGTCAACTCTTTTATCTCATATTCTGGCTGTATATTTTTTAGCAAAAAATCAGCAATCATTTTCGGTTCATTAAAACCACAAAGTGTTCTAGATGCAGTAGTTCCCGAACATCTGGCATTAATTTCAAATACATATGGAATATTATCTCTCATTCTCAACTGAATATTACAAGCTCCAAATGGTTTAATTGCCTCAACAACATTTCTGACAGCTTTTTCAATAATAGGATTTATTACAGAAAAACATTTATGTGTATCACCGTCTCGCAAAATTCTTCTCATTACAATCACACCTTTACAACTGCCATCCAAATTTACAGTTCCACAAGTATATTCATCTCCCTCAATATATTCCATAACAATAAAATCAGATATATTGTTTCCAATTTTATCACTTATTATTTCAAATTCAGCTTTATTTCTTGCTAAAAAAATATTTTTAGATCGAGCACCACCTACTTTTTGCTTTATAATTACAGGAAAACTCTCTTCAGTTGGAGTAAAATCTTCCATAGAAACAGTTAGAGGTACAACTACTCCTGCTTCTATTAGTTGATTGTATGTTTCCTGCTTATTATCTGAAATATCAACTACTTCTGGTCGACTAACTACAACAGTAGTTCCAATCTTAGCAAAAGCTTCTCTATTTAAAGATAACGGCATCAGCTCTGCATCCAGACCAGGAAATAACAATGAAATTTTTTCCCTTTTACAAATTTCTAATAATTCTTCTATATACTTCGGACTATTTGCATAGGGTATTAAATAAGAATTATTCGTCGCATATAATCCTGCTGCTAATAATTCCCCATCTAAGGCTATAACATTATATCCAGTTCCTTCTAAGGATTTAAGAATACTTTGTCCTACACCTCCTCCTACTCCTGTTACTGCTATATTATACATATTTTATTAATTATTTTGAACTCTTAACATTAAACGGCAAATCAAATCAACTTCTTCCAATGTCAAATCATAATACAAAGGAAGGCATAGAACACGTTTCGAAACAGTATCTGTCACCTCCAAATCTTGGGGCTCCAAATAAGGTAAAGTATTGGCCAAAGACGGATAAAAATAACGACGGGTAAAAATCTCATGACCATCTAGAAACTTTTTTATATTCTGTAGCAATTCCTCGCTTTCTATCACTATAGGGTAATAAGAATAATTTTCACTGGACTCACTATGCCAAAGAGGACGATAGGCTTTCAATCCTTTTAATTTTGCATTATAATGCATTGTTAACTCTTTTCTCTTCTCATATATTTCTTGTATATACTTCAGATTTACCAATCCCATGGCCGCATGAAACTCCGAATTTTTTCCGTTTATACCCAATTCGGCAAAAGAATCAAAACCAGAAATTCCGAAATTACGGATATAGGCCAGTTTTTTCAATAACTCTGCATCTTTAGTAATAATTAACCCCCCTTCAATAGAATGATAGAGCTTCGTCGCATGCAAAGAACAGGTTGAAATATCACCATATTCAAATATAGATTTCCCATCTACTTTTACACCAAAAGCATGAGCTCCGTCATAAATCACTTTCAGATTGTGCTTTTTGGCAATTTTATCAATCACCTGAACATCACAAGGATTCCCGTAAACATGCGTTGCAAGTATCGCTTCAGTCTTTTCTGTGATGGCAGCCTCTATTTTGGTAACATCTATATTTAAACTCTTCTCCTCTATATCGACAAAAACCGGTGTGCATCCCTCCCAAACAATAGTAGAAGTGGTTGCAACAAAGGAAAAAGGTGTCGTAATAATTTCGCCTGTTATATTCAAAGCTTTGATTGCCATCTGCAAAGCCACCGTACCGTTAGTCACATACAATAAATGATTAACTCTTAAATAATCCTTCAGATTCATTTCCAAATCGCTTGCCAAAGGTCCCATATTGGTTAGCCATTTGCGTTTCCAGATACCATCGACTAATTGTTGGTATTCTTCTTGAGGAGGCAAAAAAGGTTTTGTTACTGGTATCATATTTTTAAAATTAGATTTTTAATATCCTGTATGCTTTCAAATTTAAACAGATAAGCAACTAATAAATAAGTCAAACTACCAGATAAACTTCCTAAAATTAATCTTACAATATCAATTTGACTAGTCAACATTCTATCAACTATAAAAGTAATTGCCGCCATTATTACAGCAAAAATGAAGATTGGCAAGATATCTCTCATTTGTTGCCACATACTGTACTCCAATATCTTTCCCGCATAATGTGTATTAATGAATAATGCTAATATAGAAAAGATTAGTTGTCCCCATAACAAAGCATAAAATCCATAAAAAAAACTTATAATTAAAATAATTGTTAATAATATTTTTTTAAATACTTCTAATTTTAAAAACAAGTCACTTCTTCCCTTAACTTCCAGGACGATCAAATTATACAAATGAATTGGGTAAAGTATTCCTGTAAAGCATATAATTTTAAAAATTGGTACAACAGCAAGCCATTTATCAGTGAACAACAAAACAATCAAAGGTTTAGCTAACAATCCCATTAATACAATAATTGGAGTAATTATAAATAGGACCATTTGCATAATTTGTTTATAAGAATTTCTAAACCTAGGAAGATCATCCTGAACTTTAGAAAACAGAGGAAAAACCACTTTATTAAGTGCCCCAGAAATATTCCCTACAGGGAGCATCATTAAGGTATTGGCACGAGTATAGTATCCTACTAGTGTGGGAGAATAAAACCTACCAATAACAATGTGATAAATATTTGTAAAAATAGTATCTAAAATGGCAGATATTGTTAATTTATAACCATAATAAAAATGTTGGATAAATTTATCTTTGCTAAAAATTAATTTCGGGTACCATTTTGCATTAAACCACAAAAAAAAACTTACAAAAAACACATTGACTAAAGTTGAAACAATTAAGCTCCATACACCATAATTCAAATATGCCATTAAAATCCCAACTACACTACTAATAACTAAAGCAGGTAAACTTATAATTGCCAACTTTTTAAATTTTAATTCTCTAGTCAGAATTGTATTTTGTACAGTACCAAAAGCTGAAAGTATAAAGGTCAAACCATAGACTCTAGTTATACTTGTTAAACTAGGTTGGTGATAGAATTTAGCTATCCAAGGCGCCACCATAAAAAGAATTCCATAAATTAGAATACTCCCTGCAAAATTAAAGTAAAATACAGTGGAATAGTCTTCTTGTGTACATTCTTGAGTTCTTATGAGTGAACTCGTTAATCCACCATTAAATAGAGCGGATCCAATTCCCATAAAAATGGTTAACATACCAATAAGTCCAAACTCTTCTGGCAATAAAAGTCTGGCTAATACCAGTGATACTACGAAAGATATTAATTGACTTCCAAACTGCTGTAAGAAAGTCCAAATCATTCCAGATACTGCTTGTTTTCTAAGTGACATTTTTTATATATTCTCTATAAATGAAGCTAATGTATAGTTACATCCTTCTTAAAACCTTATTTATTTTTTCTTTTTATCTAAAGAATAAAAAGTATCAAAAAATGTTAAAGAATTGTTGGTTCAAGATAGCAAACGTAACTTCCTTGAAATATTAAATCTTTTTACATAAATTAAAATTACTTTACCGCATAATTTTAATAAGTACTAGTTTTACTGCTTAAATTCGTAACTTTATTTTTTACTTTAGTTAGATTAATCTATTTACTTACATTGTTATAATTTCTATATGCTTACTTATATTGAAATCACATTATTCAAAGTAACATATCCAATCTATTTATGCTTTCCAATTCACTAGCTAGTATTTCTTTAACTAATGCAACTAAATCAGATTTAAGCTTCCCATCTAATTTTTTTAATTTGGCAGAATCTCCAATTAACATACAAACTTGTGTTGGACGGTAGTATTCAGGACTTACAGGAATGATTATTTTAACCTATTTCTTTGTGAGAAGTGAATTATATGTATAACTTTGGTTATTAATTTCTAATTTTCTGAACTTTGAAAGTATAATTCTTCATTGTTTTTTAAGTACAAAATTACTTAACTAAATCTCTAAAAATTTTCGAAAATAGCAAATAAAACAACATTAAAAACACTCCTATAAAACCACCCATTACAATTCCTTTTGCTTTACCAAATCTTTCTTTAGCTAATGGCAAAATTGGTCTATCTATAACTTGAATTAACGGCGTTTCTTTACGTAGTGTTACTTTAGCTAATTCTGATTGCTTAACCAGTTCTGTTAATATAGCAGTATTTGCCTGAACATCAACCTGTCGTCTCGAAGATATTGATTTACGTACATTCATTGCTGGATTTAGATTAAAAGTATTATCAGTGGCTACTGCTACACCTGTAATAGCTCCATTCAACTCTTTCCGAATTGAATCGACTTGACGCTCTAAGATATCCATATTCATTCTAGCTTTCTTACTTTTTGTTGTAACATAAAACATTCCAACTTGTTTAGCCAAAGCTTCACAAAAATATTTAGCAAACAACTCATCTCCTGACATTACATCAATACTCGTTATTGCTATTTTTTTATCTTTCTGACCAACCGATAATCCTCCTTTTAATAAATTTGAATAGATACTCCCTATTATACTATCTTGTACGCGGGTAAACCTTTCTCTATCTGAATTCGGCAAAAATTTAATTGACTCCAATTTTGGTTTATCCGACCAGCTCTCCCTCCATTTATTATTTTGGATAAACATCTCTGCTAAAGAAATTACTTTTCCGTCAACCTTAACTGGTGTAAGTAATGTTTTCTCAACCATTGATCTTGATTTGAATAACTCAGTCAAATTTGAACCAGCAAAAATACCTCCTCCACTTCCTCCAATATCTAAACCAAATGAACTAGCAAAGCCTAGTGCTCCACCCAGACCTCCTGATTTTTCATCCTCTAATGCAAATGTTAACGTTGCAGTATAAACAGGCTTTTTAGTGAATGAGTATAATAAACCTAGAGATCCACCTATTATTCCAGCCAAAACTATAACTTTCCAATTTGACAATAAATACAGATACCAATCTCTTAATTTTTGTATTAAATCTTTTAATGATACTTCATCATTTTCAATATTTGCATTCATCAAATGTCTATTTAAAAGCAGTTACAATTAATAATGCTAAGCTAGCAAATGCTGTTCCAAGACCAGCCCATTCTCCCGCACTCATCTTTTTCTTTTCAGGCTTCTCAGGTACAACAATCTGTGAATCTGGTTCTACTCTTGGATAAGATCTAAAAAATAAAAATGAACTTGTTACGGCTGCTTTTCCATTGGGATAAATTATATAAGCCTTTCTCTTCCACCCTTTATTATCTACACCACCAACAGAATTAATATAATATTTAAATCCTTTTCCATTTCTATATGGAATTTCGGAAGTAAGCAAAACGTTACCTGTAACTTTTACCCCTTCGTTATACACTGCAACCTCAATTTCATCTCCAGGAAATAAGGTAACATTAGAATAATGATTTTTGTCTTTTACAATTTTTTCCCAATTGACAGGAATAGTCGTATATTTTAGTTCGTCTCTTAATTTTTTTGATAATTTAGATTTAAGTGTATCATTAGTTTTAAGATCTGATTCTTCTATAATTCCTTCTTTCTTTTCTGAAGTTTCTTTCTTTTCCAAGTTAAGATTTATGCTTTCTAATTGCTCAATCTGTTCCTCTTTGATTGGTCGTTTAATCTTCATCCCATCTAAATTAGCTATAGATGTAAGTCCTCCAGCTCTCATTACCACATTGTAAACTTTTTCTTTCTTATTTGCTAGAACATATTTTCCTGGATAAGTAACTGCTCCACTTACTTTAACCATCTCTGGTTTCTCATAAACTGCCATTCTACGAATATTAATAACATCAAAAGGTCTTAAAACAAAGTTTTTAATCTGCTCGTTATTATCTGCGGTTATCTCCAACTCAACCAATTCTATACGTTTAGGATCTGCATCATCAATAGCATCAGATTTAATCATTCTAGCAATTTCAACTCTTTTTGAAGCAGAACCAGTTAATCCACCTACTTGAATAACTAAATCATTTAAAGTTAAATTTTCAAAATATTCATACTCTCCTGGATTTTTTACTTCCCCGTCTATAGTTACTTTATATTCTTCTCTAAATTCTAATATAGAATATACCGTCACTATATCTTCTCTTTTTAGTTCAATATCCGCATTTAAATCTCCTGACAAAGCAGCTCCTAAATCTACGTTAACAATTTCTGTTGTTAAATCTGTTTTTAAACGGATGATTCTTGCTCTTTTACTATAAGCATCTTCTTTTAATCCTTCTGCTCTTGTGACAAGATCTGAAATCCTCATGCCTTCTGTAAAAGAATAATAATCTGGTCTAAAAACAGCCCCTTCAATCTTGATACGATTTTCAAATCGATTTAGAATCTTAGTAATTCTAAAAACATCTCCGGATTGAGGTTGATAGGAATTATATTCACTTTCGTTTATATCGTGGACTTTAAATTCTTTTCCTGTCTTTTGTAAAACATTTACCGAAGCTGTATAAGCAAATTCGTTAAATCCAGACGCGAAATTTAACAAATCAGAAAACTTCTCACCTTTTTTCATTTCAAAAATACCTGGACGCTTAACTTCTCCCTCAACGGTAACTCTTTGACTATAGGCAGGAATTCTAATAACATCATTTTCTTTTAAGGCAACATTATCAGATTGATCTCCTTTAACTAAGAATCTATAAATATCAATATTCTTATAAACTTTATTATTTCTTATCAATTCGATGTTTCTATAGCTGCCATTTTTTCCAGGCCCACCTGCTAAATGCAAAGCATTATAAACAGTTGCTAATGAAGAAATCGAATAATTTCCTGGTTGCTTACCTCCTACGATTGTTACTTTTATAGTACGTATTTTTCCTAAACTAATGCTCACTTGAGATTGTCCCGAGCGAACTGTACTGTAAACTCTAGCAATAGCCGCTTTTATTTTTTGAGTAGCAGCCTCAATAGACATTCCAGAAACATATATTTGTCCTACATAGTCTATACTTATTTTTCCTTCTACACTTACAGATATATTGGCATTATATTCTTGAACTCCATAAACACTAACTTGTAATTCATCACCAGGGCCAAGAACATAGTTCATAGGAGTAGCCAAATTTAAATCAGGCTCAAAATTTAAAGTGGGATTATCAAATAGTTCCGAACCAAAAATTAGTGCATTTAAAGAATCTTTTACTTTCTCATTTTTTATTTCACTTTGTTTCCTTCCAAATTCTGAAGTTTTTTCTCCGTTTTTTGATTTTCCCTCTTTACTTTTATCTTTTCCTCCATCTTTTGCATTTTTTCTTTCATAATCATTAAGCTTAACCTTAAGTTTGTTAAACTCAGTTTGACTCATCCCCTTTGAAAGCACCATTGATTCAACCTGATCAATAGTGGCATTATTACTTTTTAGCTGAGCACTAATTTTTGCTAAATCATCATCAGATAAGTAATCAACTTTTACTGTACTTAAATCTTTAGATTTCATAATATCTTGTGCTGTTGCATTAAAAGTAATGAATGCAAAAAATAGGGTAAGAACGTATATTATTTTTTTCATATTTATGAGAAAATTATTTAAAAGAAATTTATTAATTATTTTCCTTTATGAGTATTGTTTTTGATAATAATCTTTGTAAGCCCCTGAAGTAACATTTTGGAGCCATTCTTGATTATCCAAATACCAATTTATAGTTTTTTCTAATCCTTCTTCAAAAGTCACTGAAGGTTTCCAGTTTAATTCTTTTTTAATTTTCGAAGCATCAATAGCGTAACGCAAATCATGACCTGGCCTATCTTTTACATATGTAATTAATCCTTCAGAAGTACCTTCTACTCGTCCTAATTTAACATCCATTATTTTACATAGTAACTTAACCAAATCTATATTTTTCCATTCATTAAACCCGCCAATATTATATGTTTCATGATTTTTACCTTCATGAAAAACTAAATCTATCGCAATTGCATGATCTTCCACAAAAAGCCAATCCCGCGTGTAATTTCCATCTCCATAAACAGGTAATGACTTATTATTTATAATATTATTAATAAAAAGAGGAATAAGTTTTTCAGGAAAGTGATAGGATCCGTAATTGTTCGAACAATTTGTCAAAACATATGGAAGTCCGTAGGTTTCTCCGTAGGCTCTAACAAAATGGTCAGAACTGGCTTTTGAAGCAGAATAAGGTGAGTTTGGATCATAAGACGTGGACTCTGTAAACAATCCCTCAGGTCCAAGTGAACCATACACTTCATCCGTGCTTATGTGATAAAATCTTTTCCCTTCAAAATCTCCCTTCCATTGATTCTTTGCAGCATTTAATAAATTCATTGTCCCAATAACATTGGTTTTTACAAATGCCAATGGATCTTCAATTGAACGATCTACGTGAGATTCAGCCGCTAAATGAAGAATGCCCTCAAAAACATGTTTTTTAAAAAGTTCATTTATAAAAATTTCATCCACAATATCACCTTTAACAAAGGTATAATTTGATTTATCTTCAATATCTTTTATATTTTCTAGATTACCAGCATAGGTTAAAGCATCTAAATTAAAAATTTGATATTCTGGATATTTGTTCACAAAATGTCGTACTACATGAGAACCTATAAAACCAGCGCCGCCAGTTATTAGAATTTTTTTCATTTTTAAATGCTTTATTAATTTAATAAATCTGAATTTTGTTTTTCTAATTCGCTATAGATATCTTTCACATCTTGCGAGTTTTCTTTCTGTAAAATTAGATTAGCAGTTTCTGTATAAACAAAAATGGTGTTTTTCAGCCCAAGGAAAGTCGTGTGCTTATCACAGCCGATGACCATATTTCCGTTTGAGTCCGTAGAATGCCCTTTTGAATTTAAATAATCGTATACGGATTCAAAAGAACCTAAGTCTGACCAAGAAAACGAAGCTGGGACAACCTTAATTTTTTTACTGCGTTCCATTACGGCATAATCAATACTTATAGAAGGAATCTCCATAGATAAAGCTAAATCAAGAAAACCATTTTGACTAGACTCCCAAACTAATTTTGATTTTTCGTAAACATCCGGTTGAAATTGTTTGAGTTCTTGCAATAAAACATTCGCTTTAAAACAAAACATACCACTATTCCACAAAAAATTTCCTTTTGCAATAAACTCTTTTGCTGTAGTCTCATTTGGTTTTTCTCGAAATGAAATTACATTGTCTCCTTCAGCTTCTATATACCCATATCCCGTTTCTGGTTTGGTAGGAATAATACCAAAAGTTACTATGAATCCTTCATGGGCTTTGGAAACAGCTTCAGAAATAGCTTGATTATAATTCTCCATTTGATCAATTATATGATCTGATGGAGTAACAATTAAGATATCTTCTGGATTTGATGCAAACGCTGCAAAAGCAATTGCCGCCGCCGTATTTCGTGGTGTTGCTTCCACAATATTTATATACGAAGTATTAGTTTTATGCATTACTTGTCCGCTTAATTGATGATTATCAATATTTCCAACCACCATTATTTTATTAGCTAAATGACTATTCCGTTCAACTGTCATTTCAAATAAAGACTTGCCATCAAATATTTCAAGGTATTGTTTTGGCCTACTTTTACGCGAAAGTGGCCATAAACGACTTCCAACTCCTCCAGTAAGGATTACATGTGTAATATATTTATCTGAATTCATATATTTTTAAATAAAAAAGGAAATCTAAAGTCTATTGTCTGCCAAAGATCCTAAAACTCCTTTTACATCATAAATTAAACTTTTTTCTTTTTGCAAACTTGAAAAATCTATTTTTAGAAACTCTGAATGAGCTACTCCTAATACTAATGCATCAAATTTTTTTTCAGGCAGAGAGTTAATAGTCTCCAGCTTATATTCTTTATTAACTTCGTCATTATTAGCTAAAGGATCAAAAATGGTAACGACTATTCCGTAATCTTTTAGTGCTTTTATAACATCTACAATTTTTGTATTTCTAACGTCTGGGCAATTTTCTTTGAAAGTAATACCTAACATTAACAGCTCGGCACCATTGACCGAAATACCTTTTTTTATCATTAACTTCACTATTTGTGAAGCTACATACTCGCCCATGCTATCGTTTAAACGTCTTCCTGCCAAAATTATTTCAGGGTGATAGCCAAATTCTTGTGCTCTTTGTGCTAAGTAGTACGGATCCACACCAATACAATGTCCACCAACAAGACCTGGTTTAAATGGCAAAAAATTCCATTTTGTAGATGCCGCTGTTAATACTTCTTGAGTATCGATATTCATTAAGTTGAAGATCTTAGCCAATTCGTTAACAAAAGCAATATTAATATCTCTCTGAGAATTCTCAATAACTTTTGCTGCTTCTGCAACTTTTATAGTAGGTGCTAAATGCGTCCCAGCTGTAATTACCGATTTATATAAAGCATCAACTTTTAAGCCGATTTCGATAGTTGAACCAGAGGTCACTTTTAGAATTTTTTCAACTGTATGTTCCTTGTCTCCAGGATTAATTCTTTCTGGCGAATATCCTGCGAAAAAATCTTCATTAAATTTCAATCCTGAAATCTGCTCTAGAACTGGCACACATTGTTCTTCCGTTACTCCAGGATAAACTGTAGATTCGTAAATAACAATATCTCCTCTTTTTAAAACTTTACCAACAGTTTCACTAGATTTATAAAGAGGCGTTAAATCTGGCCTGTTATTTTTGTCTACTGGTGTAGGAACTGTGACTATATAATAATTACATTCAGCAATATCCGTTATACAGGTAGTACAATATAGTCCTTCTTTTTCATCGGTTTTATTTACTAAAACGCTTTGTAAAACATCATCCTCTACTTCTAAAGTAGTGTCTGTTCCTGATTTCAGAGAACTAACGCGCGATTCATTTATATCAAAACCAATTACAGAATATTTTGTTGCAAACAGTCGTGCTAATGGCAATCCGACATAGCCTAAACCAATAACTGCAATTTTAATATTTTTTTCTAACTTCATCTTCTTAATTTCTTTAGGCTTTTAAAAATTCACGGCTTCGCCGTTCCAAGTCACAATATCTGACTCAGATGCCTAAATTAATCATTTTCGCGCAAATATAGTATAATAACTCTAGTTAATCAATACGGTTTCCCGTAATACTCAAAAACAAATTGTTAATAAAAAAACGCTTAACCACAATACGTTATTAATCAGGCTGTAAATAATTACTTTATAAAAAAAACAGAAGAAAAAAATCTAAAAAAAGACTTCTCTTCTGTTAACTTTTTATTGGATAACGCTGTTATTTATATTTTATTTTCAAGACACACCCTAAAGCTTCAAGCACCAGCACATAATAATTATTAGAAACTTCCTGAACAATTGCATTTTGATTGATAAACACACCAGACTCTAATTTTATTTTATCTCCCACCTGAATACTAGAAACTGAAACATCCTTCAGATTTGGGGATTTTAAACTTTTTCTAATAATTTCAATTTCTTGATCTTTTACAATTGCAGGCTTTCCTAACCAAAATAAATACCTAACTACTCCTTGTGCTTGAAAAACTAAATTACGATCTGAATCAGGTAACTGGACAAAAACGTAGGAATTAAAAAGAGGCGTTTCAATTTTCTTCTTGCGATCTGACCACTGCTTTATTTGGGTAATCAGTGGACAATAGCATTCTATTCCAAGCTGGCTAAGCTTATCTGCTACTTTCTTTTCCCATTTCGGTTTTGTATAAACAACGTACCAATTCATTTTCTTTTTTATTTAGGATGAAGCAACATATTCCACTCCATTTTAACTCTACAAATACAAAACCAATTTATGCTCCAATACCATTATAAACGAATCCGATTGATTCTAATTGTTTGGCATTTAAAATATTTCTTCCATCAAAGATAAAAGCTGGCTTATGCATAGAATCATAAATCCTTTTCCAATCATAAGTTGTAAACTCATCCCATTCTGTTAAGATTGCAATCGCATGTGCATCTTTACATGCCTCATAAGCATTATCAAAAACACTTAGTGAGTCAAGATTATTTTCACTTGCTCTCGTTTCTAAATAATCCAAGTCACTTAGCATTTTAGTTTTAGAAACCTTCGGATCAAAAACTGAGATTTTGGCCTGTTCATTTATTAAATCATCAGCAACATAAATTGCAGCAGACTCTCTTGTATCATTTGTATCTTTTTTAAAAGCCCAGCCTAAGAAAGTAATTTTTTTATCGGCTACTGTATTATATAAAGTCTGAACAATTTTATTTGAAAATCTTCTTTTTTGATGATCATTCATAATAATCACTTGCTCCCAATAATCTGCAACCTCATTTAATCCGTATGATTTTGCTATATATACTAAATTCAATATGTCTTTTTGGAAACAAGAACCGCCAAATCCTACAGAAGCTTTCAAAAATTTAGGACCAATTCTACTATCCATACCGATCGCTTTAGCCACTTCATTTACATTTGCGCCAGTTTTCTCGCAAAGCTCTGACATCGCGTTTATTGAAGAAATACGTTGTGCTAAAAATGCATTTGCGGTTAGTTTAGACAATTCAGACGACCAAACATTTGTTGTCAAAATTCGATCTTTGCTTACCCAATTTGAATAAACTTCTACTAAGGAATTAATTGCCTCTTCACCTTCTTGAGTTGTATCTCCACCAATCAAAATTCGATCAGGGTTTAATAAA
>Ga0182006_1000358_pt1 | contig 38065 bp, 55 predicted proteins | sample Sormic07211104_1_FD_123022 | JGI IMG/M metagenome (GOLD analysis project Ga0182006, IMG submission 123022) | Rhizosphere microbial communities from Sorghum bicolor, Mead, Nebraska, USA - 072115-104_1 MetaG | ecosystem: Host-associated > Plants > Roots > Rhizosphere | place: USA: Nebraska...
ATGGTGCCCGAAGCCGGAACCTAATTGAGTCGAAAAACCCCAGTTTTTACTGGGCATATCAAGACGACATTCAGATCGATGTGCTATCCAATGTACTTTTCCTGTCTCGCTGGGCTTGGATGACGGGCAGAAAAAAGCCCGCGCTTGGCGGGCCTCTTCTGGTCGGTGCTGCTTACCACATGGCCGCACAGGGCAACGAAGAATTCTTGCAGCTCTCGAAGCCAGTGTGGTCCTGAGCTACTTCGAGATCCCCTGGCAGCTCCACTTCGCTGCATCCGCCCAGGGCCAGCAGGAACACCAGTGCGAACAACGTTTTGAATCCTTTCATTTTCAGATCTGCCAGGTAGTGTTGGTGGCGGCCATTATCACAAATAAAGCAACGTGCCACCAGTGCTTCAGGCTGCCTCCAGGGCGTTGATCAGGTTCCGGGCGATGAGCGAGTGCCCAAGGATGCTTGGGTGCAGCCCATCGCTGGTGACCACCGAGGTGTCCAGAGAGGACAGCGCGGCGTAGTTGTCCACCACATCCAGGTTGTTGGCCTTGCCGACCTTCATGATGACGCCCCGAACATCCTGCATGTTGAACGAGTAGACGGCAGGATCTTCGTTCGTGGCCGGGTTGGCGATCATCAGGATTTTGTTGGTGGCCGCCGGCGCCGCCGCAATGAACGAACTCAGGTCATAGACAAACTGGTTCATGCCACCTGCCGCGTTGCCCTGGAACACCCGGTCATTAGTGCCGAGCTGGCAGATGGCGTAATCACAGGTGTAACCGTACTGGTCGGTGAAGGCCCCCATGTTGAAGTTGATGTACCAACGGCACGCTACGCCGATGATCCCCTGGTTGATCAGATTGATGATTTTGGTGACCTTGATGCTTTGCAGGTACACCTCGCGCAGCCCGGTTTCACCATTGCGCCGGGTCTTGATCTCGATGTTTCCGTTAACAACTTTCGGGAACGAGTGAACTCGGTAGTTGTTGCGGGTGTTGTTGACGAAGCCATCGACACCAGCATGAGTGCTGAAGATCCCTTGCGATACGCCGTTAACCAGCAGTTCGTAATAACTCGCGGTCGCTTCCTGGCAAGTAAAACCGAGGGTGAACGAATAGCCGGTGTATACGAACTTAATAGAGTGCGAGGATTCAACACCGGCGTTCCCGTTGCCCATGATCATAACGGCATGTGTACCGTCAATGGTCGACGAATACTGCTCGACAGTTGAAATGCTGCCGCCGGCGGTTTCGGTCAGGGTGAAATCACCACGGCGCGGGAACAGATAGCGGTCGAAGTTGAATTGAGCAATCGCTTGACCAGTTGGAGACGTTGGCCAGTTGGTGTTCACCTGCGCAGCGCCGAAGGCGTAGCGCTCCCCAATGTACTTCTTGAAAATGTTCACCCAGCTATAAGACGCGGCGTTGTCCCGGGCCGCCGTCAATAGCGATGTGTTGGGCGCCGAGGTAGATTCCTCGCCAGTACCAACGCCCCAGGTGATCGAGTCGCCCGGAAACGCGATGCTCGTAATCTGCTCAAGCGGATTGGAGAGCGAGACTTTCAACTTTGCAAGTTGGCCACCGAACTTATGGAAGAAAGGAGGTTGCACTGCAAAGCTGCCAGGCCAGCCGGCGGATCGGGTAAACCCGGCAATTTTGAAGAAGCCGTTAACGTAGGCGTTCTTTTTCGGCGCGGCATTTACAAGAAATGTCCGCCCACCAAGATCGATGGACTTACCGAAAACAGCGGCCTCCAACTGATTAAAGGCGATCGTGTCGTTAGTTGCTGCATCGCCGACGGCGCCGTAGTCGGCGGGAGTTGCAGAGACGTCATCAATCTTGCTCTTCACGGTTCGCGTGATACCGCCCCGTGAAATGTAAAGAATGTTCTGCGCCAGGTTGATCGGACCTTGAGCCGCCTCGATCAGGGCAGAAAAGAACGCCTGCGACCAGCTTCGGGTCGCAGCATCCTGCGGTTCGGTCGGGTCGCCCAGGTTGGAGATCCTGTTGCCTTTGGCACGGTAAGAGCCCTGGCCGTCAACGTCGCTGTCTCCCAGGGTCAGCGCCCTGCCGGTCGAGCGAAGTAGCTGTTTCAGCGCTTGCCAGATCCGGTCGAAGTCGCGGTTGACCGTGGCGGAAAGGAAGTCGCCGTTTTCCTGATAGTCCGTCAGCCGCTGGAACGGAACATTGAGGATCAGGTACAGATCACCCGTAGGCGGGGTGAGGAACGTGATGGATCCGACAGGCTGCCCAATGCCGCTTTGCGTGTAGCCGGACGTCAACAGCACGCCATTGAGATAAACGTCCAGATCGCCGGCTTCGATCACAAGGAAGGGGACAGGGTAAGTGGTGGTGATGCCGTTTGCGGCGTAGCGCTTTTCGGCGGGTCCTGGCTGGACAGACATTGTTTAGGCCTCTTCGTTGAGGCGGGCCCTAGTATTCAACCTGCACTTCGTGCACGCCCGCACCTGGACGCCAATCGTCCCGCCGGGCCTCTGTCGGTTTCCCGACTATTCGCCCAATGCGAACAGGGGTTTGGCTGATCCCACCGGCGCCGGAATCGATGTAGTCATCGTCCTGGTCGGTCAGTGCTGGGTTGAAGTCGCGCATCTGGTCCCAGACCGGACCGCGCAGAACATCGACGTGCGCCCACAGGAATCGGGCCGACAATGGAGACTCGAAGGAATCGAGGATGCGTTTCTGTTTATTGATCGTTGAGAACTCTTCCTTCACACCGCACCCGGTGCCCTTCAGAGCCTGTTTAAGAATGTTCGGAACAAAGCCACCAGGCCCGTTGGTTTCCACGGTCACCAGCGGTATTTGGTATTTGATGACCAGCTCCCGAACCTGCCATACCTGGCCGCCGATGATCCTGTCCCGGTCGTCGAATTCGGCCAACTCGCCGGTGAGGCCTTCGGCGACGTGCCAGTAGAGTTGCCCGCGGGCATCGGTGAGCAGCAGCGAAAACGCCGAGGCGTCCGACTTGATCTTGCCTAGTGAACAGTCCCAGTAAGCGACGGCGCCGACGATCTGTGTTGAACCCAGGTACATGGCCGCCGCGCCGTTGGCGTAGCGCATGGTTGGCTGTACGTCGTACGGAATGATGCGGGCCGGGTCCAACCGAACTTCGGTGACCGGCTTACTGTGCAGTTGGTACTGGCTATCCCACTCGTTGATTGTTCGAGTCTTGCGCCGCCGCTTCTGCAATTCCTTCATGTCGAAGCGTTCAGGCCATGCGCTGCCGGCGTAACAGTCGATCAGGCCGCCGGGGGGCGCCATGAAGGCTATACCGGTTTTGGTGAGCTGGTAGTCCTTGCCAAGCTCCAGCACTCGCGCCAATTTGCCAATGCCGAAGAAAACCACCTCAGGCACAAACGGCAGCGCGTAGGCGACTTGCTTGGCGTCCTCAATTCGAAACTCTTGCGCGAACATCTTGATGGTTAGGCAGTCCGCCCCCATCGCTTCCATTTCGTCGTAAAGACTGTCGTGGGTGTGAGGCGTGCCGATATACAGCTGGCTCCCGCCAGGCACCAGAATGTGCGTCTGCTCGCCCAATCGGTAGCGCAGCTTCTCCCTTGCCTCGGGCGTCTGGATGTTCTTGGGCACCTCTACGTCATCGTTTTGGCATTCATCCGCACGGGCCGAAGTGACGTTCGACAGGATGCCTCGGGCGTACATGGACGAGTTCCGAAAGTCGGCAGCGCCCTCGACCCACCACTGTTCAACCTGCCCCTTGTTGGGCGGCAGCATGTGGCGGGTCAATGGGTGGCTGCGGATAACGTTCTGAGTGTCCCGGCTGGTTTTGTACGCGGTGCCGTCCGATTCGGACTGGTGGAGAATCCTGAATGTGGGGTCGCGGTAATACCGCCAAGCGTTGTAGATCGCGAGGATTGTGGACTTACCGAAGCCACGGAAACAGCGAAGTACCGCCAACTCCCCCTTGGATTCCAGCCACAGGACAGCCCTGATATGGATATCAGGCACTGCCCATTTCCTGCGATTGGCCCAAATAAGGAAGAAGACCAGGAACCCAACCTTTGCTGCAGGTTGCTCTGGCTCAGTGGACATTCCCGGCCTTCTGCATCCGTTCGATGATGGTCTGCGCCGCTCGCTCGGCGGCTGCCAGCTCGCCATCCAGCTCATCAATCACGTGGCCGGCATCAGGCGCCGGCTTCTGGCGGTTCATGATGCCGGCAATGTTCACGACCTTGAGCAACAGCGTCATGGTTGCGGCGGCGTTCTTTTTGCACCAGTACCTGTCGCCCCGTTCCTGCTGGGTCAGCTCGGTGGGCGTCTTCTCGGCCCCGGGCCAGTTGTGCGGATCAACCTCGGTGATGACTACCTCACCCAGGCGCTCGCTGAGCGCTTGCAGGCGCGTGATCTGATCGTCTCTCATTATCTCGCTCCCACAGCAGCACCAAGGTTTGGAGCCCGATCCGGCGCGGTGTCGCCCGGCTCCCACCAATACGATTGGTTGAACTCTTTTTTGGCCCGCTTCTTCATCCGGCGCAGATAACCCGGGCTGAAATATTCCTGAAGCTGGTTAAAGATCAGGTGGTCTGTGGCGGCCTTCGTGTACCAGAGGTTTGCGCCAGGCGTGTGGGACTTGGCGAACTTCACCAGGTTGCCGCCAACCTGCGGGCCTTTGCCGTCAGCGGCGTTGCCCTTCAGCTTGGAAAGCGCTTCGATGTCGCCGGCGATGGGCCCACCGACTGCACCGATGAACGACTGTCCACCTTGGGACGTGTCCGAAAACAGGAAATCCCCGTACAGGCCGAGAGCGCCGCCCTTGAGGAACGAGGCGATTCCAAAGCGAAGACCAGGCACGCCCCACTTTTCGTCATCGGTGATGTCCTTCGGATCGCGCCCGGCCGCAATCTCGCCCAGTTGAATCGCCATGCCTCCCAGCACCGTTGTGCTGGCGACCAGGGCACCGATATAGCCGGCCTTGCCCCAACCTTCCTGAGCCATGCCGCGCCGGGCGTGGCGCATCATCATCGCGATGGAAAAGCTTTTGAACTGCCAGAAGCTGCGCATCAGTTCGCCTTTCCAGGTCCCCCGTTCCACGCCGCCGTGCATGAGGGCCTTTTCCCTGGCCCCGGGCTCGATGATTGCCATGTTCGTTTCGTCCAGCACCGTGCCCAGCAGCTTGGTGGCCGCCTGGTCCTTGAGCCGCTGCGGGGTCGTGTTGAGCTGCTGGGCCAGCGGCACCAAATCAGCGTTCTTGATGCGGTAGATGCTGTTCGCGGTGAGCACCGTATCGCCGACGCCGCGCCAGTCCTCTGGCTGCGCCAGGCGCCACACGGCCCAATCGGTTTCGGTGACGCCCTGCCCGAGCAGGCGCTTGCTGTCTGCGGGGTCCATAGCGGCAATGGTCTGGTGCCGGCGGGACATGTCGCCCAGGGTATCCATCATCGTCGCGCCGAACGCCCGCTGAGTGCCGGCGGTCAACATGTTCAGGCCCGATGCCTGCATGACCTTGCTGGCGGCGGTCTGCGAAAACTTCGATATCCGCCCGGAAATTTCCTCGGTGGTGCCCAGGCCGTCGGCGCCCCAGCGATTAAGGCTGCCGATCAACTGATTCAGGCCCAGGCCTGCCCGCTGCGCCAGACGCCGGTCCGCCGCGCTGGCCGGGTTGAGCATGCGAACCTCGTTCGCAAACACCTTCATCACCGGCATTCCGTTCATGGATGCGGTCAGGCCCAGGGTTCCCTGGTCGGTGATGGACGTCAGCACGGCAGAGCCCAGGCGGCTGGCAACGTTCAAGGCCCGGTACGTCTCAAACCCGTTCGCAAGGGCTGCCGACGCCGGCGGCTCCCTGGTGCCGGCCACCTCTTCGAACAGGGACTCAATCCGGCGGCGCTGCCTGGCGGTCTTTTTTGTTTTCTTGGGATCAGCCGTATCCGTGGCCTTTTGCCCCTCATCAAGGAAGTAGCGCATCTGGTTGGACGGATTCGGGCCCAGGGCCTCTACCAGGGCGATATCACGGGATGCGCGGTCTATGTGACCGATAAGCAGCTCAAGCAGGTTGCGCTCGCCGTAGGCCTTCTGTGCAGCGATAAAGCTTTCGGCGTCCTTGTAGTGGATCTGCCGCGACTCGCTCCCACGGTTGGCGCGCATGCCGTTGCCGGCGGCGTTGCCGGGCTCCAGCTTGTTCGCGCCGCCGGTGGCCAGGGTCTGCCACGCGTGATTCAGAAAGTCGGTCAGCTCGGCATCGTTCATCGGCGTCCCGTCTTCGTTCATGTACTTCGCACGGTTGGCCCACTGGATATGGTCGCCAACCCACTTGGCCTGGTCCTTGGCGACCTTGATTTGCGAGTGGTCCCGAGGCATGGACCAATCATCGAGGAAACCAACATCGCCGCCGGCGCGGTTGAAGCGCTGGCGCAACTGTTCGGCAGTGTCCTTGAACGACTTTGCTGCGGCCTTGGCCGTGGCGCTGCCCGAGTCCTGGCCATGCAGCTCGCGCACCAGCGCCAGGTTTCCAGCCTCGTTCTGGAACAGGCCCAGGAACTTGCCCTTGGTCTGGTCGATCACGTCCAGCATGCGGCTGAGGGAGTCGTCACGAATGGCCCGGGTTGCCGACTCGATCGACTGAATCCCGCTCTTGCCGTCCGACGAGAACGCCAACAGCCGGTCGAGCCCTTCAAGGGGTTGCTCAGGAAAGCGCGCCATGTAGCTGGCCACGCGGTCGTGCGCAAGGATGGTCAGCGCCACGCGCTTTTTCTTGAGGTTGGCCTCATCTACCAGGTCCTTGGCGGATTTGGTCGCGGCCTCGTTGAGGCGGTCGGCGCTGGTCTTTGATTGCCAGGTGGGGTCGGTCTGCGCCAGTTGCCTCATGTTGCGGCGTACGCGGTTCTCGATGCCCTGGATTTCTGGTTGCGTGAGGGGGCGGCCAATGGCCTGGGTGACCGCCTTGATGCATTCGGGGCGCATGGGCTTGCTCCTGTTGGGATGGGAGCAAGCCTATGGGGCGGGAATAGACGGTTTCCCGACTATTTAGAAACCGCGTTGCAGGAAACAAGCGGCGGCAGCGGCGAAGCCTCGGGCGTCCTCTTGAGCCTTGGCTATTTCAGCATCGGCGCTGGCGAGCATTTCCCGGGCAGACACGGTGATAGGGTTGCCGTCGGCATCGATGGCGCCGGTGGATATCCGCATGTCCTCAACCCTGGAAAGGATCTCGTCGGCAACCTGAAGCTCTGGGTCTGCATTGGGTTTGCCAGGCTCGTTTACCACCTCGGCCCCCGTTTTATCAGGGGTGGTAACTTTCTCCCCGGCTGGCTTACCAGCTTGTTTACCACCCGCCGTTTCCGGTTTTTCAACCTGTTTTGAGGTGCCGATATCCAGCGGTTTTGCCTGCAACGTAGGCTCGGCGCGCTCGATGTCATCAAGGATGCGGGTGATTTCCTGTTGCGCCACCTGGGCCATGCTCAGCCTGGTATTGCCCTCGGCCACGCCAGCGGCAAGCGGCTTTTTCTCGAAGCCCTGGACGATGGCATCAGCGCGCTGGCTGACCCGTTCTTCAAACCGCTGTGGGAGCGAACCACGGTCAAGGGTGTTCAGGTCTGCCCTGGCCTGCTCTGCGCTGCGGTTGCCGTCAAGGCTGTTGGTGAGGGTGGTCTGCTGGTCGGTCAGCGCCTGGCGCTCGGCCTCGATGGCCTGGCGTGCCGACTGCTCGGCCTGCTTTCTGGTCTGGCCCTGCTGCTGAAACTCCTTTGCTCGAGCACGAAAGGTATCGTCCAGCCCTTCCAAGCTGCGAGCTACAGTTGATAGCTCTGCCTTGACGTCGCGCACGTTGGGCAGAATGCCGGCGGCTTCCCGCTCCAGCTCCAGGCGTATGGCTGGCTCCAGGTCCTGGCGGGCGGTGGCCAGGGCTACGTCGCGACTTGGGGCAACTACCGGGGATTCCTCGGCAGTTCGCAGAAACTCAGCGCTGTGGATGCTCTCCGGCACCGTCACTGGCTCGCCACGGCTCAACTGGTTGATGGCTGTACGAATGGCCTCCTGATGCGCAACCGCCGACTTGGGGTCAACCGGCGCGCCCGGGGCGGTATCGACGTCGGCATGCTGGTAGGTGCGTTCGGTCAACGCTGCGTCGATCTGTTTTGTGGAGGGGCGCCGCAAAGCTCCACGGCCAATGCCGAAGAAGGCTGCGCCCAGGATCGCATCAGTGGCCACGGCTGTTCCGTCCATGGCCTGGTACTGTGCCGCCTGGGTGGTGTAGCCGTTGCTCTCCAGCAGCTTGGCCGTAGCGCCACGCCCGGCCATGCCCAGCCCTACGTTCGCTCCCACAGCGACAGCGGCGTCTCCCAACAGTGGCTTGACGAAGCGAGCAGCGGGCAGCACAGCGCCAACCCCCATGGTCGTGGCGTCAATGGCGCCCTTGTAGGTGGCGGTTTCCTCGTCCAGCCCTTCGGCCATGCCTACCTGCTTGCTTGCGTAGCCAGCAGGCCCACCAGCAGCAACAGCCGCTCCCACAGGTCCGCCGAGGGCTGTGCCGACAACGGTGCGAGGCAGCACGGCGGCAGCCTCGCCCAGGATCTGCCCAACAATACCGACCTCAGCAGGATCAGGACGCAGGTCCATGACGGTCTGTGCTGTGCCCTGCCCCAGCGTTTCCTGGCTGGAGCGCTCGGCGCTGGTAACGTCGGGCGTGCCGCCGAACTTCGGCTTGGGCAGCAACGCGCCGGCGGCTAGGTCGAGGCCGCCTTGCCACAACGAGCTGAACCCCGATTCAATCGCGCTACCGGCCTCAAGACCACCGCGCAACAGGTTGGGGCCCAGGGTTTCGAGCGCACCGGTAAAGGCACCTGGCTCGGGCTTTTCTTCAGTCCGCTCAAATCGCTGATCCTGGCTCAGCGCCTCGTTTTCTTCGACCAATCCGTCTAGCCAGCTCATTTGACTTTCACCACCATAGGTTTCTTAGTCTGCGGGTCGATCTGCACGCGGCCGGCGTTGAGCAGGTAATACGAGCCCTCACGGCCCGGTACAGGCGACAGCGGCATATCCTCCAACTGCCCTATCGGAAACTTCGTTTGCTCGGCCATGCCCTGCAACTGAAGGTCCACCGCCTTATCGAAGTCATCGTCAGCCATGCCATACGGCTTGATTACCTTGGCGCTGCCACGCTCGGTGATCCCGCCCGTTGCCATGTTGATAGCCGCCTTGGCGGTGTCGCTATCCAGGTCCTCACCTTCGCTGTACGAAACGCCCTTCGCAGCCGCGGTGCCCGCGTACAAGGACTTGAACGCGATGTAAGCCTGCTCCCGCTGCGGCGTGCCCGGGGCCAGGGATAGACCCACATGCTCATCGAAGGCCTCACGAAAGATGTTGTCCTTCGGCATGGGCGTGGATTTGTCCTTGAGGACCTTGGCACCGGCCATCAGGGTTTTGGGGACGTCCGTCCCGTCAGCGCCCTTGAGTCCCCGGAACTGGGCCATGCCGGCGAGCGTGGCGACTGGATCGTCAGCCACCAGGGGCTTGATCGCCGCCGCGAAGTCAGCACCGGACGGCGAGGCCGCTGCGATAGCGCCCAGCAACTGCAACTTGGTGCCGTCGTCGGCCTGGGTCATCACCGCTGACAACATGGTCTGTTCGTCCGGCTTCCACGGGTTCCGGGCGACCTCAGGGCCGTATGCCCGCCGCACTGCGTTCACCACGTCAAAGCGCTCGGCGACCTGCTCGCCCAGCTTCATCTGGCCCTCAGGGCTGGCAATGTTTGAAACGTCGAGCGGCGCCACATCGGCGCCGGTTCGCATTGCGTTGAACGTCAGCGGGTTATCCCGCATCAGCTTGGTGTTGTGGTCCACGGCGGTTTGCAGGCGGTCGAGGTTGGCCTGCTGGGCCACGCTGGCGCCGTTGGCCTGCATCTGCTGGCGCTGGCGGTCGATGTACTGCTGGGCGAGCCCTGGCGGCTGCCGTAACAGGCTCTGGACCTGCGTCATTTCCTGCATGCGGGTGTTGAACTCGCCGGCGGCCGACGTACCGGACAAGGCCGATTTCCACCGCTGCTGGTCCGCCGGTGTCGGCGGGATGCCGGTGGCCGCCTGCCTATCCATCTGGCTAAGGATCCGCTCAGCCCTCACCTCGCGCATTTCGGCCTGGCGCTGCTGGTGTTCCTTCACCTGGAAAATGCGACCGCTGACGGTGTTCATCAGTTGCGTGCGCTTCTCCGGGTCCAGCTTCTTGGCGTAGAACCCATCCTCGGCGGTCAGGTCGTGCTCAACCTTTTGCAGGCTAGCAAGGCTATCCCGCGATTCCATGACGCGCTGGGTCGCGTGCGTGGTCCAGTTGTCATCCTTAAATTCCTGTTTCTTGCTGGCCCAGGCCTCACCGAACGCCAGGCGCCCAGCGATATCGATATCCTCGGCGTCCATCCTGGCGTTGATCTGGTCCACGTTCGCCCCGGGCATGGCGGCGTCTTTGCCCAGCAAATCCATGCGCGCCGTGAGGTCGCTCTGTGCTGCCAGGATGCGCCCCTTGCCGGCGGCCTCGCGAACCTTGCCCAGGCCGCCAAGTTGCATGCGCTTCAGCGAGTTGCCGATCTCGGCCTGCTGCACCTGGTCAAGCCCTGGGGTGTCCAGCGGATCAAGCTTGGACACTGCAGCTTGGTAGGCCTCCTCCGACTTGTCGTAGCTGAGCTTGCCGGTGCGCATCTGCTCATCGAGGTCATTGGCAATGGTGGTGATTTGCGACTCACGGTCGATCAGGGCAGTGCTGGCCTTTACCCTGGCTAGCGCCTGATCCTCCTTGTTGACCTGGTCCAGGTAGCCAAGCGCGGCGTTCTGGACTGTCGACGCAGTTTGCTGGGCGGCCCTGGTCTGCGCGCTGTTATCCATCTGAATGACGCGGTTTTGTGGGGTTTCCTGTTGGACCTGGACCTGCCCAAAGTTGCCCAGCGGTATCTGTGCCATCAGGAATTACCTCCAGCTTGCGTGACGGTCCCGTTTCTGCCGGCTGCCGATGCCTTCCACGACATGCCGGCCTGTGCACCAGCAGACAGGACGGTGCCGATCGATTGCGAGTTTGCCGCCGACCTGGCCTGCTGGCCGGCAATCGTGTAGTTCGCCGAGTCGTTGTAGAGCCTGGATTGCTGGTTGCGCCCGTTGAAAATCGTCAGCGCCGCATCCTCTTCGGCGTTGCCGATGATCTCTTCGTTGATGTTGATCGCCGTTCCCGCCCCCACCTCGACGCCCGAGGCGGCCAAGGCCGCGTTGGCCTGGCTGGCCTGGTTGCGCGCCAGGCGACGAATGCGATCGGCCTGCACCACTGCGGCGCTGGCGGCGGTATCAGCATCCAGCTTGGCCTGGTCGCTCTGCGCGTCTGCATTGAGCTGCGCCTGCTTGCCAGCCTGCTGGGTGGAATAAACCGAGTAAACCGTTGCAGCCGCAAGAGCGGCGTATGCCGCGTAGCCTGCTGCGCCTACTGCTCCGACAGCCATGGTCAGATCTCCATCATCAAAAGCGGGCCGATCTTGCGTAGGCCCTGGGATTCATACAGTCGGGTGGTGCCTTCAACGCTCACACCAGTCCCGATACCCATGTAAATTTGCTTGGCGCCCTTGATGGCCGCCCATGCCTTGAACGCCTGGATCAGCCGAATAGCAGTGATACCACTGCGCCGGCTGGGCTCGATGAACAGCGAGTAGTCGTAGGCGATCAGGTCATTGCTGAACCACTGGTCAGTGACCGCGCCGGCCATGCCTCCGACCACTACCCCGGCCAGATCGGCAACAAAAATCACCCCGGCGCCGTTGATCAACTCATGCATGAAAGCCCCGGTTTTGTCGGGGCAGAAGGACATCCTTGAGTAATCGCTTGTGGCATGCAGCAGCGTGGCCAGCTCAACGAGTCGAGGAACATCGGAGTGCGTTGCAGGGCGAATCATGTCGAGTACCTCAATCGTTGAACGTGATTTTCTTGATGACGCTCAAAAGCTGGAACGGCAGGGGCTGCTCCTGAGTGATGGTGATCGACCCTTCGCCACGGCCCCACCCAAGGTTCTCCATCCGATGGACCCCGGTGAACAGGTCAGGTGGCTTATCCAGGGTGTCGGTGCCCGTGGAGCGGAAAGCGATCGTTTGCCCGTTGATCTTGCAGCCCGTGGTTTCAAGGAATCGCAGGGAAATCTCGCCGATTCGCATGCTGTTGCCCTGCATGCTGCCGGTACTGCCCTGGACTTCTGGCGTCAACGTTTTGATTTTGGTGACGAAGTTGAGCCCGATTTGAACGAACGTGGCCGGGCGCGGGAGAGTGATTTGCCCACTGGTGACCACCTGCGGCTGCATGACGATGTTGTCGGCGACGATATCGACCGTCATCCCTTCCAGGTGGGACAGGCCACCCCAGACCGTTGGCTTCGTTGGGTCGATGGCGAAAATGCCGCAATCGACGCGGATTCCCTGGTTGAAGCGCTCGATGTAGCGAACGTTCTTGCCGTTCACGTTCCGCCGCACGACGCACCACACCTGGTCGCCATCGGCCACCGGGATCGACGCGACCGATTCAAAAGCCCCGTTCGTGATCTGTCTGGCCCAGCCAATCACGTCTTGGTCCCGATCCACGGTCATGGTGGCCATGACGCCATCGGCGCGTACCAGGTACAGGATCGACTCAGGTTCCTGTTGATAGGCCATGTCGATGATGCCGGACTTGGTCGCGTGCTCGGACAGGACCGACATGTCAGGCGACCCGAACGTGTCGGAGTCGTACTTGTAGGCCATGGCGCGCAGCTTGCGGTTGGCCCGCTGCACAAAATACAGCTCGTTACCGATCCGCACCGGACGCACCTTGTTGCAGCCGTAGACCGAAGGGTTCTTGGCGCGGATGTTGGTCGGGGTGATGGACTTCTCAACGCCACCGCTGACGGTGAACTCACCGCCGTAGGTCAGCGGGATCAGGGCATTGATCTGCCCCATGTGAAGGATGGGGTTGATCTGGTCCGACGACAGGTTGTAGGACAGGGCGTCATCATCCTTGGTGCCCAGCTCGAAGTTCAGGTACTCGCCCGTGCGCGACTCCCAAATCGTTTGCGGGTAGTTCACCGAGCCGCCCAGGGCAAGCCGCTGCTCGTACAGCGTGCCGGCACCAGGGTAGCCGTCAATGTCGTTCCAGACAGAAGACTCAAGCGACCAGGCGTTCGCCGGCGATGCAACGGCAGACGTCGGGGCAGACCGGATGATGCCCGACACCACCGTCGCGCTGGTGAACACAGTGATTTCCAGCAGGCCGCCGTTGATCTTCACGAACTTGCCAAGATCAGTGGCGCGCCAGCCAGCAGCCCCCAGGGTCATGGTCACCACGCCACCCACGGGCGTTGCGGCGCTCAGGGTATTGGTGGTCTGTGGCGATCCCTTCAACGACCAGGTGGGGCGCACGGCGGCGGTGAACGGGTTCAGAATTTCCACAGTGACCACGGTGGCGCTGGTCACGGCGGTGATCTTCGCCACGCCGCCGCCTGACCAAATCTCCCGGCCAACGTCGGACGCCAGAAACGCGGAAACGGCCGCCGTGGCCGTGCGTCCGGTGCCGACCGTGGGGTCGCTGAACGTGATCAAGGATGTGAAATCGATGCCCTTTTCATCGAATGGCTTGGTCACAAAGGGTGCCGGGGCAAGGCTCCACTCGGTATCCGAAAGCCTGCGCAGGCGGTGCACTGGGATCGCGGTGTTGAACAGGAACATAGTGTCCGCACCCTGGACGTAGTCAGTCCGATCAAGCACGGTGTGGCTGAAGGGGCTCACCAGCTCGACGCCGGTGAACGTGCCGTTGGGGTAGTAGATCCTGACGTAGTAATCACCAAACTCGCACATGTAGGCCTGCTGGGTGTTGAACACGTAGGGAATCAGGCGACAGAACCTGTCTGGATATTTCGCCTCTTTCACGAAGAGCGTGCCGTCACGGCGCAGTGCACCGCCGTGGATGACCGGCCAGGCGTTCTCGATGATCTCGGCGCCATTCTGGTACCGGGTCAAATCAACCCGGCCAAGCATGCGCGGGGAAACCTCGCCGGCGGTGAAATTCGTTTGGATCAGGGTTAGGCGGGCCATTACCAGCCACCCCCGAAGCGCGCAGCAAGCAGGCGCTCATCGCCCAGGGTCTGCGGCGGATCCTCTTGCCCATCCACGGACTTGGCGACCTTCAAGGCCTGCCTGAAATCCTCTTGACGCGAAGCGTGCTCGGACGTCGATTGCGTGATGGGATAGGCCAGGACCGAAGCCATCTTCAGCGTCATGAGGTCAACGAGCTGGGAATCCCACGAGCTTTCAATCTCATTGCGAAAGATGTAGCGCAGCTCAAGCACTGTGGTGTTGGCCTGGATGGATCGACCTTCGACCAGGTAATCGATCTGTAGGCCGCTCGACCCAACTTCCAGCACCCTCAGGAAGTCGGCGGGCAGCTCGAAGGCATGGTCATAACCGAAGGCCGGGGCCGCGGCATCGGGTGCCAGCACAGCCCGCTTAACGCAGCAGTTCCAGGGATGCGCCCTCAGCAGCATGTCGCGATTGGTTGGGTAGAGGTTTGCGCAAAGCTTGGCCCGGTCCAGGTTCAACTGGTCGTTGAAGTCGTTGATGGTTTGGGCGCCCAGCATCAACAGCGCGTTGGAGCAGATCGAAACACCGGTGGCCATTGTCATCCTCAACCTCCAGATAAAAAGACCGGGGCACATGGCCCCGGTAAGTTATTGCCATCCGCTGGCCACCACGAATCAGTTGCCGTCGATGTACTGCAAGCGCAGTGCAACGGTGCCGGCGCCGGTCGCGGCAGCAGTCAACGTGATTGCCACGTCGTACTGCTTGCCCGGGTCAGCAGCGAGGCCCAGGGCCTGCCACAGTGGCTTCTCGATGTCGGCCAGGCCGAAGCCTGCACCAGCGTCGGCCGGGTCCGCTTCGTGACCGACGTCCACGTTGACCAGCGCAGCGGTGAGAGCCTGGGCCGATGCGAAGAAGTCGACGTCCACAACGGCGCCGGCATTGACCGCCGTAACGTCGTAGATACCGATGTCGCCGACGGCGGTGGTAATGGCGTCGCACGACAGCAACAGGCGGGACACGCGGTCCACGGAGTTGATGCGCATCATCCGGTAGACCGAACCGATGGAGTCGGCGGCGCCAACCTCAATCACGCCAACGCGCTCACGGATGCGGCCACCGTCGATACGCTGCGGCGACAGGGTTTGTGGGAGCGCGTCAGCGTTGGTGACGGCGGTGGATTTGGTGATTACTACAGCCATGATTCATTGCTCCTGATCAGATGGGGGGAAGGCAGCGCCTGAGCCTTACGACTCAAGGGCTGCGATTTCCACAACCTTTTCTTCTTCCACCCGCACGGAGCCGATGGACATCTTGCCGTAGATGCGCACGTTAAAGCCCTTGCCCGGATCTTTGCCCACCTCGGTAGTGATGTCGGCGCCCTTGCCCAGCGTCACGCCAGACTTGGCCCAGGCGTAAAGCAGGCGAGTGGAGCCGTTCAGCGGGGTGCGCTCGGACGGAATCCAGGTGAAGCCCATCCACTTGCCTTCAACATCGCCATCCTCGAGGAACCTGCCTGCCATGTAGTCAGCGCTGGTCAAGGTTGGGTCCGCCAGGATGTCAGCAGCAGCCGAGGCGCTGTAGGTGATAAACAGTTCCTCGCCGTTGTGTTTGTCCGCTTCGTTGCGGCGGAACAGCTTGCGGGCCTGGATGATCTTGGCCTTGGTCAAGCCGGTACCACCAACAGCGATCTTTTGCGCGGTCGGCAGGATGATGTTGCCGGTGGTGGAGCGGGAGTTGCCGCCCATGGACGCGATGATTACGTCATCCTTGGCGCGGTTGAGCGAAGCCACCATCGCCTTGACGTAGTCCGAGGTTGGGTCAACCAGCATGCGGATCTTGTCCTGGTCGTCGAGCATGTCGCCGTCTTCCCAGTCGAACAGGTCCACAAAGCGCGTGCTGTGTGGTTGGTCGTTGATCGGGGTGTCGCCGTGGCGAGTGGTGCGGCGCTTGGCGGTACGCTGGCCCATGCGGTTGATCGACTTGGACATACCGACGATGTTCGGCTCGATGGACACGCGGGTTTCGAGGCGCGAGGTCATCTGCTGAGCCAGGTGGCGGAAGTTGTCGCCGAACTGCTGGACAAAAGCTTCAGTGATTTGAAAGGACATTTGATGCACTCCAATGCAGATATGGGATTGCCTGCCGGTTGTCCGCATCGCGGGCCGGGATTCCTGGCGTGCATCGGCTTTGCGTCGCCTGGGGCGTTCCGGTTGTCTGCATGCCATCGCAGGCCGGCCCATTGCTGGGATGCCTGCGATGTTTGTGCATGGGGGGTGTCGGTTTCCCGACTATTTGAGGGCTGGAATCAGCCCAGGCGGGATGGGGCGCGGTTGTACTTGCGTTCGTAAAGCGCATTCAGCTCGGCTTGAATGCCGGCGCGCTTCGGATCATGCGCGGGCATGGCCTCCAACTGCTGGCGCAACTCAGCCGTCTTGACCGCAAAGTCGGCCTCGTTGGCCGGGCTGCCGCTGATCGCGGTGTCCTCGCGCAGTTCCTTGCCGATATTGGCGGTAAACGCGATGAAGTCAGGGTCGTTGCCGTACTTGCTCATGAGCGCGTCGAAGTTTCCAGGCTTGCCAGGCTCACTGGCGAAGACCTCGGCAGCGCGATAGGAGGCGGTTACGTTGGTCTTGAGGGCTGCGTCATCGCCCCAGACAGACTTGAGGGTTGCGGTGCAGTCCTGGGCAGTGAGCTGGGCCCCGCCCTCGATCAGCCCGGGCGCGGCCTTCATGTACTCGCCGATGACGTATTGCACCTGGTCGTTGGTCAGGCCCTTGGCGTGGGCGCCCTTCAGGAACGACTGAGTGCTCTCGTCCGCTTTGAACTCATCCCAGTTGAAGCCCTCGACGCCTTCCAGCTTGACCGTGTATTCATCGACGGACTTGGGCGGCGCATCGCCGGTGCCCATGCGCTTTTCCAGGTGGGTGTACGACTCGGCCAGCTTGCGGCTGGACTGTTCCAGGTCGAGCGAACCATCCTCCTTATTGACTCGGTATTTCTCGGGGATGTAGTCGTTGTTCGCCCCCATGTTCAGCACGCTGCCGGCAGTTGCTGGCGCAGATGCTGGCGGCTGACCACCACCGCCCTCGCCGCCTTCGCCAGCCTCAGCCATCAGGAAATGGCCCAAGCGGCCATGGATAAACCAGTTCATTGCGATTCCTCTTGGTCGTTGGCGTCTTGTACGCCGTTGGCACGATTGATACGGAGAACAACGTGGTCCAGGACCTCACGGGCCCCGGCTTGCTTGTAGGTGGTGAGGATGGCGTCGATGCCACCCACGGTGCAGGCGTTCTTGGCGAAGCGCTGAATCAGCAGTTCCAGCGCGATCCGGCCTTCGTAGTGGTCCTCGAAAACACGCTTGAACAGCGCGTCGGTTTGCTCGGGCGTCAGTTTGTCAGGCGTCATGCCGCGCTCCCCTGTTGCTTGAGCGCAGACTCAGCGACCTGCTGCTGCATCATCTGCTGTTGCGCCTGTTCCTGGGCGGCCTGCTGGGCCTGGGCCCGATCCTGGCGCAGCTTGTCGCGGGCGGCAGTGCTGCGGATAACGGCAGACGGAACGCCCAGGGCCTCGCCTTTGAAGCGCTGGGCCTCGTCCATGTCGATGTTGTCCATGACGGTCGGATCGACCTGAGCAACGACCAATGCGCCGTTGACGTACTGGTCAATGGCGGTGACCTCTTCCAGCTTCTGCGAGCGGGCCAGCGGCGACAGGTAGCGCACGGTGAAGTTGCGCCCGGCCAGCGACTCAGGCGCAGCGCCCAGGACGCCAGCGCGGTAGGCAATGCCGAAGCACCGTTCGATCAGTGGTTGCAGGTACTCAGTCTGGAGCCGGCCATAGACCGGGCCCAGCAGTTGACGGATCAGGTTGACCCGCACGTGCACCTCGGTGGCAGTCATCGCCGGGCCGTCCTGGGCCTGGAGCTGGTCAGCCATCAGGATCTTGCGGATGGAACCCTGCAAGCGGGCGATCTTCGTTTCCGCGTACTGGAAGTTTGAGCCGGACTGCAACGGCTTCATGCTGTCCACGGAGTTCGCAATGATGATCTTGCGCGGCCCGACCTTGATGGTTCGCGGGTTGAGCACGCCGTCATCTTCGGCAATCCACATGCCGGCGATGGCCAGGTCACCGGCGGCCAGGTCCATCCTGCAGAGTTCGTTCAGGGTGCGAGCGTCCGGCAGCGCGTCGAAGACTGGACCCACCGCATAGACGCTGTCGGGGATCATCATCCAGCGCGGCACCACCACTGGCATTTCGTGGTAGCCCGACTCGCTCACCAGTTTCTTGGCTTCCACTTCAACTTTGCAGGAAGCAATCGGCATGTTCTTTGCCAGCTTCGCGCCGACCATGTAGGTGCTGCGCGGGTAGATGGCATGAACGAACCGGACCATTTCCTGCGGCTTGTCCTTGGCCAGCTTGCGTGTGGCATCGCTCAGGTTCTCTTCGCCGAACTCGTTAACCGCCTGCTCGGCGGTCAGCTTGTATTCGCGGTATACGGTATCGATCTTGCCGCCAGCCTTGGACGCCGAGGCGTAGACGCTCGCGATGGGCCACAGCTCGAAGGTAAAGCCGCCCTTCTCCCTGTCCTGATCGATGTACAGGGCAAACCACCCAGCGCACACAACGTCGATAAGCCCCTCAAAGGCGGCCGCGTCGAAGTTGGATGCGTGGATGTTCTGCCAGAGGATATCGGCGGAATCATCCAACCACCGGCGTTCATCCTCGGTTTCCTGGCCGACGTCCATGCCGAACCACAGGGAGTTGGCCGGTGTCAGGCCCGACATGATGCCGGACGAAAGGATCCGCGCCGCGTCAGTGGTGGTGCCGTCAATGAGCTTGGCCTTGCGCATCTGCGCTTCCATGGCCGTGATTTGCTCAGTGCAGAACCCACTACCCCGGATCGGGTAGCTGTAATCGAAGCAATCGCGCCAGACCGACTCATGCGGCGAGCGGAGAGACTTCAGGGTGCTCAACGTTTTGGCGATCTGGTCTGCGTTCATGATCCGAGGGTTCTCTTTCCTTGTTCGAGCACGCTACCGGCGGCCCCGCCGGACGAAAGCAGGCTGCTTTCCAACTTGCGTTTCTTGCGCGTGGCCGTCTCGTCGTTGGCCTTCTGCGCAGCCAGGTCGGCGGCTTTCTGTGCCTCGACCTGCGGGTCTGGCGCGGCAACAACCTTTGGCTTCTTTGGTCGGCTTCCCATGGTCGTTACTCCTTGACCTGCGGTTCAGGGCAGAGCCAGCCTTCGCTGGTCAGTACGGCCTGCTTGATGGTGGTTGGATCAACGGCGTTGGTGCTGGCCGCTGGTGCTCGGTTGCTCAGCGCTCCCATGTCGCCCTTACGCTCAGCATCGATGACGAGGGGTTCGCCGCCGGCGTTCATGCGCTCGACCTCGGCGATGATCGATACCTTGTCGCCAACGAAGTCACCCACGCGGGTGGCCTGGGCGTCATTGGTCACGACGTGCCAGCGCCCGCCGGCGCTGTGCTTGGCCACGTACAGCGGCGGCTGAGCCTGGGCGGTGTTGGATTCGTTGGCGTCGGGAGTACCGCCGGCCGCGTCGGTGACTGCGGACGCAAGCGGTGACATGGTGGCGAGGGGTTCGCCGGGGGTCTGCGGGGTAAGGTCTGGAGCTGGGGGCATGATGGTGGCCTCGGGTTGGTTGTCGATCAACGAGGGCCAGCATCAAGGGGGATGGCTGTCGGGTTCCCGACTATTTGCGAGGGGTGCAGGAAGCGTTGACGTGGTCGATCAACGCGTTCAGGGCGATGATGGCTTCGTCTCCGTCGTTGGTGATGGTGACAACTCGTTGAGCAGTCGCTGGGTCAAGTTCGGCTCTCGCTTCTGCATCATCCACGCTGCCGGGGCCTGTGCCGGTTCGCACGACGGGGCAACGGACTGGGACTGACAGGCGCTGAGCGCCAGAGCCGAGGCGAGCAAGAAGAGCTTTGTTCGTGGATTGTGCATCGGTAAGTACCTTCGTGTTGTCGGTATCAAGCTGGCGCAACAGGCGCTGGGTGTTGCGGCGGGACTCGGCGGCGGCCTCCAGCTCGCCGTTGAGCTTCGTGGCCGTGTCGAGGCTGGTGGTGACATGGTCAAGGCGCCAAAACGCCAGGATCAGCGCCATGGCAAGCCCTGCGACGAGGTAGCGAGTCATGGCGCCCATGATCAAGCGAACTTCGAAGTGCGGGTGTTGATGATGCCCAGGTAAAGCACCATCGCGTCGGCCTGCATCTTGAGCAATTGCTGCTCGTCCTCAGGAAGTCCCGCGAACAGCTCGGTGTGCAGGAACGCCTCCAGCTTCTGGATGCGGTCGGCCAGTTGCTCGCGCTCGGCAATCATCCGCTGCTGGTGCGGCGGCAGGTGCCCGACGTGGCCGATAGCGACGTTGGCTTCTTCGAACTGAGCTTTCGGGCACCAGCTGGTGTAACCATCGCTGTACTTCACCGTGTAGCCTTCGCGGCCATCAGCGTGAGCCTGGGCCCAAGCCATAACGATCTTGGTGCCAACGTAGTGCTGAGTCATGGTATTGCCTCGGTGGTGGTGGGATTTATCGTGCGTACCAAGTCAGCGTGAAGCACCGCGCATCCTGCGGCACTTCGGCGATAGGCCAGCGCAGGCACTGCATGTGCTTGCGCTCGGGCCTGGTGCGGCTAACTCGGAGGGTCTGAACCAGGTATGCAGACCCGGCAGCAGTGGTGATGTAGTCGCCGACTGCGATGCCTTCGGCGCCGTCGACGTATAGCTTGCAAGGCGTGTAGGGCTGCCTGCGGCCTGCCATGGCTACTGAGCCCCCATGCACTGGCTGTGTCGCTTGAGCTGGCGCGTCCATACGCCTGGGCAACGCTTGTTCCCTGGCGTGGAGCAGTCGAAGCCGGCGACAAAGCGGTACTTGAGCAGGTCGTTGCAGGCCTGGGCGTATTGGCCGGCCACCAGATCGCGGCGCATTGAGGACTTGCGCCAGGTGCCGATGCCGTACTGGCCGACGAAGTCCATGTACAAATCGAACTCGACCTGGTGCAGCTTCACGCCCGGCAGGCTGGCGGCGAACTGTTTCTCGTCCTGGGTCATCAGATTGCGGGCCAGCAGCGCAGCCCGTGGCCGGGTGATGGTGTCGCCCATCTGCACAGGCCGGCCATCTTCGTACCGTGTCGAGCCGTGGCCGATGGTGGGCACGTCGCCCTTGGTGGGGATGACAGCGTGATCGGTGAACCCCTCGTTCGCCTGCCAGGCACTGAAGCCGCCCAGGCTGAGGGTGAGCAGGCCGACCGCAATGCGGTTGCGGTTGTTCATGAGCGGGCGCGCTCGCGCAGGGCCTGGATGCGTGCGGCGCTCTCGGCATCCTCGCGGCGATCCCTGCGGATCTGGAAGTAGGTGTTGACCAGGAAGCCCAGCACGGCAATGCCAACGCCGGCGATGCCAATCCAATTGACCTGGGAGAGCCAGCCCACAACGCCGGTAGCCGCGCCCGCCATCATGCCCTTGCTGGCAACCGACGCCCCCACAGCCTCAACGATTCCCTCAGGTGCAGGGTTCGACATGTTTGTACTCCTGACTGGGGCTTTCATGGTCTGGCCTCCAGGGTCAAAAAAAAGCCCCGCACTGTGGCGGGGCAGCGATGACGCAAGGGTCGTCGGGGTTGGGTGTCGGAATCCCGACTATTTTGAAGTGCCACTACACCAGAACTCCCACAGTTCCGTGGTCATCTTGCTGATGTAGCCCTCCTCGTCCTGGTCAGTGTTGTAGCCACGCTTTCGCGCCAGAGCCTCGAACGCATTGCGGCTGCCACGATATCCCTCGATCAACGCTTGAAGCGCATCAACGCCGTTATCAATCACGTATATGGCGCCCTTGGTCCCCCTGCTGCTCTGCACTGACTCAAGCCTGTAAACCACATGTTGAACATCCATCACCGTTGGCGAGCTACCGCCGTAAGGCCCGTGGCCTGTCGCGCTCGCCTCGGCGAACTGGATGCGCTGCACACCACTCAGCACGGACATACGCGTGCCATCCTTCGGCCCGCCAATCAACAACACGTTTTCATAGTTCATCGCACAAGCCTCAAGCTTTGGAGTGATAAGCCCACCAGTCACCAACGGCGACCATGGGCAGCTTCGAACGAGCCTGGCCGGTGGCCTGGACCCAAAACAACACAAGGCGCTCCCCCTCGGTGTAGCGAGGTTCGGCGCCCTGCTTCCAGCCCAGCAACGTGCTGCGCGGGACTGCGATGGCGTCGGCCACCGACTGCGGGGAGTAGCCTGCACGCGAAAGCCCGGTGATCACCGAGAACCAATCCACGCGCTGTTCGGCCAGGGCGAGCATGGTTAGGCCACTCGCAGGTATTTCGGCATGCAGACCTCGATCACCTCGATTCCGTCGAGCGTGACGCGCCGGAGGTCATCCTCCACATACTCGATACGCACCGGCGACCAACTCCGCATGCTGAGCAGCAGCTCATAGAACTCAACGCGGCCCAGGTAGATAACCGCCTGGCTGATCGGCTCAAGGCTCTCGCTCTGGCGTTGGTAGATGGCCTGCCGAATCCGGCTCAGGATGTCGCTCATGCTGCACCACCAAACGCGCACGCACGCGAGGCAGAGTGAGGTGGCGCGTCCACCCTCCCCATCCTGCTCATGACTTCAGTCATTTCGGATATAACCGCTGTGAAACCCATAACCGGATTGTCCAGCTCGTCGAACTCGAACGGATGCACGGCCCTCCTGAGCCCAAGCATGAATTCCGGTTGCTCGGGCGTGGACAGGTCGATATCAACCCCGATCATGACCCAGCCGTCGTACAGCTCGCGGCAGGCCCATTGCATGACTGGTTTCATGTTCATCCCCTTAGAACCTCTCAAATGACCAGCCGCCGCCAGACTTCTTGGTTTTGGCGGTGACTGCGACGATCTGGAACGGGTACAGGCTGGCCGCGACTTTGGTTTTCACTCGGGCGTCGTCGGTCCAAAAGCCCTTGACCTCATGCAACTCCATGGCGCCATTGGCGAGCATCACGGCGAAGTCAGGCGTGTAGAACGTGTTATCAGCGAGGCGCAGCTTGATCCCTTCGAACTTGAACCAGGCGATGTGCCCAACGAACTGGCGGTCCTTCAGGTACTCCATGTACGCCGCTTCGGTCTTGTTCATTTCGCCGGTCTTGAGCCGGCCCAGGGCCTGGAGTGAACGGCTCATGCCGCTCCGTGGCTGGTTAGACATGGTCGTTTCTCCTGATGCCCATCTTCGCCAGCAGCATGGCGCGGCAGGCTTTCGGGTCTTTTGGGATTTCGAGGACGTCGACGATGCGGTCGGCTTCCTGGCGGCTGTGCTCGAGCTGGACCTGCTCACGTGGGCGCATGCTGTCGTTGCCAATGCCCTTGGCAATTCGCCCTTCCAGCGGCTGGCCGGTCTGTGCGCGGCGCATGACGATGGCGTAGTTACGCTCGAAGCGCTGGCGCAGTGGCTTGTCATCGGCCCTGGCGGTGCGCAGGTCGAATGTGCTGGTGGCTTCTGCAGCGATGCGCACAGCGTCATGGGAGTACTTGCCCTCAAGGGCTTGAATCCAGGCGTCTGCCTCATGCGGCAAGCCCATCTGTTCGGCTGTTGGCTTGCACCAGGCAACGAACTGGCCGACGTTGGGCAAGAACGGGCTTGAGGACTTACGGGCCTGCTGAAAACCGAAGGCGAGCTGTTCATCGCTGTTGATGCCGCCCTGCACAAAACCTGCGATCCATTCGCGCTTGGCGTTGAACAGCGCCTTGTCGTCTGCCCAGGCCTGGCGCCAAGCCGGAAAGATGCCTTGGAGCTTTTCGAAAACGGTGTTCACGATCTCGGCGGTGCGCTGATCGACCTTGATGGGCTGAGCAACTGGAACGCCCGCCATGGCCCTAGGCGGGTTTAGATCTTTGGTGATGTCGGTGATGTGCTTCACAGGATCGGCTCCTTGGCCCAGTCAGTGCTGGTCATGTCGAGCGGCAGGTTGCTGGTACGCATTGGTCCGCTCATGCGGCGGTTGGCGTCTTCCTGGGCTTTGAGCAGCCAGTTACGCCATGTGGCGATCCAGTCGGCTTTGGTCTGTCCGTTGCCGCGCCAGTAGTTCACGAACTTCTCTGTTTCGTTGACCAGGATCACGCCCGGGGTGCGTTCGGCCGCCCACTTGCGCATGTCACCGGTGACGTTGAATGGTTCGGGCAAACGGCATTTGCGCTTGGCTTTCGGCTCGGGTGCTGGAGCCGGATTTTCAGCAAGGGGGGATAAAGGGGGTTTTAGATCTTCTTCTGTATCTGTATCTGTATCTCTTATCGTTGAGTTTTCGTTCAACGGGATTTCAACGGGCGTTGAACGAGCGTTCACAGCCTTTGTTTTCCTGGCCTTGGCGCGTGCTGCCCTTGCCTCGGCAGAGGCTTTTCCCGCTGCACTTCGCTGACTTTGGGTTGCGTGAACGGCCTCCAAATCCCGCTCAATTCGGTCGTGAACCCACTCACCGGAACGCTCGTTGAAAAACTCGTTCAACGACCGTTCAACGTCCGTCCAACGCTCGTTCGAAAGCCTTGCAATACGGGCCAGTCGGGACACTGGGATTGGCTTCCCTGTCTGCCAGTAGTTGAAGATCAGCAGCAGATAGGCGCCGTGCTCTTCTGTGGTCAGGTGCATGGTGTCGGCCAGGTAGTCGGCGACGTACAACTGCATGTATGGGAGGGCGGCCACGGCTATTCCTCCTCCAGCTGATCGACGTTCTGCACGTGCTCCATCCAGCGCTTGGCCTGGTGGAAGATCGCTTCGATGTCGCGCTGATTGAAGCACCGCATTTCATTGGGCACGACCTTGAGCCCCAGCACGGCCAGGATCTGGCAGAACTGCTCAAACTTCTCCGGCTTCATGCGGCTGATCGTCGCCTCGTCGCAACCGACTGCAAGCGCCACGGGCGCATTGCCGACAGACGCAAGGTGCTGCATGAGAACGCAATAGTTCTTGCGGGCCCTTACGGTCTGCTCTTGGTTCAATGGGCTCGACATGATCAGGCCGCCTCTTCTCCGGAGTCGGGAAAGCGCTCCGGGTAAAGGATGTGAATCTCGGTGATTTCGCCGCCGAAAACCTTGCTCAGGTTTTCCGCAAGGGTTGCGGATGCACGCTGAACGCCGCGCTCGATGCGCGAGAGGTTTCCGGAATCAATGGCGTCACCGATCTGAACCAGACGTGCCGAGACATCGGCGAGCGTCCATTTCTTTTCGAGACGAGCACGTTTTAAAGGAGTCATGGCAAGGCCCTGAGTTGATTTCAGGGTGATTCTGCGATTAGCGCAGATTTAATGCAATCAAATTCTGCGCCTATCGCTTTGCGCAATACGCAGAAAGACCGGAAAATCCCCCCATGGATATTGGACAAATCATCAGAAGCGCCCGCAAAGCCAGGAAACTTTCGCTGGAAGACCTGGCGCACCAGGTCGGCTCAGACACTGGCAACCTTTCCCGCCTGGAGCGTGGCTTGCAAAGCACCACCCCGGAAAGGCTCAAGCAGATAATGAGCATCCTGGATATCAAACTCACCCCGCAGATGGATGCGGGCATGTCGAACGTGCAGATGGCCCTGCAACCGCGCCGGGAGCCTAAGGAATATCCGTTGATCAGCTGGGTGATTGCTGGGGAATGGGCAGAATCGTGCGATACCTTCCACCCTGGTGACGCTGATACCTGGATCACCTCCACAGAGAACGCCGGCGATAATGGCTTCTGGCTGGACGTGCGCGGCGACTCAATGACCTGCAACGGCAACCCCAGCTTCCCCGAGGGCTCACGTATCCTGGTGCGGCCTGAGGCCGACTTGATCAGTGGCAAGTATTACGTGGTCAAGCTGGGCACCGGCGAAAGCACTTTCAAGCAGTACGTTGAAGACGCCGGGGCCAGGTATCTACGCCCACTGAATAACGCCTACCGCGTTATCCCAATCGAGGGCGAATTCAAGGTTATTGGCCGTGTGATCGACGCCAAAATGACCGGCCTGTAGCAACCACTCTCACCCCTTCTCAACACAGCCCGCCAAGCGCGGGCTTTTTTTCGTCCTGAATTTATAAATCTGCGCTTGACGCAGAATATTATCTGCGCATAATGCAACCCATGTTCTGCGATTGGCGCAGATTTGTAACCGCTCTTTAGATCCACCCCTGCCGGATCACCACCGGCCCAGCAACAAAGGCAAGCGATGGACCGGCCTCAACGGTCCAGAAGGATGGCAACTGTCCCAGGGTGCGCAGCGCAAAGCCCCGAATCAGTTTTCCAGCGGGCAGGGCCGCGGCTGGAGCTACGGAAACACGGAATTTTCACTGATGCACCTGGGCAACCGGGTGCATTGGGAAATCAACCGGAGATACGCAAATGGATACAAGCAGCAGCTTGAGTAGAAATATCGGGCAGATCCTCACGATTTTGTTTGTAGTTTTCATCGTTCTGAAACTGATCGGCACCATCGACTGGTCATGGTGGTGGGTTCTGGCGCCGAGCTGGCTCCCAACTTTGTTGCTGATCGTCGTCTCGCTCATCAAGGTCTTGATGCGCCGGCGACCATGATGGGTTGTGAAGGCTGACGGCATCACCTCTGCCCATTCCAACGAGTGGGCAGACGGATGCAACCAAACCGGAGCAACAGCCATGAATGACACCCTCGTGCAGCAACTGCTGGCAAAGGCCCGAAAAAGCCTGGCTGCCGGCGACAAGGCGCAAGCGTTCCTATGGCACAACCTGGCGAAACAGGCCAAGGCGTGCAAACACCGTATTTGAAGCACCCGCCACGTTGGAGGCGACCATGACTTACGAAGTGATTGTTGAAGGGTTCGTCCTCCAGGTGGAGGTCACCCATTGCGAGAACATCGCGCCCTGCCTGAATTCTTGGAACAGCGACTGGGACTTCTACGGGTCCCGCGAACTGGAATTCAATCTGGAGTCGGGCATCTGCTACGACGATGACGGCGTGCGGATGGATGTCGATCAGCGGCAGTTGCCGATCCTGGCCCAGCAGATGTGCCAGCAGATCGAGACGGCGCTGTGGATTGAGATCGACGCGGCCAATCGCCGGCAACGGTGGGTGGCATGAACAAGCACGATATTGCGACCGGGATGATTGATGCCCGGTTCGCCCTGCTGAATGCCGGCGACACATCGGCAGTTGTGCACGCTGAGGCGTCCACGGCGATCGAGCTGGCCCACTCGCTGGGCGTTATCGACATGGACGAATACGGTTCGTACCGGAAACGGCTTGATCGCATCTACGAGCTGCAAAGCCAGTACGCCCTGGACCGCATGAGGCTGAGAGCATGACGATCATCTGCCGCACTGCCCGACAACTCACCCAGGCCCTGCAATCGCAGGGCTTTTTCTTGGTCACTGACCTGCCGCGCCCGCTTCGCATCGAGGTTCGGCGCGGAATGATCATTGCGAGGTTTGCATGAGCGGAACAAGTTCAGATCTACGCGCCCAGGCACTTGCCAAGCGCGTCTATCGCCTTCGCGCCGAGGGCATCAGCGTCCGTGAAACTGCACAGATTGTCGGCATCCACAAAGGTCGTGTGCGCACGCTTCAACTGCTCGGCGAGCGCCTGATCAGCATCGAGACAAGCTCATGACCACACACCAGCGCTCCCGGCGCCGCGCCATCCGCTGGACCTCGGCCATCGTTGGCCTGACCTTCCTCACCATCGTTCTTCTGGGCCCCGCCATCGGCGGCCTGATCACTCAATAGGTAACCCCATGGAAAAACTCAAAGGCGGCGGGCCGGCTTTCCCGGTCACGCCTGACAACGACGTGCGCACGAACGGCGCCGGCGGCACCGGCATGACGCTGCGCGATTACTTCGCGGCCAAGTGCGATGTCTCGGTGTACGCGCCTGTCGATTCGTTCCATCGAAAGCATGGGCGAAACCCAACGGGTAATGAGCTGGCTGCGTGGATCGCAGAAGTTCGCTTCATCGAAGCTGACGCCATGCTGGCGGCCCGGGGTGAAGCATGAGCACCATCACCGTCCGCGCCTCGTCCTGGGGCTCGCTCTTCGACTGCGCTTTCAAGTGGGAATGGGTTCACATGCTCGGCCACCGGTCGCCGGGCAGCCCCCGCTCCCAGCTCGGAACGGCGATCCACGCCGGCACTGCGGCTTTCGACTCGGCGCGCATCAATGGAAGCAACCTGACGGCCTACGACACGGCTGAAATGTTCGTCCACACGCTGCGCAATCCAGATTATGAGGTGGACTGGCGCGGGTCTGACATCAGCATGGCTCAGGCCGAGTCCATCGGCCTGCAGCTGCATACCCGGTACTGCACCGAGATCAGCCCGCGTTATGAGTTCGTGGCAGTTGAACGCACGGCCACGCCGCTGGAAATCGACTGCGGCGGTGGCGTCGTCGTTCGCCTGACCGGCCAGCTTGACCGGGCGCGGATCTGCAAGACCGGCACCGGAAAAGGCATCGCTGACGTGAAGTCGGGCCGGGTTGCGGTTGTCGAGGGCAAGGCCAAGACCAAGGGCCATGCCGCGCAGATCGGCACCTACGAAATCCTTGAAGAGCACACCACCGGCGAGGCCTGTACGGCGCCGGCTCACATCATCGGCCTGAAAACCGGTGGCAAGCCTGAAACGGGAATCGGCGAGATCCACAACGCCCGCCAGATGATGGTGGGAACAGAGGAATTCCCCGGCCTGATCCAGATCGGCGCCGAAATGTTCCGGTCCGGCCTGTTCCCGCCGAACCCACAGAGTTTTCTATGCAGCGCAAGGTATTGCCCGCGCTGGTCCTCCTGCCCCTACCACGAGTAACCGCCATGAATGCCATCAACGAAAAGATGAAAGGCCAGGACCTGTATGTGCGCTTGATCGACCCAACCGGGAAACGTGAGCCGGTCATCAACGCCCACCGGGTTTGGGACCGGGAAAAGTTCTACACCGCCCAGGTGAAGTTTTACGAAACCCCGAAGAACGAGGCCGACAAGCGCCTGGTATCCATCGCAACCGAGGCCGATTACCTGGCCTCCCGCAAGGTGAAATCATGACTCAGCAACCCACGAACCTGGCGCAGATGCAGACCAGCGCTGTCGCCGCCCCAAAGAATGATTCCCCTATGTCCCTGCTGACTGGCTCCGGCTTCGATCAGCTCCAGCGGGTTGCCAAGGCGCTGTGCGCCTCCACCCTGGTGCCTGCTCAGTACCGTGCCTTCACCGAAGTTAAGTCCTACGGCAAGGTCACCGGCCACACACCAAACCCGGCCGGCCTGCCGAACTGCGTTGTCGCGCTGAACATGGCGATGCGTATGGGCGCCGATCCACTGATGGTGATGCAAAACCTGTACGTCATCGAGGGCCGCCCGAGCTGGTCAAGCCAGTTCATCATCGCCGCGATCAACAGTTGCGGTCGCTTCAGCCCATTGCGCTTCGAGCTGAGCGAGCCCGGAAAAGATGAGGTGGTGAAGTACAAGGCCGTGGTCTGGAAGAACGACAAAAAGACCGAAGAGCAGCGCGAAACCACCATCCAGCACCGCACCTGCCGGGCCTGGGTCATCGAGAAGGAAACAGGCGATCGCCTCGACGGGCCGACGGTATCCATGCAGATGGCAATCGACGAAGGCTGGCTCACGAAGAACGGCAGCAAGTGGCAGACGATGCCGGAAATCATGTTGCGTTACCGGGCGGCAAGCCTGTTCGGTCGGCTGTATGCGCCGGAGCTGCTGATGGGGCTGCAAACCCAAGAGGAAGTGCACGACTTCATTGATGCAACGCCTGACGGCTCTGGCAGCTACACCGTGGACGTCAACGACCTGCGCAACAAAGAGCCAGAGGCGCCGGCCATCATCGATGACGACGAACCTGAATCGCAGGAACCTGAAACAGAAACGGCTGAAACCGCAACGGACCAAGACGAAACCGCAACCCAAACCGAAGAAACCGTAACAGCCGCCGACACTGACGGCCTTTCCGTCGAGTAACCCCATGGCTACCCAATCTGTCCTTGAGGCCTACGACAGCCTTGAAGAATTCATTGGTGTCCTTGTCGCCGCTGAGCTGCATGCCAGCGGCGAGTGGGAGCTTGAATTCGTCGAAAACATCCGCGCCAGCTTCAAGCGTTACGGCGCTCACACCAATCTGAGCCCGGCCCAGCAGTCGAAGCTCGAACGCATCGCCAAACACTGAGGGAATCCCATGAAAGCTGAACACCGCGACATCATCGAGCGGGCAAAGCTGGCCGGTATCGAGCCGTCCTATCTCGCCCACGAACTGCTGGTGCACGACCTTGTAAACATGGTCCTGTTCGAGCTGAAGAACATTCACTCCCCGTGGAGCAAGCTGAACGAAGGCTGCCAACAGGAAGTGATTGACCGCGCCATCAAGAGCGCGACCGAAGCCGCACACAACGCCATCAACATCATCAGCTCGCGCAACGTTGAAGTGGTCGAAGTGAAGGTGATCGACGCCAAATTCAAGGAAAAGGCGATCACGATCACCGCGAACATCGACGCCAACGACCCCAACGGCGGCGCCCTGGCAAAGGTCCCCGGGAAAATGTGCTTGCTGGTGCTGGCGCCGACCGACTACGACGACGGCCTCGACTTCATCCAGCCAGACCGCGACCAGAAAGAATTTCCGCTGCACGTGAGCGACATCACCGGCAGCCTGTTCGACCGACGCCCCACCGGTCCAGACGAGCCGGACGGCCAGGAACACCCGCTGGGCACCGATGAAGAGCTCAACGCTTTGGTTGACGCTGGCCGTCAGGACGATAACGACATCGTTGATGCTGAATTCCCACTGGATAAAGAGTTCGGCGAATTCAGCTACGAAGATGCGGCCCAATTGATCGTGCTCAAGGCGGCTCCCAGCTTCGACATCGACTGGATGCAGAGCCGCCTGGCCATCAGCAGCGAACAGGCCACCACCCTGCTGCTACGCCTCATCGACAACCAGGTGATCGAACTGCTCATCGAGGGCGAAACCTCGGCGGACAACACCTACACGGTCATCGCCTCCCTGGATGACCTGGGCCCCAACCTCAGTGTGGAGTAAGCCATGCGTATCGAATCCATCTACGTCGAAAACTTCCAGGGCCTGCGCGGCGCTAACCTGGATTTGACCACCGCGCCCATCACCATGGTTTGCGGCTTGAACGGCGCCGGTAAGTCGAGCTTGAAAGAGGCCATCGGCCTGGCCCTTGGCGAAGCCGCCCGGGTCGCCAAGAAGGGTGATTACAAGATGCTGATCACCGAGGGCGAGAAGAAAGCTCAAATCATCATCGGCCATGACGGCGTTGCCAGCAGCATCACGCTGCCCAAGGGCACGCTTGAGCGAAACGACATCGCCGGGCAGGAATACCTGCCCTATGTGCTGAATCCCGAGGCATTCGCCAACCTGGATGACAAGGCACGCCGTTCGCTGCTGTTCTCGCTGACCAAATCCAGCGGCAAGCCTGCGGTGGTGGTGGAAAAGCTGGTGGCGCGAGGCTGTGACGCTGGCAAGGTCGAGAAGATCAAGCCGTTGCTGTTGAGCGGCTTCCCAGCCGCGATGGAACAGGCCAAGACCTACACCAGCGAGAGCCGCGGCGCCTGGAAGGCGATCACCGGCGAGGCCTACGGCAGCGAGAAGTCCGAAGGCTGGACCGTAACCATCGATCCGCTGCCCGAAGGAACGCCCGAGGTAACCCAGGATGACCTGGCACAGGCCCAAGCGGATCAGGCCCAGGCCGCCGTTGAGATCGAAAAGGGAAACCAGTACCTCGGCAATCTGAACGCCAAGCGCGAAGCCGTCACCAGCATGGCTACTCGCAAAGCAGAGCTGGAGCCTATCTATCTTGAGTTGGACCGTCGCAAGAACAAGTTGGAAGCCACCAACAAAGAGCTGGAGGTCTGGCGAGCCAAGGTCAGCGAAGCCGAACAACACGTCCAAGCCTTCTCAGGCGAAAGCCCATGCGAGTGCCCGAGCTGCGGCGTGAAATTGAAGATCGTCGGCAAGGTGATCGAGCTGTTCAAAGGCAAAACCGCCGACGCGGCCAAGCTGGTAGCAGCACAGGCCGAACTCAAAAAGGCGAACGACGCGTACAACCTGATGGCCCGCACCCAGGTAAACGACCAGAAGGCCGTCGATGAATCGATTCGGGCTGGCAACGACCTGGAAGCGTTGAAAGAGTCCGCCGGCGAAGAAGTCACCGAAGCCATGGTTGAGCGGGCTGAAGCAGCCATTCAGGTGCAACGCAACCTGCTGGCCAAGGCCAAGGCTAAAGCCGAGCTGATGGCCGAACGCTTGGATCTGATCGCCAACGCCAAGAAACGCGGCGAAGAGGCAGCCAAGCATCATCAGGACGTGAAGGATTGGACGCTGATCGCCGGCGCCCTGGCGCCTGATGGCATCCCTGGCGAGATCCTGGCCGGCGCGCTGGAGCCGATCAACGCCCGCCTTGGCAAGCTGTCTGCCCTGGCTGGCTGGCCGCCGGTGAAGATCGACGCTGACATGGCTATCACCGCCAATGGCCGCCTGTATGCGCTGCTGTCGGAGTCCGAACAGTGGCGCTGCGATGCGCTGATCGCGCTCACCATCGCCATGACCTCGGGCCTGCAAATGGTGGTGATGGATCGCTTCGACGTGCTGCTGCCGAAAGTGCGCGCCCAACTGCTGGGCATGCTGATCAGCCTGTCCAAGTCAGACGGCATCCAGGCCGTTACCTGCGGCTCGCTCAAGGAGAAGCCGACCAAGCTGCCCGCCGATATCCAAGTGGTCTGGATCGAGAACGGCATCGCCGGCGGCGACGTGCAACTGCAGCAATCCGCGTAACCCGCTGACCGCAACACCCACAGGCGCCTACGGGCGCCTTCTTCTTGCCCAAAGGAAAGTGCCCCATGAACCTGCTCACCCCGTACGACACCGAAACCACCGGTCTACCGCTGTTCCGCGACCCCAGCGACGACCCGCGCCAGCCCCACCTGGTGGACATCTGCATCCTGGCCTACAGCCCGGACGGCACCCTGGTCGATTCCTTCGAAGCGATGGTCCGGCCGGATGGCTGGGTTATCCCGCCTGACGTGACCGCCATCCACGGCATCACCAACGAAATGGCGATGGACATCGGCATCCCTGAGTCCGAAGCGCTGGACGGCTTCATGGCGATTCATGACCGTTCCGGCCTGCGCATTGCCCACAACATCAACTTCGATGACCGAATCATGCGCATTGCCCTGTCCCGGTACCGGGGCAAGGAAGCGGCCGACGCCTTCAAGGCCACCCCAGGCTATTGCACCTGCCTGAACAGCAAGCCCCTGGTGCAGTGCCCCCCCACTGAAAAGATGATCCGCGCCGGGTTCGGCGGCCAGTTCAAGCCGCCAACCGTTGCCGAGGCCCTGTTTCACTTCACTGGCGAAGAGCTGGTCGGTGGCCACCGTGCCCGGCCCGACACCGAGGCCTGCGCCCGCGTGTACTTCGCCATGAACCCAGCCGCTCAGGTGGCTTGATCCTGCTGGCTCCGTCAGGGGCCTTTCTCTTGGAGATCGCATGAATGAGCTGGCTCTTTTCGCGGGCGCTGGTGGCGGAATACTTGGCGGCCACCTGCTTGGATGGCGAACCATTTGCGCCGTTGAGCGTGATGCCTACGCCGCACAAATTCTGGCGCAACGACAAAACGATGGAGCCATCCCAGCTTTCCCGATTTGGTCTGACGTGTGCAGTTTTGACGGAAGGCCATGGCGCGGCCTTGTTGACATCGTTTCGGGCGGCTTTCCCTGCCAAGACATTTCATCCGCCGGTACAGGCGAGGGAATCGGCGGGGCTCGATCGGGACTATGGCGGCAAATGGCAAGAATTATTGGTGAGGTACGACCTCGATTCGTCTACGTGGAAAACTCACCAATGCTTGTGGGTCGAGGACTTGCCGTGGTCATCGGTGACCTTGCCGAAATGGGGTATGGCGCACGATGGGGGGTTGTGGGAGCGGCAGACCTGGGAGCCCCTCACCAGCGCGACAGAATCTGGATTGTGGCCTACGCCCACGGTTCACGGGAACCACAACCGACCAGGGTCGAGCAAGAATGCAGGGTGGGGACTTTCGACAGCGGTGAAGCTGTGGACCACACCCAGCGCCAGCGACGGCAGACGGGGCGGAACAATCACCAGCAACATGACCGGCACCAGCCTTGCGCAACAGATCAGAACGCCGGAACGTTGGCCGACACCGACAGCGACAGACAGCAAGCGCGGCGCCTCTCCCGCAGACAAACTTCGCAAATCGCCGGGGCTACCTGCTGCGGTGAAGATGTGGAGAACACCTCAGGCCAGCGACTCCAACAAGTGGAGCAACCAAAGCCTGGCGGAGCGTCAGGCCAAAGGGCAGCAGATTCGACTAAACACCCAGGTATCACCAGACGGTGGCCAGGGTGGCCAGTTGAACCCGGAATGGGTCGAGTGGCTGATGGGGTGGCCCATCGGGTGGACCGAATTAAAGCCCTTGGCAATGGACAGGTTCCGAGAGTGGCAGCAGCAGCATTCACCATCCTTTCTCAGTGAGCAATCAAAATGACCCCACTCGCAAAGCAGGCACTCAACAACGCCCGCCAGGCAGCAGCGCCTGCACCGAAGCTGCTCCCACCAATCCTGGCCAACGAGCCGCTACCCGAACTGGTGATCACCGGCCCCATCAACCGGTTTATGGAACTGGAGGGCAAGCGGTACGCCGTGGACTTCGTCCAGGGCCTGGGCTCTTCGGTTCGCCGGGAGCCCGTCCGGACCAAAGCAATAGCCGACCTGACCCGGTACGCGGCCGCGCAGCCTTCCAGCGTGGCGAGCGGCGTGAAGATGGTCATTGATTTGTTGAAGGGGGCGTGATGAAGACGACCGCCGAGCGGCTGGCAGAGCTGGCCGTTGCTTATGCCTCCTACCGGGCGAAGCTGCTCGAGAACGGCAAGGCCATCAAGAAGGTGCAGAGCGATGCTGATGGCGCCTACTTCGACCTGAAGCCCTACCGCGAGCGCTACTGGAGCGACCCCGATGTGCATGACCTGGTTATGGGCCAGGTAATCGTCTGGCACGGCTGGGTCCACGCCATCCAGCAATGCGAGCCGGACAAGGATCACGAAGAAGAGGAATGCGGGTACATGGCAACCGCGATCCTGATGGACGAACGCCGCGACATCCAGCGCGATGGAGCACGTATCCGTGCGGCCATCACCAAGATCGGCAATCAGTTGCTGAAGGATTCAGCGCCATGACCGCCCTACGCCGCACCACCACCGTTCGCGGGCGGCCCATGAAGCCGCTCGACCTCGAAACCATCTGCGACCAGTGCGGGAAGTCCCGCGCCCACGGCAACCACGACAAATGCAGCAAGAAGCGCCAGGCGGCCATGGCCGAGCAGCGCGCACAGGAGAATCAGTGATGAGCGAAGTGAAGCGTTTCGGGCACACCGGGAGCCTGATCCAGGTGACACCAAAGATCCTGGAAATTTACCCAAGCATGACCGTTTACGTGCTGGCGGCCGACTTCGACCGGGTTGTCGCCGATAATCAGGCCCATATCGCCAAACTCGAACAGTCAGAAAAGCAGATGCAGGAAACCGTCGACCTTGCGCTGAGCGCGGGCACCAGGGTCGCCGCCGAGCGTGACGCACTGCAACAGCGCCTGAACAAATCAGACCAGGATTTAGACGAAACGATGGCAATGGCCGAGAAGGTTCTCGCCGAGGCGGTGCGCCTGCTGGAGCGGACGCGCGAGCTGGAAACGCAACTGGCTGACCGGGAGCAATCGCGCCGGGCTTGGTTCGATCAGTGCCAGGAACTGGAGCGGGCTGCCGCCCTCAACCCAACCACCGAGAACCCACAATGAACATTCCTGAAGGCTGGAAGCTGGTGCCGGTTGAGCCGACAGAAGAAATGAAAGGTGCCGGTGGCGAGGCGTACAGCTTCAATGTTGAAAACATTTATGCCGCTATGCTCGCCGCCGCCCCTGTACCGCCGCAAGCTGATGCGCAGCCGGTGGCGTTGCCTGTTATGAAGCTTGAGGCTGATGCGCAGCCGGTGTTCATGGTTCGCTCACATGGGTCTGAATGCTGGGAGGAAATGACCGGCGAAAGCCTTGAAATGTGCCAGTCCTCGCCAGAAGATTATGAGGTGCGCAAGCTCTACGCCCACGCCGATGCGGGCGAGCTTGAGCGGCTACGCGAAGAGGTGCAGAAGTTGAATATCTCGCACGAAGGCTCGAATGCCTTAGCCGCGAGCTTGCAGAAACATAACGAAACCCTACACGCCCAGTTAGCCGGACGGGATGCGCTGCTTAAGAGAATCGTTAAGCGCGGGAAAATTGATTATGGCGATTTGTCGTACGCCGAACAATTGCTATCCGCCAGCGCAGAGCCTGCCGATAAAGCGCTCCAGCGCCGGCCTGAAACAAATCACGACTACTTCAAATGCATGAAAGGTGAATAACCATGAACACCGCACATACCGATATCCCAACCACCCACATCGAGTACATCAAGCTGCCAGAGGTCAAGCGGATATCCGGGCTCAGCACCGCCACCATCTACCGCATGGCGGTCAAGGGTGAGTTCCCCAAGCAGGTCAAGCTCGGGGCCGCCGCTGTGGCCTGGGTCAAGGCCGAGGTTGATGCCTGGGCCAGCAGCAAGATGGCAGCCCGCGACAATCAGCTCTCGGCTTCCAGCGAATCCAAGTAATCCGCCCAGTCCTGCATCATCCCCCGCCTCTGCTCCACAAACTCAGCGTGGTTGTACGTCCGGCGCACTTTGCTGCCGCTGGCGTGCGATAGCTGAGCCTCGATCCAATCCTCGTTGTAATCCATTTCGTTCAAGGCCGTTGAAATCGTGGCACGAATCCCGTGCCCGGTCAGCCTGCCTTCGTATCCCATGCGTCTCAAAGCCATGTTGACTGTGCCGTCGCTGATCGGCTTGCTCGGGTCACTCCGACCCGCGATCAGCAGCTTGTAACGGCCAGTCATCTGGTGCACCTTGCGCACCTCTTCAACCGCCTGCCGCGACAGTGGCACAAGATACGGCGGCACCTTATCCCCTCCTTTCGCCCTAATTACCTTCTGCAGTTGCTTCACCCCCTCAGGGGGAATAGTCCACAGCGCGTTGTCCAGGTCGAACTGGTCCCACCTCGCGTTACGCAGCTCCCCGGTACGGACAGCGGTCAGCAGCAGGATGCGGATCGCGCTCCGGGTGTAGTCCTTGATGTCGGACACCTTCAGCGCGTGCAGGAACTCTTTCAGTTCATTCCGCACCAGCATGGGGTTGTGTTTCTCGGGTGGCTCCTTGGCGGCCACGATATCCAGGTCGGCCGCTGGATTGACCTCCAGATAACCCGACGCGATGCCGAAGCGGAATATCTCGTTCAGCCAGGTCCGGCACTTGCGGGCAACGTTGAGCGCCCCGCGCTTCTCGATCTTGCGCAAGCACTCCAGCACGTCGGCGCGCTTCACCTCGGCAATCGGGATTCTCCCCAGCGCCGGTACCAGGTCCTTGTCCAGGTAGAGCTGGGCCTGCTTGGCTGCCCCCTTCTTTGCCGTGGCCCACCGTGGCAGCTTGAAGGCGTACCACTCGCCGGCGACCACCTCAAACGTTTTGACGGCGCTGGTGCTGGCCGCCCGTCTCTCTTCTCGACGCTTGGACCTGGGGTCTATCCCCTTGGCAACCTGCGCCCGAGCCTGGTCGCGAAGCTCGCGGGCTTCCTTCAGGGTTATTTCCGGGTACGTGCCCAGCGACACACGCGGTTGCTTGCCGTGCCATGAAAAACGGAAGTGCCACGATTTGGTGCCGTTCGTCGCAACGTACAGGGACAGGCCGTTGCCGTCAGTGATGGAGTATTCCTTTTCGCCCGGCTTGGCCTGGCGCACAGCGGTATCAGTCAGGGGCATTAGTACATCACCTAATCACTCGAACTGGGGATGGGCTGAATGATGTACTAAAAATATTGAGAAGTGGTAATAAACCTTGTGAAGCGCTGATAAGCAAAAAGCCCGGCTACATCGCTGTGCGCCGGGCTTTCTGATGAGGGCTGATAAAGCCTGATAAGCATAAATGGTGCCCGAAGCCGGAA
>Ga0182006_1000359_pt1 | contig 38054 bp, 40 predicted proteins | sample Sormic07211104_1_FD_123022 | JGI IMG/M metagenome (GOLD analysis project Ga0182006, IMG submission 123022) | Rhizosphere microbial communities from Sorghum bicolor, Mead, Nebraska, USA - 072115-104_1 MetaG | ecosystem: Host-associated > Plants > Roots > Rhizosphere | place: USA: Nebraska...
AAGGGCGCCAAAAACAGGCATACCTATTTCATCTAAAACAACGATTTCTCCATCCAGTACAACATCCATATCCCAGCTGGTCAGCACTTCGTTGATGGGTGAAAATTGATCGTAGACCAGGTTGTTTCTCGATACCAGCTCTACCCTGCCTTTTTCTATAAAGGCCAGCGCCCGGTAGCCGTCCCACTTGATTTCGTATAACCATTCAGGATCATTAAAAGGCCTGTCTATCTGGGTTGCTTTCATTGCCTTAATGTCCCTGGGCATTTTTTCGGTGGGCGCATTATCCAGTAGTTCCTGAATATCATTACTTATTGCCGGGGCTGTTTTATTTTTGTCTTTGCTTTTACTCCCGGTGTTTCTGGTGCTTTTTTTCTCTTTAGGTTTGTCTTCAGCTATTTTACCGGCCTGTCTTTCGTCTATAGTAGCCCTGGTAGTTTCCCCGAGCTCGATCCAAGCGGGCGCATGGTCACTGGCTTTTTCCCAGCCACGGACTTCTTTATCAACGCCACCTTTTTGTAGCCGCTCAGCAAGAACTGGATTTAGCAGGAAATGATCTAAACGCAGGCCGGCATCCCTGCCATAAGCATTGCGCAGGTAATCCCAAAAGGTGTAAATGCGTTCATTTGGATATAGGGTTCTGATTGCATCTGTCCACCCCTGATTTATGAGCGCAGCATAGGCTTCTCTGCTTTCAGTTCTAAACAGGGCATTGTCTTTATACTTTTCAGGTTTATAAGTATCCAGTTCGGTTGGCATAACGTTATAATCACCAACGAGCATAACGGGAAGGCCAGTATTTAATAAGGTTTTACCATGCTGGGCGAGCCGCAAGAACCAGCGGAGTTTATAATCAAATTTTGGCCCGGGGTAAGGATTTCCGTTTGGAAGATACAGGCATCCGATCACCATACCAAAGGTAAAGCCTTCAATGTAGCGGCTATGGGTAAAGGTTTCATCCTCGCCGGGAAGATCGTCGCGGAGTTGTTTGATCGGCAGTTTAGAGAGTATGGCTACGCCGTTCCAGCTTTTTTCCCCGCGCCATATGGCATGGTAACCTGCTTCTGTTATTTCTTTTTCGGGAAAACGGTGGCTTTCACATTTCAGTTCCTGTATACATACCACATCAGGCTGTGCCCGGGCCAGCCAGCGCACAAGTACGGGCAGCCTACCATTTAGGCCATTGATGTTGTAGGTAGCAATCTTCATCTAAAATGGATGGGACTAAAAAGGCCCCTTCGGGGCCTTGGGTTATTTTACTTTCTTTTCGATATCCTTCCGCTGGTTTGATCCGCTTTTTTTTGCATCCTTAATTTCAGATGGTTTTACATCCAATTTGTTTGCTTCATATTTGATCTCGTGCGGTTGATCGGAAACCGATTTCCTTTCTACTTTTGTTCCTCTTGGCATAATTTTAAAATTTAGGTGAATGTTCTTATATAACAGGTTTTAACAGGTATAGTTTTATTTGTTAATTGTGAACTAAACTGCCTAAACAAAAACTAAATGAGCACTGAGTATGTTAAAAAATAAAAAGATTATGGGATTTATTAAAAATGCACTTATCGGCATTGCAATTTTTGAAGGGATTAAATACCTGACTAAAAAAGATGCACTGGGTTATTCTAAGCTTGATGAGCTAAAAGAAAAAGCACCGGGGTGGATAGAGAAGGCGAAAACGGCCACAAATGATATAAAGGCCGGGCAGCTGCCCCAGCTTTAACAGAACGGCCGCTAAACGCGGCCTTTTCTTTTTTTTAAACCAAAAAATTAAAATGAGCATACAGAATATCCATTATCTGAATTCACTTTTAAGCGGAGAGCAGATTACAACACTGGAGAAGGCAGCTGAACGCCATTCGAAGCAGTCTAATATGGATTTTAAGATCCTTTCAGTTGATGGCAATGTAATACATGTGGAGACGGGCCAGGGTGAAACAGCCTCGGGAAAATATGCCACCCAGCAGGTATTGGTTAAAAGAACGAAAGAACTGCTTGAAAAACCGCTTCCGCGATTTGAAATACAGGTTACCGCAAATGCTGCGCTGCCCGCTCCAGCCGATGTGGTAAACGTTTCCTGGATCGACAAAAAAATGCAGCAACAGGGCCTACGGATCAAGCAGATTGCCTTTGAAACCGGAATTGACCGGGAAAGTATCTCCGACTGGGTAACCGGCAAGAGGGCAATGGGAAAAACCGTTAAGGCAATGTTCTATTTTTACGTGTTAAAATAACTGTAACAGTCGGGTTCTAAAGCTATGGCAGCACGCAAGAACGAAAAGCAAGATATCGGGGGCATGCCTGAGCATGTTGATCCGATGCTCTGTACCCTGGTAAAAGCGCCCATTGAAGACGGGGAATATTTATATGAGCTCAAATGGGACGGCTACCGCATTATATCAAGGGTAGAAAACAACCAGGTGAGGATGAATTCGCGCAGTGGTCTGGATTATACAGCTAGGTATCCGTTAGTTGCGGAGGCCTTGCTATCGCTGGGCCACGACCTGATGATCGATGGTGAGGTTGTGGTGCTGAACCGGGAAGGCAAACCAGATTTTGATACACTACAGCTTTATAACGGCCAAAGAACACCGATCCGTTACTGCGTATTTGACCTGTTGTATCTTGATGGGAACAACCTGATGGGACTTCCCCTTTACCAGCGCAAAGAACTTCTGGAAACCCTTGTCAAAAAAAACGATATTTTCCTGTTCAGTGAGAGTTTCGAAGATGGAAAAACACTTTATGAAAAAGTACTGGAAGATAACCTCGAAGGCATTGTTGCCAAGAAAAAAGACAGCAGCTATATCCCCGGGGCCCGGGGATATGAATGGTTAAAGGTTCCAACCCGTAAGCGCCAGGAATTCGTGATCGGAGGATGGGCGGAGTCGGATAAATTGAGGTTTTTCAAATCCCTGCTGTTTGGGGCTTATGAAAACGGAAAACTGCAATGGATCGGGCGTTCTGGCGGAGGGTACAAACAGGCGGAAATGCCTGACATTTTAAAAAAGCTAGAGGAGATTGAAACCGAAAAATCTCCCTTTGAAAACAAAATCCTGGACACCAAAGGCGCTAAAATCCATTACGTTAAACCCCAACTTGTCGCCAACTTTGAATTTGCCACCTGGACCAGGTCCCGAAGGATACGCAAACCTGCTACCTTTCTTGGCTTCCGTAAAGATAAAGATCCAAAAGATGTGGTACTCGAAGTACCACAGGAAATTGAGGCTGTAGAGGAGGTTTTGCAAGCGCAGCAGGAAGAGGAATCTGGAGCGGAACAGCAAAAAAATGTTGGTGATCAGGAAAATATTAAAAATCCTGATCTTGACAAATATCATCAAAAACGAAGCTTCGACATTACGCCTGAACCTGAAGGCGGCCGCCCCGAAAGTGAAAAACTGATTTTTGTGGTCCAGAAACACAATGCCTCCCACCTGCATTATGATTTCAGGCTGGAGATCAGGGGTGTACTGAAATCATGGGCGGTACCAAAAGGTCCGTCTATGGATCCTGCAGACCACCGCCTGGCCATGGAAGTGGAAGATCACCCTTTTGACTATAAGGATTTTGAGGGTATTATCCCCGAGGGACAATATGGCGGGGGTACGGTTATGGTATGGGATAACGGCACATACGAACCCGGAGAAAAAATATTGGGCAAAAAAGAGCAGGAACACTGGCTGCATTCTTCCTATTTCAAAAATAAACTCCCTATTGTACTGCACGGGAAAAAACTCAAAGGCAGGTTCAACCTGGTGAAAACCTACGGCAAGGCGGAAAATGCCTGGCTGCTCACCAAGGTTAGCGACGGTGAAGAAATGAGTATTGATATCACTAAAAAGGATCAGTCTGTTATTTCGGGACTTACGATACTCGAAATTGCAATGGACAGCCATTCAAAGGTTTGGCAGAGCAACAGCAGCAATGCTACAGAGATTGAATCAAAGACCAATGAAGAAGAAGCGGAACTCGAAGCTGAACTGACCGGCCCGGAAATTCTGGATGAACCGAACGACGAAGAGCAAGTAAGGCCGGTTACACATGCTACTATGGGCGCGTTATTCCCTAAATCACAGAACAAACGCTCTACCCGCAGTAAGCAATCTGAAACGAGCAACTGGAATAAGATTTTTGAAGAAAAGATTAAATCTGAAGGGACGATCGTGATTGAAAATGAAACGCTGCAACTTACCAATATCGAAAAGAAACTTTGGAAAACGTTCAATAAAGCCGGGCTGATTGCCTATTACAATAGCATCGCCGAATACCTGTTGCCACGTATCAAAAACCGCCCACTGTCCCTGCTTATCAAAAATATCAGTGCCGGAGCACCGGGATTTTACATCAAGGATATGGAGGGCTTCGAGCCTGATTTTATGGAGATCTACTCGACAAAAAGAAAACATCAAGTAAAGGACAAAGCAGCTATAATCGATTATGCGGTGTGCAATAACCTCCCCTCCCTGTTATGGCTGATCAATCTGGGCTGCATCGATATCAACCCATGGAACTCGGTTACTTCCAACCCCGAGCAGCCTGATTATATTGCCATAGACCTTGACCCATCTGATGACGATTTTAAAAAAGTGATCAAGACCGCGCAGGCGGCAAGGGAATATTTCGAAGAAAACAAGCTGACCGCCTTTGTTAAAACATCTGGCAAAACAGGCATGCATATATTCATCCCCTGCAAAGGTTTCACCCATCCGCAGGCAAGGCAGCTGGCAGAACATATCTGCGCCGCAATCCATAAGAAAGTGCCGCTGCTCACTACCCTCGAAGTCGCTGTAGACAAAAGGGGAAAGAAGCTGTTTGTAGATTTTTCCCAGAACGATCAGGCGGATACTCTTGCGGCAGCTTACTCGGTCAGACCGGGCAAGCAACCAAACGTTTCTGCACCAATTGAGTGGGATGAGTTAAACAGTAGCCTCAAGCCTACAAATTTTACAATAGAAAATATGCTGGCCAGGCTGCAAAAAAAAGGGGATCTGTGGAAAGACCTGGATAGTTTAAAGATAAAATCCAAAAACACAAAGATATTATTACACCTTATTAGTCAATAAATACAGCAGAAATTAGAAATATCGTACAAACAATTGCCTGCCAAATATAAATACTACTTGTTTTTATGCCAGCTGTTTATTAGTTTTAAGAAACAAGGCCTTTATGAATCAAAGCCCTATAGTATTAGATCTAGATGACGACGACAGCGACCGCTTTCTAAGCTATATACAAGATTCCGATAAAATTTCTAAAACATCAATCATTTCGGCGAAGAATGCTCAAGATATAGAAATACAAAACGCTATATACACCGATGATGTAGTTAGTATAAACATTATTGGAAAATATATTTGTATTTTACATAGCAATATAGATATCTAAAGGATGTTACATTTTAACGCTATGACTATTTCAGATGTGAATATAGTTGAAGCTTTTTTATTGAAACTATTCAATAGAGATTTATCTGACGATTTTTATATAAACTTAGATATCTAAAATCTCAGTCTTTCCGGTCTTTTTATCCAGTTTTGTTAAGCAGTACTATCCATTCTCAGGAATGATACTTTAAATACTAACGAAGCAAGGCCATCGTTATGCTGACCTGTAACGATGTGGAAAGCTACGAAATAATCAGCATGCTAAAGATAAGAGCAGTATCCATTAACTATATCCCATCTCAGCTATTGTTCGCCTATAATACAGTTCCGTATAAATACTTGATTTCATAATACAAATACCCTTTAATTATACAAATAAAGCAAATTTTGTTTATTTGTAATTAAAATTATCATCGTCAATTGATTAAAAAAAAAGAACACCATACCCTATTTTGTTTATAAGATGAAAGATAACAGTGAGATTGCCGCTTTGATACGAGATCTAAGACAACGGGAAACAGATCTTAAACTTGACAATGAACAGTTGCGCCACCTGAACCTGGCATTAACGATTGCTGAAGAAAAAAGTGCCATGCTCAGTTCGATCATTGAATGCTCGGACGACGCGATTATCAGTAAAAACCCAGACAGTATTATTACCAGCTGGAACGGCTCCGCTGAGCGGATTTCGGCTATACTGCAGATGAAATGATAGGAACCTCAATCCTTAAGCTAATTCCTGCAGACCGTGAGCATGAAGAAATCGAAATTCTTGCCCAGATCGGGCGTAGGGAAAGAGTTGATCATTTTGAAACCAAAAGACAACGTAAAGATGGTACACTGGTTGATGTATCGTTAACCATTTCACCGATCCTTGATTCTAATGGCGTGATTATAGGGGTATCTAAGATTGCACGAGACATTACCGAACAGCGTTCGGCAGAGGTAATGGGCAAAAGGCTCAGTGCTATTATAGAATCGTCTGACGATGCAATCGTGAGTAAAGACCTGAATAGTATAGTGACCAGCTGGAATAGCGCTGCTGTCCGGATGTTCGGCTATTCTCCAGAGGAAATGATCGGAAATTCGATACTCAAGATTATTCCGCCCGACAGACTAGATGAAGAGCCTAAAATCCTCTCACAGTTAAAAAAGGGCCAGCGGGTTCATCATTTTGAGACTATCCGCATGAGAAAAGATGGAACCCTGATCGATGTTTCACTGACCATTTCCCCAATAAAAGACATATCGGGCAAGGTTATAGGCCTATCCAAGATTGCAAGAGATATTACCGAAAAAAGCAGATCGAATATAAAAAGATGAATTTATAGGCCTGGTTAGCCACGAGCTCAAAACGCCATTAACCTCACTACGATCTTACATACAGGTTGCACTGCACAAAGCAAAACAGGGACAGAGTAGTTTTATCAGTCAGGCCCTATCCAAAGCAGAAGTGCAGACCAAAAAAATGGAGAAAATGATTACCGATTTCCTCAACATTTCGAGGTTAGAGGATGGCCGGATGGCACTCGAACTTACTAACTTTAACCTCATCGCATTGATCCAGAGCTGTACCGCAGATGCTGCAATTACGAGTTCGAAACACAATATAGTTTTTCGGGGTGAAGAAACCGCTTATGTTTATGCAGATGAGGAAAAAATATCGCTGGTACTGACCATTCTGATCAGCAATGCACAGAAATACGCTCCAAGGGGCGGCCAGATCACCATCCGTTGTGAAAAAGAGGGCGAACTTTTCATGGTAAGCATTCAGGATGAGGGAATAGGTATTACGGAAGAAGACCAAGTAAACATGTTCCAGAAATTTTATAGGATCCGCAATGAAGAAACCAGATTGATTGCCGGTTTTGGCATTGGTTTACACTTGGTATCCTCAATAATCGAACTACACGGATCTGCTGTTACCGTAAAAAGCAAACCGGGCGAAGGCTCTACTTTTAGCTTTAAACTTAACGCAGCAATAAACGGAGGTAAAGTTGTCTAAGCTTTATATCGACCGCATCTAACCTATAATTTAGCGGGCATAGAAGTTCTGCCCGCTAAACACAATGCTTTCCTAATCCTGACAAACGATGCCGGAGCAGTTAGCCATTAAATGGTGATCATCCCGCCTGTAACAGGAATGGTTGCTCCCGAGATATAACTAGCCTCATCAGAAGCCAATAACACGTAGACCGGTGAAAGCTCCACTGGCTGGCCGGGACGTCCCATTGGAGTCTGCGTACCAAATTCCTGGTAGTCATCAATAGTAGAGGGAATGAGCGGTGTCCATATAGGGCCGGGCGCAACAGCGTTTACCCTGATCCCCTTGCCCTGTTTTAACAAAATCTGGCTCAGATTGGCCGTAAAATTTTGTATTGCTCCTTTCGTAGCGGCATAAGCCAATAGCTGTTCACTGGGAGAATAAGCATTTACCGAAGTAGTATTGATAATGCTGCTTCCTGGCCGCAAATGTGGCTCAGCTGCTTTACAAAGGTAAAAAATAGCGGTAATATTGGTATCAAAGGTTTTTTGCCACTCTTCAGCAGAAAGATCGCCGAGGCCTTCACGGCCCATCTGGAAAGCTGCATTGTTAACCAGAATATCAAGTCCCCCAAATTCACTTACTGCCTTTTCAACCAGACTCAAACAGTGTTTCTGACTTCTGATATCCCCTTTCACTAAAACCGCCCGCTGTCCGGCTGCGGTAATAAAACCAGCAGTCTCCTGGGCATCCACATCCTCTTCATCGCCGAGATAACTGATCAATACATTAGCCCCCTCTCTTGCAAAAGCAATCGCAATTGCCCTACCGATTCCCGAATCACCTCCTGTTATGATGGCTCTTTTTCCTTTAAGCCTGCCATTTCCCTTATAAGATTCTTCACCATGATCTGCTTTGGGCCTTAACAGTTCATTACTTGCCGGAGGTGTCTGTTGCTGTTCGGGAAAAGGTGGTTGAGGATACTTAGTTACCGGATTTTGATCATTTTCTTGGTTTTCCATATGGTGATTCTTAAATTAATTTGTTATACAAAAAAGTTTTAGTAGCGATTTCCAGGGATGGATAACCATTTAACATAGGTGCAAAAAAAGCAACTGTGGGTGATATCGTCTAAAACTGTTATTTAAGCTCTTCCGAGCTAAAAGCCTGCTCCTCATCAACGCGGTACAGTGCTGTATCTTTTTCTGGCCTTACAATCAACCTCAGGGTAGGATCGTTGGTTAAAAAACTCCATAACCAATTAAAAGCAAGTTTAAGTTTGTTCCTGAAGCCGGCTATAGGGATAATATGGATAAAGAGCCATACCAACCATGCCAGAAAGCCTTTTAAAAAGCCATTAGGCAGATCGACCACAGCGTGGTATTTGGCAATTATCGCCATAGTGCCTTTATCTTTATAACGGAATTCACTCATTTCTTTGCCCTTGGCCACTTTGTGCAGGTTGATTCCCAATAGGTTGCCCTGTTGGATGGCCACCTGTGCAAGCTGGGGATGACCCTGAGGAAAGGCAGGATCGCTCAATTGAAGGCATTGATCACCAATCGCAAAGATGTCTGCACAGTCTAGCACCTGGTTAAAGCGATCTACCAAAATCCTCCTCCCCTTGCCAACAGCTGTTTGGGGAAGCCCGGGCGCCAGCCTTGCTATAACGCCTGAAGCCCAGATCAAAGTGGCAGCATGTATAACCATGCCATCAGAAAGCACAACCCGCTGTCCATCATAACCAGTTACCAGTTTACCCAATTGGATATCAACACCGAGGTTGTTGAGCACAAGCAAGGCTTCCTGCTGACTCTTTTTGCTCATCGGGGCCAATAGCGTATCTAATCCGTCGATAAGGTAAATCCTGCCCAAACCGTTCGATGCTTCAGGATAGTCCTTATTAATGATATTACGGCCCATCTCGGCCAGCATCCCGGCGAGTTCAACACCTGTAGGTCCGCCGCCTGCTATAACAATATTTGCATACTGCCCTTGTAAAGGTCCATTATCCATCCGTACCGCTTTTTCAAGCTGGAGCAGGATGTGATTGCGGAGCTCAAGAGCGTCATCAATAGTTTTCATCGGTAACGCATTGCGCTGGATTTGTTCATTGCCAAAAAAATTCGTCTCGGTACCCATTGCAAACACCAGCAGGTCGTAACCCAAGCTTCCAGTACTGGTTACCACAGTGTGTTCTTTTGGAAGGATGTGCAGAAATTCACCCATATAAAACCGGATGTTTCTTTTACGCAGCATCTTACGGAATGGATAACTGATATTAGAAGACTCGATAAAGGCAGTACCAACCTGATAGAGTAAAGGGGGAAAAAAGTGGTAATTATGCTTATCAACCAGGGTGACCTGATAATAAGGATTATTGGATAAACGTTTGGCAAGGTTAAGCCCGGCAAATCCACCACCGATAATCACAACTGTTTTCATAATAATACGATTAGCATGCTAACTGGCGTAGTGTAACAACATCGCCATTAAAAGAAAAACCACTCCAAACGCGTAAAAGTTTCTATCGTGTATTGATAGTGAATATTGATAAAGTAGGATAGTCACGAAATATCACTTCAGTTCAATTGGATTGAATATGACTTTTTAGACGTACAGAGCATTTAAGCTTAACGCATTATCAATAAATTAATCGGCCCGATTTACATAAATTGTTTTCTTTTAGCGGATGACAGGATCAAGGCGGTTGCCCGCGCACCCGCCAGATAATAAGTTACAGTTAGGATTTTGTTTTATTACTTTTTGTAACAGGGCTGCTATCGAATCCCATCGGCCGGGGGAGTTTTATTGCCCCAATACCCGCGCTAAGTCCATAAAAAACGGCCCTGGGCCATATATAAGCTATACCTCCGGCGCCGATCAAACTATAGTAAAACGTGTTTCCGATCACATCACCGGCCAATGTAGCCTGGTAAAGTTTCTCTTCATTACCGATCGCTTTGCCAAAATACGAAAGCCCCTTGTTTAACGCCTCCTCTCCAAGCAGATCTACACGTGGTATATCTTGTCCTTTATGTTTTAGCCCCTCATGAAGTAGATTGAGCACAATAGCCCTGCTTAAAAAGCCTGCATCACTTTTGACTTTGTTGCCTCGCTGTTATCGTTACTGCGGTGACGGGCATATTCGACCAATCTGGTGAATCAACAGCCCGGGGGGCTGCCAAATTTGTGTTTTTTTTGTTTTTTTCTTCCATGACTAAAATCTATCACTTATAAAACAGGTTAGAGCTGATGAAGTTTTAAACCTGAAAGATAAAAATGCCTAGTCCATCAAGAAGTCAAAAGCGCCAATTGTAAAAGCAAGGTAGCTAGAAATAAATCTTTTTTGACGAAACTTCAATCCAACAGGCATTGTTTTATCATTATGGATATCAGAACCATTTACAACGGCCAGCATGGTGAAAACCACCCTAACGTTCCGAATACAGGGCCGAGCAAAAAACACAGGTATCTATTCACTTCTTCATTAAACAAACCTTAATATGTTAGCAATGAACTACCGTGGCCCATTCAGGGTCAGGGCCGAACAGCGGCCTATGCCAGAAATCCTGCACCCCGAAGATGCCATAGTACGGGTAACCCGTACCTGTATCTGCGGATCAGACTTACACCTTTACCATGGAATGGTGCCCGATACCAGGGTCGGTTCTACCTTTGGTCATGAGTTTACGGGTATTATAGAAGAGATAGGCCCACTGGTAACCAATGTCAAAATCGGTGATCAGGTCCTGGTTCCTTTTAATATCGCCTGCGGGCGGTGTAATTTCTGTAAGCAGGGCCTTTATGGCAATTGCCATGAATCTAACTCGATGGCGACCGCAGTAGGCGGAATTTTTGGCTATTCCCACACCGCTGGGGGCTTTAACGGTGGCCAGGCGGAATATGTACGGGTTCCATATGCCAATACCGGTCCAACGGTAATCCCACCTGATATGGATCCAGATAACGCGGTATTACTAACCGATGTTGTCCCGACCGGATACCAGGCAGCTGAAATGGGCGGGATCAAAGAAGGAGATACCGTGGTTGTTTTTGGAGCGGGCCCCATTGGGATTATGGCCGCCAGATGTGCCTGGTTTTTTGGTCCTGCAAGGGTGATCATTATCGACCATATCGACTACCGGCTGGAATTTGCTAAAAACTACGCGAAGTGCGAAGCCTATAATTTCCGGTCGATGGAAGATCCGGTAGTGTTTTTGAAAAAAATAACCGATTGGTACGGAGCAGATGTTTGTATCGACTGCGTGGGCTGTGAGGCAGAAGGAAATGCACTTCAAACCTTTACAGGAAAAATGACCCTGATGCAGGCTGGCGCCGCTACAGCCCTTCAATGGGCAATTAATTCGGTTAAAAAAGGAGGAATTGTCTCTGTAGTAGGCGTTTACGGGCCTCCTTTTAACTATATACCCATTGGCAATGTACTAAATAAGGGCATTACCCTTCGGGCCAACCAGGCTTCGGTGAAAAGGTTACTTCCCAAGCTTATAGAACATGTGCAGGCAGGCAGGCTAGATCCCAAAGGGCTCATTACCCACCGGATTCCCCTGGAAGAAATAGCAGAAGCTTACCATATTTTTTCAGCGAAGCTTGATGAATGCATCAAGACCGTACTAATCCCATCCACTAAACCTTAAAGAAATGGAAAACAACAATTTTGATTATAAAAGTATTCCCGGCTGGGGCATGGATATCGATGAGAAAAACGAACCCACCTATCCAATGAAAAATTACACCGGCGATGACCATAAGCGTTCCGATTATGAGAAACCGCTGCAGCAGCCTGTTGATATCGAGTTGCTCAAATCCACTGAACGCCCCGCATACAGTGCGGTATTTGGTACTTCTTCACCTCCATCGGGCCTGAGCGGCATGATACGCCGCTATGCCTTTGAACATAGCGAGGACCGCTATCGGCACTGGATCCCCTTGATCCTTGCTGACCGTGTAAATGCCTGGGAGGGAATTATAGATGACCTTAAAAAGGGTATTATACCCAATATCCCAGCCGAAAGGGGATGGAAAGCTGAATTGAAATATAACCCTGGGGGACTGGTTAAAAAAGTAGTATTGACTGCCGTTATTGGTGCTGTTTTGCTCAGCTATTTCAAAAGAAAAAAATAAAATGATAAAACCAATATTCGTTCGTAGCGGATCTGACAGGTTCCCAGTGAGTAGCATCGGGCAGTCTATTTTAAACAAAACCGGACAGCATACCAGTAGTTAAATCAGAAAGACAAAACTTTCCCGTCCTCCGGCATGTTTTATAGCCAAAACTAAAAAATAATACTATGGGAAATTTACTTTATATTATCGCTGTTGTGTTGGTTATTATCTGGGCAATCAGTTTCTTGGGAGGCTATTATACCGGTGGAATTATCCACGCCCTTTTGGTTATTGCAGTTATTGCGGTTGTGCTTAGGCTGATAAAGGGTGCGGCATAGTACGATATAATTAAGCCAGCTTTGTTACCGCCACATTTGTGGATAGGCCAAAGCAGATTAAAACAGTTAAGCCATCTTGTTTATGCCTGGGTCTACTACCCGAAACATAAACAAGATGGCTTTCAAATTCGTGCTATCGGGCAGAACCCTCCTTCTCCTCCAAGGTCTTCAGAGGAGCTTGCTGCAACAGCCTAAATCCCCGTATTGGGGCAACCTTTATAAGTATCGCCGACAAAATCAAAATAGGTATGAATCAAGATGTGGTTAATGAGGCAGGAAAACTGCTACAAAATCAAAAACTAAGCATTGCCTTTGCAGAAAGCGCAACTGCCGGAAGGATATGTGCCGAATTTTCGTTGCTTGAAAATGCAGGCAGCTTTCTTAAAGGCTCAATAGCATGTTATGATGCATGCATCAAGGAATCGCTCTTGGGTGTTGAACATGAACTGATTGAAAAATTTACTCCCGAATCAATGGAAGTTACAAGAGCCATCACGCTTGGGCTGTCAAAAATAATGCCTGCCGATATCCACATCGGTGTAACCGGACTTGGCTGTGCCGGGGGGAGCGAAACCAGTGAGAAGCCGGTTGGAACAATATTCATTTTTGCCCTTTACCAGGGCGAACTGGCATTTTCCGAAAGGTTGAACTTTGAAGGAGAACAACAGGTCATCATCCAGGCAACAGTAGAAAGTTGTGCTATGCTTTTAAAAACGTTCCTGGAAAACCTCCAGGGCAATCAGGGACAGGAAATCAAGGCGCAATGATCCTTTATCCATGGGCAATTCCTCCCAATTGGCCTTGTAAAACTGCGCGCATAACCAATAATGGCTTCGCTAAGCATTCGGAACCAGAACATCCCCTAACTGATCAAACAGTATTAAGCAATTAAAATCTATTTGATTAAAAATCTGCCCGCAACACCAGTACACTCCTATTCTGTATACCTATTGTTGTTTCCTGCGTATAGGTGGTTCCTACTGGAATTTCTGCTGCAGTCGCTATAACCACAGTCCAATGTGCTGGAAAGGGCCTTCCGGGCAGGTAAAATTCGAGGCTATCATGATGGGCGTTGATAATGAGAAAAAAATGGCTATCCAGAATATCACCACTTCTTTCATCTTTTGCCTGTATGCCCTCACCGTGCAGAAATATCCCTACGCAGGCCGGTTTATCAACAGACTCCCAATTAGAAGGCTCCATTTTGCTACCATCGGGAGAAAACCAGGCAATATCCAAAAGCCCATCTGAATCTATTTTATTCCCAATTATCCATTCCCTGCGGCACAGGCTTGGATGCTTAAGACGCAGGGAGATGAGGTAAGCCGTGAAGCTGATAAGTTCCTGATCCCGCTCTCCCCAATTGATCCAGGAAATACCATTGTCCTGACAGTAGGCATTGTTGTTCCCCCGCTGGGTTTTTCCCAGCTCATCTCCCGCTGCGATCATCGGTGTACCTTGAGACAATAGTAGTGTAGCTAGAAAATTCCGTTTTTGCCTCGCGCGGAGCATTAATATTACATTATCTGCACATTCTCCCTCATGACCACAGTTCCATGATGCGTTATGTGATTCACCATCCTGATTGTGCTCACCATTGGCTAAATTGTGTTTTTCATTGTAGCTTACCAGATCATGAAGGGTAAAACCATCGTGGGCTGTAATAAAATTAACACTTGCCGTTGGCCGCCGGTAATCTTGCATATAAATATCCGGACTCCCTAAAAGCCGCTGCGCAAATAATCCTAAATTCCCCTTTTCTCCCCTCCAGAAGTCGCGCATCAGGTCGCGGTATTTTCCGTTCCACTCTGCCCAGCCCGGAGGGAATTTCCCAACCTGATAGCCCCCCTCACCTACATCCCAAGGCTCTGCAATTAACTTTACCCGGGAAATAACAGGATCCTGATGAATGATATCGAAAAAAGCGCCAAGGCGATCAACCTCATGCAAGCCCCGAGCAAGTGTGGACGCCAGATCGAACCGGAAACCATCTACATGCATCTCCTCCACCCAATACCTAAGACTGTCCATAATGAACTTTAGCACCGTCGGCATTCGCGAATTCAGGGTATTGCCGGTGCCAGTATAATCGATATAATAGCGCTTGTTTTTTTCTTCTAGCCGGTAATAAGTTTGGTTATCGATTCCTTTAAAACAGAGCATAGGTCCATCATGATTACCTTCTGCAGTATGGTTGTAAACAACATCCAATATTACTTCTATCCCTGCCATATGCAGCGCTTTAACCATATCTTTAAATTCAGTAACCTGTTCTCCGTTTGATCCACTGGAAGAGTACCGTGATTCTGGCGCAAAAAAACCGATGGTATTATAGCCCCAATAATTTTCGAGCCCCTTTTCGGCAAGGTGCCTGTCGGATATAAACTGGTGGATAGGCATCAGCTCAACAGCAGTAACACCCAGCATTTTAAGATAGGCAATACTGGCCGGATGTGAAAGACCAGCGTAGGTACCCCGCAGATGCTCGGGAACCAGGGGATTTAATTTTGAAAAACCTTTAACATGAAGCTCATAAATTACTGTACGGTTGTAAGAAACATCCAATTTCCGATCCCCCTTCCAATCATAAAAAATGTCGGTTACCACAGATTTCGGCACAAAAGGTGCACTGTCGCTGGTGGAAAAACCAAGGTCACCATCTTCACCATTCAGTGGATGTCCAAAAAGGGCATCATCCCAGATCACATTCCCCGATATCGCTTTAGCATAAGGATCAAGGAGCAGTTTGTTCGGATTGAAGCGATGTCCGTCCTGAGGTGCATACGGCCCATGAACCCGGTATCCATACCGCTGGCCTGGGCATATCCCAACAAAAAAACCGTGAAAAACATGGTTATCTCTTTCAATCAGTTCAAACCGATGGGTCTGGTTCCCCAGGTCATCATAAAAGCATAGTTCTACTTTATCAGCATGTTGAGCAACGAGTGCAAAGTTAGTGCCCTCCCCTTCCCAGTTGGCCCCCATTGGATAAGATCTACCTGGTAACTGGCTTATTTCTTCCTGCATCGTGTATATAATTGTTCTCTCTATAAAACAGGGTCTATTCGTTATAGGTTTCGTTTTGGCCCTTAATCAGGTATGTTATATTAATATGCAGTATTTATGCCCGTAATAACCCCCACCACAGGCTAAGCTGAGTGCCTCATCGTTTAGCTGACCAGTGCCGCAGCCACCATTCCAATAATCATATCCATTTAACCATAGATAACAAATAAGTATTTATACGGTATGCTATATGCGTCTTTTCCCCGTAATTAAACAGGTACTCTCCTGTACCATGGATTACGTACCTTGCAGTAGATATCAGTAAAGGTGATGCCTTTTCTGCTTTATTGCAGGATAGGTAGTAATTATGCTGGGTTACTGGATAAAATAAAATCCTGTGGGCGATAAAGAAAACGCCACATTCATATCACCATACGCAACAGCAAACAAGGTGTTAAACGATAGTTTAGCAAAAATCAAAACCTGGAAAAGAAAAATGGATGCATTAAAAATAGTCCTTGCAGAGGACCACGTTATTGTGAGGAACGGAATCAAGCTTTTACTTGAATCACAATCCGGAATTCAGGTAACTGCAGAAGCGGCCAATGGACAAGAGGTGCTGGATCTGATTGCTTCGGGAATTATTCCGGATATCATCCTCACCGATATTAACATGCCGGTAATGGATGGCATCAGCCTGATCAAGTCTGTTAAATCCACACATCCCGAAATTAAAATCATAGTACTCTCGATGCTTGACAATGAAAAATACGTTGCCCAGGCATTTTTTGAAGGGAGTAACGGCTACCTATTAAAAAATGTGAATGGGGATGAGCTGTTATTTGCCTTAAGAACTGTGGCAACTGGTGCCAAGTACCTCTGTGTAGAGCTCTTCCAAAAGCTTCTCGAGCGGTTTGTTCAGACCCTTTCTACACAATCCGGTCAGGAAGGCGTGCAAATTGATCTTTCCATGCGTGAAATCGAAGTGCTGCACCTGATTGCAGAAGGATATACCAACCAGGAAATGGCCGATAAACTTTTTTTGAGCAAGCGCACCATCGAAGGGCATCGCCAGATGCTGATTGATAAGACTGGCTCAAAGAATACGGCCGCGCTGATCCGCTTCGCCTTTTTAAACGGATTTTTAACCTAACAGGGATAAGTACACCTTTTATGGTTTGAAATGTAAATAAAAGGGCTCAGAGTACTGTTGAGCCGATTATCTATGTTATGAAAATACTACCTAAAATTTGCATTTATTACCGGAACCGGGGAAAAACAGAAAGAATTATTGCGAATAGGACGGCCTAAATAACCCGTTTTTTTTGCTTATAAGACAGGGGCAAAATGTAGGTGCCATTTTTAAACAGGATAACCATTGGAAATCCAACTGCAATAATATATTTCTGCCCGTGGATATTGCAAAGATTGGTCAGCTTATCGATCAGCACCTGGTTAGGCTTTGGAGATACCCGATGAAGTATGCCCTTGCTTTCTATAGTAAATCTTCTTTAAAGATGTAGGTAAATCATTGCTTTCATTTAAGGTACTATACGCATACAAAAGCAGTATATAACACTTCTTTGGGGAATAATTGTTTTGCTAACTTACAGTGAATCTATAACACCACATGGAGAACAACAGTTTAGGCAGGCAACACCAGAAATCGCCATCCCGTTTTACCCGTGCGCTGCTGTTCGGGCAGAATGAATCGCTACAGGAAATGTTAGGTCTACTGCTTACCGAAATGGGCTTAAGCGCTAAGTCTGTCCAAGGGCAGCAGTGCGGAACGCTGCCAAGTGAACTTAATCCGGTAATTATCATCATTGACTGTACCATACCTGGGGATGAAAAGCAATCAGAAGCGGTTAATTTTGAACGGACAGTAATGATCCCAGTAATTATTCTTTCCACCTATACCGTTACAGAACTGGATTACAATCCAAAAGATCACCAGATATTTTTGGAAAAGCCTTTTAGCCTAAAAGAATTTACAGGATCGGTTCACATGCTACTCAACGGAAACGAATGAGGGCGATTGAAGGTAATTGGTTTCTAACAGGTAAATAAACTGTTATAGCCCATGCCATACTTTCTGGCTATAATCAAGCTAGGTGAGCAGTGAGGGGATTTTTTGGGCTGTCCATTGCCGCAATGTTACATATATTAAACCACTGGGACCTGATGCTTTAACATGAAGACCGATCAGATCCTGATCTGCCAGGACGATCAAATGCAAAAGCAACTTATTGCGCACTGCTCCCCGACTGTTTAACAGGCTAGCCAGGTCTGCTTTTGCGGCAGCAGTCAGATCCACCTCAAGCGGCTTGTAGATGGATGCAAGGTCACCAGTATATTCAACCATGCTGGCTGTTCTTCCAGCTTCAAGTGCATTTAAATTCCGTTGCGCCGCAACCTTCAGTTCCATGTTAAGGTTGTGATGGTAACGCAGCAACTGGGCGGCTGAAATTAAAAACTCATCGTTTTCCATGCTGAAATTACCTTTTGTTTTTGCACAGGAATTGATGAGCAGGATCAAAATAAATCCGGTTATACATCGATAAAGGAATTTCATAACAATATTTAATAATTTGGTGTAATATCCCGTATAGTTAATGTATAACAACTGTCTATTAACGTTATACAATAACTTGTTACACCTCACAGCGCATCTGGTGGAAGTATACCAAACAGGTAAATCGCCACCAGATGCATCTGTTGCAGGTACGATAATATTTATTGGCGCGGCTCAGCACTGCTTGAGGTACTGTCAATTGCCGTTGAATCTCTTCGCGTGCTGTCCAAACCGGCTGAATCCTGCATAGGATCAGTGGCTCGCATTGAGCTCATTGATGTATCGGTGCCGGTGGAATCAACATTTTCAGATTTTGAATCTGAGCTACACGAAATAAAATGCAGTAGCCAATAAAGTTAGAAATAGGTAATTTTTCATGGTATCTTAATTAAAGGGTTTTCCCTAATAATCGGTTTCCTAGTAAAAAAGTTTCTTCATCGTGCAAAAATGCGTAGTTAGCGTAATCCTTAGCGTATTCCGCCCGGACGAAACACGCTTGCTTAATATCGTGCTCTAACCCCATTAATGTTTCTACCTGCAACGGTGAGGACAACTACCTTTTATCTAGCTGGGTTAAACCTTTTTATTAAAAAGCTGTTGTAGAAGAAATTGCATCATTATTATGGACATGAAAGTTAAGGGAACAGTTATTATCACTATGCCGGGCGGCGCAAAGGCGCTGATCCTCCTTGCCACAGCTTTAGAAGATCTGGATAGGCTGCATCATTACCTTACTATCGATGCTTACCGTTTCAAAAAAGAGGTTTCTGAAAGTATTCCTGGCATTGAATTCATTTCAGCAGGATTCAAGAATAACAAAGGCGAATTTATCTGGAACGATGATTATATCCCGATACCAAAATGGTATGAAAATAATTGATGGAAAAAACCTAACCTGGAACAACTTAAATTTTTAAGAACAAGTGCCATTATTATGACAGGGAAGAAAACAGAAACGAACCACAAAACTTAAGATCGTTCACCGAATAAAATAAGTGTCTCTAACGAGAAACAAAGGGAGGCTTAACTGCCACCCCCTTGATTATCTTCTACGTATTGCCACCTGCATTGCCTGCAAGGTCTCCACCTACATCTTCTTCATCATCACTCTCTCCAGTGAGACCACGCTGAACATCGTTGTCTTCTACTTTTTCCTCTTCTTTGGGGCTTATTCTAGACTGGCCGCCATTATCCTGGTTCTCATCCTCTTTTGGATCTGCATTTTCGTTTATCATAGCTTTTTTAACTAAAAACAACCTCGAAATCAATATAGTTTTGTTAGAACAGTTTTAAATTGTTAAGATTAACGCCTTAAAACACCGCGGGTTATGATCTGCAGCGTGATGGCTCTTACCATATCAGTATAAACTTTGCACCAGCAAAACAAATAACTTTTTGAAAGTGTTACGCCTGTAATTCAGGAATAAGAAAAACGATACCTGGCCGATGCTGGCAGGACGCGAAAACATTAGCGGGAATAATTGTGCTTGATGTGTACAATCAGTCCAAAGAATTTATGGAAATCAACAGATTAACCATAGCCATAAATTATGAAAACAGGTAAAGCTTATATAGGAACATCAGGCTGGAAGTACCCACACTGAGAAGGCAGCTTATACCCTAACGAGCTAAAAAGAAAGATCAGCTAAAATATTTCACTGAAAAATTCAGTACTGTTGAGCTTAACAATTCCTTTTACCGCCGGCCAAAACCTAATAACTTTCTACAGTGGAAATCTGAGGTACCTGCAGATTTCGTGTATGCAGTTAAGGCCAACAGGTATTTTACCCACCTTAAAAGCTAAAGGTAAACAGCAGTGATATCAGCATTTTTTTTGCGGCAGATGGCTTATTAACTAAGTTGGGGCCTATTCTTTTCCAACTTCCGCCAAATGGAAAATTAATGGACAGCGGTTAGCAGATTTCCTACAGCTACTACCCAAAGGCTACCGTTATACATTTGAATTTAGAGACACAACCTGGTATGATGAGCAAGTTTTTGAACTGCTTAGGGAATTTAATTGTGCCTTTTGCATCTATAACCTAGCAGGGCACCTATCGCCTGTGATCACTACGGCCCGACTTTGTGCACGTGCGTTTGCACGGGTCCGGAGGGAAATATCAGGGCAGTTATGATTTGCCTAAGCTGGAGCACTGGAGCAGGACAGCTCATGCCTGGATGCTTGAAAAGAAGGATGTATATATTCATTTCGATAACCACCAGGCAGGATTTGCCCCAGCCAATGCCCAAACTTTAAAAGCATTAATCAGCGATAAATAAGCTTAGAGGCGCTTATCAAAATACCCAAATTTTTGTTTCGGGGTTGATACTTCCGCTTAACACCATCGTAGATTCGGTATTACACCTAAGAACACTCCAAATGCTATCTATCAACTGATTTACATCACGGCAATTACCAGACCTTATTTTATATGTTTCCTTAGCAGAAATATCTATGACGATACAAACTAATACTAAGTAGTAGTTACAGCTCTTGAACCAGTATTCAACGTGGGCTTGCCTGTATTAGTACCTGATTTTGTTTCCAGGCGCCATTTCCCAAAACCAACAAAAAGTATTGTGGTTCTTTCTACAGATGGATGTTAATAATTGTCACTACAACGATAACTAACCAGGATTTGATTATGGACCAAAAAAATTTCAGCTTAGCAGCAGACTACCATACCCCTTCACTACTAGCGCATGCATATAAGCTTACTTCTGATGAAGAAGATGCTAAGGACCTGTTACAGGACACCCTTATTAAAGCGGTCCGTTCTTGCGATAAGTTCGACGAGGGGACCAATATTGGAGGTTGGCTGTATGTGATCATGAAGAATACATTTTACAACAATTGCACCAAGTTAAAGAGACGCCAGACCCTCATGGATCAGGAAATGGATCTTTCGGGCCAAAAAATCGCGTCTGGATCGGTAAACAATTTATCAGATACGAAACTTGTACTGGAAGACATCCAAAAAGCGATGAACTCCCTAAGGGCAGATTATAGGATTGCTTTTCAGCGTTATTTTGAGGGTTATAGTTACGATGAGATTGCAAAAGAGCTCAAGATCCCATTGGGAACGGTTAAAACACATATACATAAAGCCCGGCGCGAACTCAGAAGATATCTAAGTATTTATAGATAGTAACTATAGCGAATGTGGTTAAATTCCTTTTTACAAATAAGGTTTAAGGTATAGGGCGTATCCCCTTTAACCTTAAACCTTTTGCCTTTATTTAGCAGTGGATAGGTGAACACCTGTATCAGCATACTTTTTCGGAATGTTGTCCATACAGAAGAAAGTCTGATCTTAGCCTCGTGCATTCAGGGAACGACAATATTCAGATGGTGCTTATATCTTCTAGTTTTTTTTTTTACCAATCCATTTTAAAGCAACTCAACCGGTTGCCAGGTATATGTGCAACCTATTCGGATTTATTAATAAGACATAAAAAAAACAGATGGTTTACAGATTTGTTATTTTGTCGGCTATATCTGTAGCAGCGCAATTTTACAGAAATAGACTGCTACTTAAATTTTGGAATGGCGAGTACCGATTCGATTTTAGACATTAAATCTCCCCTATTGCTCTTTAGCGCGCAGGATTGTGGTCTAAGTGCCGGGTTTGGCATTTCACCGATGTTTATCGGTTTAATTTTTAACTTCTTCCCGCAATGCATATCGGCCAACAATCGGGCGAATTCAAACCAGCTAAGTTTGCCCGTATTACAAAGGTGCCATATGCCATGTTCCCTATCTATAAGCAGATCCAGGCAGACGCCCACCATTTCAGGCAAAAAGCAGGCAGAAAAGTAAATATCCTGAGGAACAAAAATATTCCTACCAGATTTCATAAAAGGCATTCCCCCCTGTAATAACTTTGGTGTAGAGAAATCTTCAAACAGTGCTCCATTGCGTACGATCAGCGTTGAAGGATAAATTTCTGAAGCAAAATGCTCCGCCTGAACCATGGTTTTTCCGAACAGGTTTAGCGGATTGGTCATATCAGTTTCATTATATGCACCCCGTTTGGCTCCATCAAATACCATATCTGATGAAAAAATGAGCAACTGCACACCTTTAACCCTACAGACCATGGCCAGATTTTTCACCATAAGCGCATTGTCGCGGTAACATCTTAGCGCATCCCATTCTGCATAATCAATATTGCTAAAACCCTGCGCATTGATAACCGCCCAAGGCTTATGCTGTTCTATGAGTTTGGGCAGCAGATCTATCGTATCATCAGGCATAGCCAAGCTATTAATCCCACAAACTGCCAGGTTCCTATGCTTACATATTTCGATAAATTGCTTTCCTATTGGAGTTTCCATTCCAAGTACCAGTATAGGTGAGCAACTCTTCCCATCGGTTAGAGCAGGTGAAGAGAGCAGATTTCCATAAACCACCCTACCGGGCATCTCCCACCATCCCTTACCCTCCACCACTGGATGAAAACCCATATTACCATGTGCAAGTTGCCTGGCCATCTGGGCAATGGCAGTCTCCCTGGCGAAACCAGAACGCACATCAAATGCTCCAGGCTCATAGTGTTCAAAACCTTTGGTCAATAAGCTATTCCAGCCGTATGCCCCCAAAAGACACCATAATGTAACCGCTCTTATGTCTGCCCCTTGCTCATTTAATTTCTCTGCAGCCACCCATATAAACTTAAGCCACCTCAGCTGATCTTCCCTTCCGCAATGCAGGTGCACCTCTGTAATGGCCATGGGGAGATGATAACGTTTCCATACCTGTTCGAAAATTCTTTCGGGTCCGTCCATCTCCACCGCGCTGTTCCTCACCGCTTCAATGTCAGCATATCTGTCAACGCCATTACCACCATGAAGTGCCTCAGGGTATTTTTTATAGTCGTCATCCAGGTATCGTTCCGAAGTGATGTAATAATTTATCCCGAGTATATCCGGAGGTAATGTGTTTTCTTTGATTTCATCAAGTTCACTTTCAGTAATCCCATTTGCGATCAAGTATCCATAGAGTTTATGCGTGTTATCCACTCTTCCACTGAGTAGATCATAAGAAAGCCATCGACGCTGGTTTTCAAAGTCTGATTGGTAACTCAATGCCGGAGTCGAATGGATTTTCCCGATGTCCTCCGTCTGAATAAGTTTTGCCCTAGGATTAACTTCCCGGATAGCTTTCATGGCCAGTATCGTCGCACGGCACTCATTTATTAAGATCCGGAGAAAAGCGGTATCACTCTTTTCATGAGGGTACCAAAGGCCATAGAGTCCACAAAAACGCGCTGTAGTAAGGGGCTCGTTCACCGGAGTATAGTTAATTATCCATGGGAAGCGTGCTGCTACCGCCCTCGCATAATCTGCCAGTCCATTGGCAAAACTATCATCCAGGATACTAACAAATGAAGGACCGCTACCGTGATGGACCAATCCGGCAATTACTTCAATCCCCGACTGCTGGAATACCGCTAGCTTTTTTGCGGTCAATGTCCAATCGATAATGGAACCTGCATCTGGCTGATGGCGCTCCCAAAGGATGGGATAGCGGATGGCCTTGAAACCCAGGACAGTAAAATCTTCGATGTCGCTGGGCCGCGTATAGTGCCCTGAAAGATCCAGTTGATCAACGTACTGGTTTCCAATCCGGTTTATTGTACATTCAATTCCTCCCCATAATTCCATGTGGTTAACTGTTTACCAGAACAGGTTCATCAAGCTGTATTCTTTTAAAAGTGCTCAGCGCCTGTGCCACAACCTGATCCATATTATAATACTTATAGGTGGCTAGCCTGCCAACAAAATATACGTTCAGGGTTTCTTTGGCCAGTGCTTCATATTTCCTGTAAAGTTCTGTATTGTCTGGTTTAGGGATCGGATAGTAAGGATCGCCATCCGCTTTGGGAAATTCATAAACAATCGAGGTTTTATGATGTTGCTGGCCGCTGAGGTGTTTAAACTCGGTAATCCTCGTAAAGGCATAATCGTTCGGATAATTGATGGTACCAGTCGACTGAAACCGTTCAACATCATGCGTTTCGAACTTAAATTCGATTGATCTGTAAGGTAACTTTCCAAACTTATAGTCAAAAAACTGATCGACCGGACCTGTAAAAACCATTTGCTCAAAATTGACTTCCTTCACTGCAGACTGATAGTCAGTATTGAGCATCAGGTGTATATTTGGGTGGTCGAGCATCTTTTCAAACATTTTAGTATAACCGCTTGCCGGCATCGCCTGAAAGGTATCGGTAAAATAGCGGTCGTCTTTGTTCGTCCTTGTGGGCACTCTTGCTGTTACAGAGGCATTGAGCTCTGAAGGATCGAGATCCCATTGTTTACGGGTATATCCCCTGAAAAATTTTTCATACAGCTCCCTTCCCACTGCACCCACCACAACATCTTCCGAAGTCAGGACAGGTGTTTTACGCTCTGCCCTTGATTCCAGATAACTGCTTAACTGGCTACTGTCTAAATTCAGGCCATATAGTTGGTTAACAGTATTAAGATTGATCGGAATCGGTAGCAGTTGACCATCTACGCTCGCAAGAACGCGGTGCTGATAATTCCGCCACTTGGTAAACCTGGAAAGATAATCAAAAACCTCTTTATTATTGGTATGAAAAATATGGGGCCCGTATTTATGGACAAGAATGCCCGCCTCATCAAAATGGTCATAGGCATTTCCGCCTATATGGTTACGTTTATCCAACAAGAGTACCTTTTTGCCAACTGAAGCAAGGCGTTCCGCAAGGACACTACCGGCAAATCCGGCGCCAACAATTAAATAGTCGTACATATTCGATTTAGCTAGCTATGGAAATAAGTGACCGCTGTTGCATAGCAAGCATCATCTGGTCAGCCATGAACTGTTGGGTATTGTCCCAGGAAAGATCTTTTAGAAAAAGGTCAACCTGTTCGAGCCACTTGCTATTGTCCTTTATCTTCGCGAACCTTTCTATTTCACTGATAAAATCTGAAGTGTTTACGGCGATACTAACCAGTTTCTTTTGACCATAAGGGATGGCTACATCCCTGATCGCACTCGAAACAACTGGTTTCCCACCGGCAAGATATTCTGGAGTTTTAGTGGGGCTGATGAACTGTGTAGATTCATTGATAGCAAAAGGAAGCCATGCCACATCCCATCCCCGTAAATAGGCGGGTAGTTCGGCATACTTTTTCTGGCCGAGGTAATGGATATTAGCAGCTTTGGGAAGCGTTGCAGGGTCTATCTTGACTACAGGGCCGATAAGAATAATCTGCCAATCAGGCCGTTCATTGGCAACAGCCGCTATAAGGTCAAGATCCAGCCTTTCATCTATCACACCGTAAAACCCGATCTTAAAACCTTCAATGCACTGTTGATCTGCGGGCTCAGCCAGATCTTGCCTGGCCTGCATAAAATGTTCCTTTTCGATGCTGCTTGGCACAGGCCAGATATTATCGTGCTGGGTCTTTTTGGCCACATACAAGGAGTATCCACCAGTAAACACTACATCTGCCTTAGCTAAAAGTTCTTTTTCAAGCATCTTGAGTGATTCAGGAGCATAACGAAAGGCTGAAAGTTCGTCCATACAGTCAAAAACAGTCAACGCGGGTTTAAAATGCCGTGAAAACTGTAAGGCAAGCGGCGTATAGTACCAAAAAGTCCAATCTTCGAGTTTTGCGCCAAGCAAAAAATTGGCCAATAGCTTTTCTATGGTAGCGTTTACCTCTTGTGGAGACTGTCCCTCATTAATATATGGCACGAGAACTGTAAGGCCTACAGACTTTTTAACCGTCAAAAGCCGTGGCTGCTGTCCGGCCGCAAACACTGGTTCTTCCATAAAAAAGACTTTCACATCTGCAGCGAAACGGCTCAGGATATGCTGAGGGCGTTGGAATACAAAATCCCAGCGGAGGTGCGAAAAGCACAAAAGGTTTTTTGGGGCACTATGCTCATTTTTCATATGTATCTATTTTAAGGTATTTATTCTTTGGTTGAGGGCGCTGGAAACGTTACCCTAAAGGTCTGTTAACCAGAAAAGTCGTTTTTACCCGGTTTATTTTTTGTTCACAATGGACATCCGTTACTCGCAGGCTTCATTGATGTCAGGCAAATACATGTCTCCAGCGTCTAATTAATCGACAAAAAAAATACTTAAAAAGTTTGCAAATGCACCATAACAGGTAGTTAACCATTTCAGCTAGCGTAGTTAGCGCGCATTAGCTGCAAGCATTACTAAGTTCTTTAAGTGTTTTCCTGATTTGGTGAGGTTGAAGACGTATAAGTACCCGTTGTTTCCGGAATAGTACCTGAACTGTTAAAGTGCTCAACCTTTATCTTTTTGGAGGTGTTAACTCCTAAGACAGAGATCAGGGGCTTGTGCTGCAGTTCTTATCAAAAGTGATTGTAAAAAGAACATAAGTGATGAGAACCGTCTGTATTGCATTGAATTGAAAATAGATATTATGGAACAGAAAGAAAATAGGCAGCAAGAAGAAAATACGGAAGCCACTGAAAGCGGGAATATTGAGGAGAAATGGCAGATTGATCACCTGGCAGGTTATGTGAAGAAGACGGATGCTGAAAAAGCCGATATCAAAGCACATCAAGAAAAAAAAGATAAGGACCAGGGTTCCAGCGGATTCGATAAATGGTCGGTTTCCTGGCCGTAAGACTTTAGAAAAAATCAGCCAAGTTATTTCCAAATACATTAAAAAATGGCGGGTGAGATCTCAATCTTTTCGATCCAGCCTGTTGATAAAGGCCAGGCATATTGTCTCTAAAACCAAGAATATGGAAGCGTTAAAAATAAAGAAGTCCAACAGATTAATTTTGATTTCAGCCGCTTCCGCCTGCCCCAGTATGTAGCCGATTTTAAACCGCTTTTATACAGGCAAGGCAAGCAGTACTGTGCATTATTCGGACCTGATATCGAAGCAGGTATATTTGGATGTGGCAATACTCCTGAGTATGCACTTATAGATTGGAACGATCATCTCAGGGAAAATTAAGAAGCCCAGATCTTAACGATCCTGTGATACAATATATCACAGATATGATCAGTATTATTAACAGGAATGTATATCGATCAATCTCATCATTAGAAATCAATTGTAGTTACCCTATTCTTAACTTGGTAAAAGAGTATCTTACCTGTTATTTCAAGTATAAAACCCTTATGATAAACTAATACTAAAAACTAATTTTACAGCTATAGATCAGATCTCGGGACGATTAGATTAGACAGCTAGCCCTTCAGAAATGAAGGGCTTTTTTTATTTAGAACCTGAGTTCAATTGATAATGTTCTTTTATTTGTTCTGTGTGGACATTTTGGATGAACGGGTTGTCACCCTGAACCGAGCATTAGCGAGCTCACCGAAGGTAATTCATTTCTGGGTCTTATTTGCAAATAAGATGCTGACCACAACGTAGCTATTGGACCTTTAAAACAATAAAAACTGCCAATAAAATAAATCCGATAGCTATCGGATCAGCATGACGCGACAGCTAACTTGGAAGTGGTAAAAGCAGATACTTACAAATATTAATCGAACCCAGGTTTATAACTAGGCTGTATCATATTTGTAGTTCATTCGCACTGTTAGATTGAGCTAGTACCACTGAGGGGGCAGCAACTGTCCACGATTTTAGAAAATCGTTAACCTTAAAAGGTCCAGCATATTATACTTATCAGTATTTGATCCGAGAAATCAGATATATGTTTCGGAATAAACAACGCAAGGCCAAGACCCTGGGGTATTATAGAACCAAAAGCTGTAGAAGTTTATTCATCAACCACAACGAACACCAAGTTCACAAAGAAAAAGCTTGGCGCTCTCGGTACCTTCGTGGTAAAAAAATTAATCAAAAAAATGAAAATGCTTCGTTCTTAAACTTTCTACTGTAGACCGGGGCAAACCTCGAGGAATTCTTTAGATTAAAAAAACGGACGCAAATCAATGCGCCCGCTCAACAGTTGTGTGTTAATTATACTGTCTTTTCCGAACCGTAATCGCTCCATTGTGCAACGCCTTCGGGTTCTGCAGCTGTTACTTCAGTACTTCTCTCTTCACTAAGTGCGCTATTAAGTTTTGCAGCGGTTTCCATTTCATCTTCTTTATCATCCTCAAGGAAACTTAGGCCTTCCGTTGTTTTTACAAATTCCTTAGGATTTTCGATGAACTCCCAATCTTTCCCCAAGCCAGGCATTTCGCCTTGGTTCCATGGACCTGTGAACGAATTTTCAGGCGACATATTAAAATATTGCTGGGTAAACCGTGGGTCTGCCTGGAGCACTCCCGGTGGAAAGTTTGGCTGAATAGTTTCAAGTGCTGCTTCAAACATTTTATAATGGGCTACTTCGCGGGTCATCAAAAATGAAAGGGTTTCCTTAACATACGGATCTTCCGTAAATTTCATCAGGTGTTCATATACCAGTTTAGCCCTTGATTCAGACGCGAGATTGCTTCTCAGGTCTACAGTTAAATCTCCATTAGAGTGTATATAGGATGCACACCATGGGATCCCCTGGCTATTTGTTGGTCTTGGACCGCCACTGCTGAGCATTACAAACTGCGGATTTGCTGAAAGTGCAGCGTGAATGATATTTTCCTTTGCTGCCTTTCCATCAAGTACCTGCATGATCTCGGAAGAATCTGCGGCATCTTTGAGTTCGCCATTAACGCCTTTAAGCAGCATTTGAATAGTTGCCCCGACGATTTCCAAGTGGCTAAATTCTTCGGTAGCGATATCCATGAGCATATCATACTTGTCTGGATGTGGCTGTTTGGCCCCGAATGCCTGCGTAAAATACTGCATAGCGGCAGCCAGTTCGCCGTTTTCTCCGCCAAACTGTTCAAGTAAAATGTTTGCGAACGCTGGGTCCGGCTTAGAGACCCTTGCGTTGAATTGCAGATCTTTTGAATGATGGAACATAAGCTTATTGTTTTGTAGTTAAAAATATAACACACCAAATAGGGTGATCTATCTTAAACACATGGTTAAAGACCAATAAGTTTATCTAATTATGAAAAGGGGTATTGAACGCAAGCGCATGTGGTATATACCTGTTATACTTTGTGATATTAGATTGATTTTTACCTACTTAAAAACTTTACCAAGATTGGCGTTGTTTATGTATTAAAAATCTATTATTATGAAAAAATTCGCTTTATTATTGCTGCTATCAGTGTTCAGTTTCGGCACTTTTGCACAGACACGCCAAGACACAACAAGAAAAAAGACTGAAAAAAAGTCTAAGCAGAAGCATGATCCCAAAAAACGCGATACCACAACCCGGGATACTTTAAAAAGGGATACCCTGAAACGAGATACCATTAAGCGTAATCCAGCACTGTAAGCCAAGAGGTTGTATTATAAATCAAGAGGTTGTATTATAAATATAGATTTGTCATCCTGAGCTTGTCGAAGGACCTGCTTAAATACACTTTAAGGTGTTTCGACAGGCTCAACATGACAGCATCTAAGGTGAAATCGCTTTATGATACAACCCCTTTTTTCACCTTATTATTGCTACGAATCAAAAAATATATCGGAAGATGCACTGTAAAGACCGATCCCTTGTCCCTTTCGCTGTTCAATTGGATCTTACCTCCATGTCGGGCAACAATGCTATGCGCCAGAAAAAGCCTTATGCCGAAACACTAAACTGACGTTCATCTTGTGCCTCTACCCTAAAAAAACGTTCAAATATTTTTGCTGATCTTTTTGTTCAATACCTATTCCGTGATCCTTTATTGCAATCAAAACCTCATCGGCTACCTTTGATACTGATACATCCACTGTATCATTTATAGGTGAGTACTTTATCGCATTCGCAATCAGATTGATGAACACCTCAACTATAGATATACAAAACACCTTCAATTACAAGTTTATCTCTATCGTTTTCCACAAAACACAAGAGCCTCCCTTAAGGTTCTGTTACCATGACTGCATTTAATATCGATATCAACCATGGCAAGAGTGCCATCATCCTCACTATTATTCCAAAAGACGATTATTTTAAGATTGCATATGCAGAAGGAATACTCGGGGCAATTAAAAAAGAAGGAGCAGATTGGATTTTGATGGAGCCAGACGAGGTAGAATCAGGCGAGCTTGCTCCTTTTGAAAATAAACTGACTCCCGAAGGTAAGCGCATTGTGCTTGGCGCGGCGGAGATCAATCGGATTGCAGGCGAAATCGAAAACCATCTAAAATAAAAATATCCGACGTTTCGTTCTAGCAACCACCAGTTTATCCAGAATAACCTTTCATTATCCACAAGTCTGATAAACTTCTCAATAATTCAATAGGGAGGCCGGTCCCCGATGTTATTAAATATCAATTTTTTGGCTTTGGCAATGAAGTTAACTATCCGCGTCAGATCCAGGAGGAACATCACTTTTTTCAGGATCTTTTTCCAAGACTTCCGGTTGTCCAAAATTGCCGTTTTCATCATAGGCTTTATCGGCATCGCTGCCCTTAATCTCTTCATTTGGGATTATGCCTGTTTTACCTCTTTCCTCTTTTTTCCCGTTGTTTTCCATATTGGTATTTTTTAAACTATATCCTGATGCTTTCAGGTATGTATAAGTGCAACATTAATTTCGGCCGATTGTTCCCAATAATTTTCATATGCTCATTTACAGCATCAGGCTAATGCCTTTGCCGTGGCCGGTCAAGCATCAGCTGAATTCAAAACTTTAGGCAAAAAATAATGTTGTCGTTTTAAACTATAACCATGAAAAACAAAATTTACTACCCTGCAATGCTCTCTGTACTGCTTATTGCTGCCTGCGGTAATGCCGATAAGAAAAACGCTGATCCGAACGGCGACAGCCTTACCCTCGATACTCCTCTAGTGGTGGATAAGGAAAGTGATGCCGGGAAAGCTGATACTGCCGACCTGGTTATTTTCAAAAATGCAGCTATCGGCGGGATGACCGAAGTTGAGGCGGGGTCGAGAATGTTAATTGTATCGACCAATGCATACGTTAAGCGTTTTGCGCAGATGATGGTAACCGACCATACTAAGGCTGGCGCTGAACTGAAAGCCCTGGCAGCAAAAAAAGGCATAGCGCTTCCAAGCGTTTTGCCGGAAAGCAATATCGCACTGATCAAAAACATCGATAAATTCAAAAATGATGGCAGAAATGAATATTACGCCCACATGATGGTAGAAGACCATCAGAAGACCATCGACCTTTTCCACAAAGCGGCAACTTCCAAAGATCGGGCCCTTGCAGACTTCGCAAGGTTAACCCTGCCAACGCTGGAACATCATTACAAAATGGCTAAAGAACTGGAAGCCAAAGTTACCCAGCACAAAAAAAACCAGGGAGATGATCCGCTTAAACTCAGCGATCAAAAAGAGGTAAAACACTAAAAAAAACCAAACAGATTTAACCAGATAAGCCTATGAGCAGCAAAAAAAAACACCCGAAAAAAACCTGGCTGTACCGTAACGGCCTATCCGTATTCTTTATTACCATTTTTTTGATCACCCTTACAGCGCAGGCATTAACGGGCTGGAAAGAACACAATAGCGACCTGGCGGATCATGGTGCCACAGTTTTAACGCTGCAGACCTATCTCTGTTCTGGGCACTTTATTTCAGCAACTTTTGAGAATTTCGAAAGTGAATTCTTGCAGATGGCACTTTACGTACTCCTTACCGTTAAGCTCCGTCAGATCGGATCGGCCGAATCCAAAAAGCTTGATGAGGAGGAAGAAGTAGACCGGGAGCCTGTGCCTTCCAGTGATGGACCATGGGCGGTCAGGAAGGGCGGTTGGATATTAAAACTATATTCCCACTCCCTTTCTATCTGTTTTGGTGTTCTTTTTTTCACTAGTTGGGGGCTACATTTCTACGGTAGCTGGCAGGAAAACAATATAGCACAGAACTTGCTCCGAAAGCCTAGGATAAGCATGGCAGATTATTTAGGCGAGGCCAATTTTTGGTTTGAAACTTTCCAGAACTGGCAGAGCGAGTTTTTATCGGTAGCGGCAATTGTTATCCTTACCATTTTTCTACGTGAAAAAGGATCACCTGAGTCTAAACCCGTTGACGCCCCACATCTGGAAACAGGCAAATAAGTCTTATACCTTAATTAAAGAAAACATAATGGATACATACAACATCAAAAATACCAGTCGTGACGGTGCCAATATCAGTATATGGGAAGCAGCCAAACGGCCAGAAAATATTGCTCCAGCTATAGGCACGGGCCAGATCTACGATACCCTAATTGTGGGCGGAGGTATTACCGGGCTCACCACCGCACTTCTGCTCCAGCAGCAGGGCCAAAAATGTTTAGTTGTTGAAGCGCACCAGATTGGTTTTGGAACTACCGGCGGCACGACGGCCCACCTAAATACTTTTCTGGATGCCACTTATCCCGAGATCGACAGTGATTTTGGTCAGGAAGCATCAAAGCAATTGGCAAGGGCGAGCGGTGAAATCATCGAAATGATCAGAAATAACGTTGAAAGTTTTGGAATTGAGGCCGACTTTGAATACAAACAGGCCTATTTATATTCAGAAAATGAGAAAGAAACCAGTGAGCTTATGGATATCTTAAAATCATCTCAGGCAGCTGGAGTGGAGGTAAGCGAGACCGATCAGAATGCTCTACCAATTCCCTTCGAACAATCCATCCGCTTTGAAAAACAGGCACAGTTCCACCCGATTAAATATCTCCATGGCCTAGCTGAAGCTTTTAAAAACCTTGGTGGTGAAATACTGGAAAACATCTTTGTAAGCAGCAGTAAAAAAATGGATGAAATACATCTATTAAACACAACCTTGGGAGAAATCAGCGCAAAGCATATTGTATATGCCACCCATATACCTCCCGGAATCAACATTCTTTCTTTACGGAATGCGCCGTACCGCAGTTATGTATTGGGCATAAAGTTAAAAGATGATCAATATCCGGATGCCCTGTGTTACGATATGCAAGAGCCTTACCATTATTTCAGAACACACCAGATTGATGGGCAGCTATACCTGATTGTTGGCGGTGAAGATCACAAAACCGGGCATGGAGAACCGGAAGAAGCTTTTGCAAATCTGGAAAATTATGTAAGCAAATATTTTCAGATCAGTGAGGTGAGTTTTAAATGGTCGTCTCAATACTATGTTCCTGTTGATGGGCTACCCTACGTGGGGCAACTGCCAGCGGGTGATGAAGGAATTTTCGTTGCGACCGGATTCAACGGAAACGGCATGATCTTGGGAAGTTTATCGGCGAAGATCATCAGCGATGAAATTATGGGCATAGAAAATGAATTTTCTACGTTATTGAGTCCATCAAGGCTAAAGCCAATATCGGGTTTTAAGGAATTTGTAAAAGAAAATGCAGATGTAGCCTATCATTTTGTGGCCGACAGATTTGGCGCCGAAGAACTGAAATCTCTAGCCGGATTGCCCAAAGATATGGGTAAGCTGGTAGAAATTGGCGGTGAAAAAATGGCCATTTATAAAGATCTGGATGGAAAAGTAACTGCTCTAAATCCCGTGTGTACACATGCTGGATGTATTGTAACCTGGAACGCAAGTGAAAAAAGCTGGGACTGTCCATGCCATGGCGGGAGGTTTTCTGTACAGGGAGAAGTACTGACCGGACCGCCTAGAAAAAATTTGGAGCAGATAGAAATCGAAAAGAAATAAATAAAGTAAAAAATGCTGGCGTATAGATACGCCAGCAGAACGGGACATTAAAACTGCAATGCAATTGAACGTGTCCCTGTTTTTGAAACCTTAAAAACAGGGAATTGTTTTTCTATTTATAATCTGAAGGAAAGCCCCAGAAAATAACTCTTCATCGCATCATGCTGGATACCATAATTCAGCCCACCATCTATTTTGACATCTTTCGCTACCTCCAACTGAAGTGCAGCATTTAAAAAATTATTCCATTGGTGTGCCTGAATATCGTAGGTGTAGTAAGTCTCGGCAACAGCATCCAACTTTTTAACCAACGGATGACTGAGGGTTAAAGATTCGAGAAACTGGGTATGGTAGCCCTCACCTTCCTCGTTTTGTAACCTATCTAACTCCATTTGCATCCCTAATTTCCACTCCCCACCCAGCTTTAGCGACATTGGCACAATCATACCGCCTTCATACTTATCATCTTTCTGAGCAGATGCGGTAGGGAATTTTAGGTAAGGCAGCAGCGCAATTGCGAAGTGTCCCTTATCATTCCCTAAGAGGTTCTGTTTAATGCGTAACGTTAAATCACCAAAACCATGATTGTGCTTGAGTCCATCCTCTGAAGATTCTTTTTCCAAGTTATAGCTTTGCACCACCAGCTGTATAGCAGTTGATTGGGTAATCCCAAGTTTGAGATTGGCCTGATTAAATAGTTGGGTAGTTTTAAGTGATGTTTCATGATGTGTTTTTTCCAAACGGTAAAGATCGGTTTCTACCTGAAGATGGCCTGCATCGGTTGTAACCGGAGATTCTGTAATATCGGGTCTATCCGTTTCCATTTCGCGGAGCCTTTCCTTTGGAACGGGGTGTAAAAAATTATAAGACTGTTTTAGCTGTGCCTTTAGGCCAGTAACTGTAATTAAAACAAAGGCAGATAGCAGTAAAGTTTTTTTCATCCGGTTATGAGTATAAAAGCTGAACATTAATTTCGGCTGTATTGTTTACTCAATATGGTATAAGTTACCCCTTGCTAAATTTTACCTTTTTTTGTTCAGCAACTGTTTTTAAACAGGCTTCTCTAAAATCTTTATCAGAAGAAAAGCTAAGCTGGCCAATCAATCTATATTCATAGTTCAGCTCAAATGATGCAACTTCAAAAGGCCAGGGTTTAACAATAAGCTCACCCTTGATTTCAACAAAACGATAGGATTTTTTTCCAGGACCACTACTGATTTCTAGGCTGCGCTCCTCTGGAGGAATAAGGTTCTGACAGATCAATAATGAAAAAGCATCACAGAATTCCAGCAGTTCATAAGCAGAAACTAGTTCTTTTTCGGTAACGGCAGCACTTTTCATCCAAGTCTTTTTCTCCCGTTTTAGTGCTGCTAAAAATGCAGTTGCCTTAGGCTCTTCACCATGGGTAAACGCGATATGTTTGGCAGTAAGTAAAGCAATAAAACTGCTTTTGGTAATCGCCATGCGCATCAATTGTGTTGAAGCATCAAGATCAAAGGTTGTCATCTTAAAATCTACCGGTCCACCTTTTTCATTAACCAATGGGCCGCGCTCGAACTCGTTAAATATATCATCGTGCTCTGCCACCGCTATTAGGGTTTCTACCCATCTGGCAGGCTGATCAGCTATTTTCCATCGTGCACAGATCTGGGCCGCCAGCAATGCATGTGCACGCTGGGTGATAATCTCCCAGCCATCTGCTGTATAATTGGCTATCATAGTTTAATTTTTATTATTAAAGTCCTTTTAGATTATTCGAAAAGTTGCTGACCTTTGGTAAAATAAGTTTTTCTTCCTCCGATCTTTTCCGACAGGATTTCCTCTCCCTTAGGGCCTTTTTTGATCGAAGCTCCATGTACCGTCATAAAATCCCTGAGTTCGCCTTTAAGTTCACAGCCATTTTCTTTGCCGATCTTTTCTATTGCGGTATTGAACACAGCTACCATGCTTTTATAAAGCTTTCTCCCTAGCTTTTCAGGAATAGCTTTCGCAATGGAAAACGGCGAAATACCTGAATGGTAAAGAATCTCATCAGAATAGGAATTGCCAATTCCCCGGATGGATTTTTGATCCATCAGCAGGGTTTTGATCAAGGTGCGTTTTTTAGAAAGCAGTTTCAGAAAATCCACTTCTGTAATTTCCAGCGCATCTGGCACCGCAACAGGATCAGGGTTCAACGTCGGAGTGGCCTGTTTCTGCATATCGGTAAGCGCAAACCCCTCCCCGCCTTCAAAATGAAAACCGATGATCTGGAAACGCGGGGGTTCATCCTGATCAATTGCAGAAAGTTCACCACGGAGCATCAGGTGAAGCCCCAAAACCTGGTTCCCGGAAAAATGCAGCTGGAGCGTTTTTCCTTCCCTCTTTACATGCAAGAGTTCCCTGCTTTCGAGTGCACTTTTTAGTTTCTTGGCCTGCACATTAATCTTTTTAGCAACACTGATCTCTAGCGTTGCCAATGTTTTGCCTTTATATCTCCGTTCAAGGGTCTGGGCAAATACGGTTAGGTCTGGTAATTCTGCCATAATTAAACGCTTAAATATTTTCTCACTTCAGATAGTTTGTTGCCAACCAAAAAGATTGTGGCCTTTAATTCTCCAGAACTGATCTGTAACTCATTGCCCCAATACTCCAGCTCCTGGGGGTTATTGGCATTGATAGTTCCAGAATCTGAACCAAAATTCTGTGGCTCCAAGGTATCATCATCGCTTTCAATATTGTGCAACGCTTCAGCCCCCTCCTGTTGAGGCGTTGGGGCATTTATCTTATGGCTTTCATGGCCACTTGGATATAGATCGTCGTTTTCCATATTCGGCTTTATCATAACAATCCTTTTTTAGGGTATATTGTTTTACCTATCGGTAGAAGCTGCTAAAATCCAAACATCTCCTAAGCAGAACTGTTATCATTGCTAAAACCGCATTATAACATGAACAGCAAAAAGATCCGGGAGGCCAAATATTTTGAGCTGGACAGACAGGCCGAAAGTGATGGTCAGCTTAAAGAAGCCGTTAAGCAATATCTTCTGTTGCTCAAAAACAAGCCTGCACACATTGGGGTCAATAGCAGGTTGATGGTGGTTTATCGGAAGCTACATGAATATTCGAAAGAAGCGACGCTGATTAAAAATGCGGTTAACGCCCTAGAACGGGAGACCGAAATACAGCAGCAGCGTTATATTGATGAACACCCCGAAAAGGCAAAAGATACCATAGCACTGGCCAAGAGCCTAGGCCTATTGGGTAAAAAAGGTTATCCGATCACCGAAAATGAAGCAACCCTTAAATGGCAAAAAAGATTGCCTGTTTTACAAAAAAAGCTTGAGCGCATTAAACATTAAACAATATCGGCTACAAAGCGCTTAAGGGTTTTTAGATTACCAATTGCATCGCCCATGGTATTATTAAAATAAACAAAAACTTCTTTTTTTTCAGATAGCCATTCAGCGATATAACTGGCATATTCTGCAAGCACACCTTCAGGGTAACTGCCCCGATAGTTGCCATTCGGTCCGTGAAACCTCAGGTAACGAAAATGATTGTCGGTATCATCAAGAGGACTGGCCGCTGCACCTTTATCATGGGTGACAATACCTAACCCATTTTCATCCAATCGCTCCATTACTTCTCTCACATATAACGATGCGTGCCGGAACTCTAGCGCAATTTTCCAGGTATTTTCGGGGTCATGCTCACGCAGGCATGACATTAAATCGGAAAGCTGGGGAAAATGGCCAATCCTCACGCTCGGCGGAAACTGAACCAGAATACAACCTTTCTTATTCCCTGCATTTGCAATTACCCCCATAAACCTGGCAATATCTGCAGGCTCGAATCCCAACTGGGGAGCATGGGTAATGCCTTTGAAAAGTTTAAAGGTAAAACGGAAACCTTCCGGAACCTCTTTGCTCCATTTTCTTACTGTTGACGCCAACGGAATTTTATAAAACGAGCTATTGATTTCAATACTGTTCATCAGCGAGCCGTAATAA
>Ga0182006_1000360_pt1 | contig 38015 bp, 33 predicted proteins | sample Sormic07211104_1_FD_123022 | JGI IMG/M metagenome (GOLD analysis project Ga0182006, IMG submission 123022) | Rhizosphere microbial communities from Sorghum bicolor, Mead, Nebraska, USA - 072115-104_1 MetaG | ecosystem: Host-associated > Plants > Roots > Rhizosphere | place: USA: Nebraska...
TGTATAAACAATTACAAAACAGCATCTTTGCGCCTCAAATTATAAAAGATCCTTACTTAGTATTAAAAGGATTAAATGAAGCTATTGCAGATTAAAATGTACAAAAGAATAAATTATATTGCAGCCATACTCGTTCTAGTTTGTGGTTTAAGTGCTCAGGCACAGGTTACCACTTCATCACCATATTCAAGATATGGACTTGGAAATATAAAGGGATCTTTGTTGCCCCAGCTTAGGGCAATGGGTGGAATTTCTACCGCAGTAGGTAAAGTAACAGGGTTCAATTATATTAATATGCAAAACCCTGCATCTTATGCCGGAATAACTTTAACCACCATTGATGTGGGAATGAGTGCTGGTATAACCAATCTTTCACGAAACAATTTAAGCGAAACGAGTTTCAATTCTACTTTTAGTCATTTGGCATTTGCCGCTCCGGTTACCAAAAGGTCGGCCTTGAGTTTTGGTATTTTGCCTTACTCAGATTTGGGTTATTCTTACAGAAACACCACTAAAGTTGACACAACCACTTTAGACCAGCTTTATGAAGGCGAAGGCGGCTTATCAAAAGCTTATTTAGGTTATGGTTATCGTTTTGGCGATCATTTAAGAATTGGTGGTAACTTAGAATATATTTTTGGTAACCTCCAAACTACCAGGGCTACCGAATTTCAATCGGCAGGGTCTTATAACGCTAAACTTCAAAATAAAAACAGTGTTGGCGGTATAAATTACTCTTATGGCATCCAGTACGATTTTAATATCGGCAAGAAGACAATTATGACCCTGGGTTATTCGGGAAGTACTTCTGGGAAAATAAATTCAACACAAACTTCTTTTGCTACGTTCTACACAAGGGATCAAAGTGGTAATGAAAACCCTGCAGCCGATACCTTAAATATCGCAAATAACGGAAAATCTAACCTTACCTTGCCATTAACGCACAATTTTGGAATCTCTATCCAGCAAAACGATAAGTGGATGATCGGTGCCGATTTTAGAATGAGTAAATGGTCTGCAACAAGTATCAATAATGTAAACCAGGGTTTGCAGGATAGCTGGGGCGCTTCTTTGGGTGGACAGTGGACGCCAGATGCATTTTCTTACAACAGCTATATGAAACGTGTAGATTACCGCCTTGGTTTTAATTACGATAAAACTTATATCAAAATCGGTAATCAGGATATCAAACAAATGGGTGCATCGTTAGGTTTTGGCTTCCCGTTACCTACTGCTAATGGTGGTTCAGCATTTTATAAAATCAACTTTACAACCGAGTTCGGACAAAGAGGAACGTTAAGCGATAATCTTGTTAAAGAGAAGTTTATTAATTTCCACTTAGGCTTTACCTTAAACGATACCTGGTTCCGTAAGTACCGCGTAGACTAATGAATTTAAAGACATTTTTATATGGTCTGTTTCTGGTGTTGCCTTTTTTTCTGGCTTCCTGTGGAGACGACGATCTAAAAAATGCCAATTCAGTTTCAGCAAATAAGGTAATCCTGTCCAGAGACCGGACCATAGGTGTCGACATTACTTATAGCGATTCGGCCAGAATCAAGGCTAAAGGTTATGCGCCAATAATGGATAAGGTTACGCCTTCGAACGGAAGCGCTTATCAGGAAATGATTAAGGGCGTAAATATCGATTTTTATAACCCTAACGGAACCATTGATGGAAACCTGGTTTGCGATTACGCCATTAGGAAAGATAATGAGCTTAAAACCGAATTTAGGAAAAATGTAGTCGTAAAAAACAGTAAAGGCGATACTTTCTCTTCGCAGGAACTGATCTGGGACGAATCGAAAAAGATTTTTTATTCCAATCAAAGGGTATATGTGAAAGGAGTAGATGGAAGTATAGGCGAAGGCATCAACTTTAAAGCTCCGCAGGATTTTAGTACTTATGAAATGGATAGCGGAAACGGCGAGCTGAACATGAAGGAAGGCGTAGCGCCCTAGTCGCAATGTATAAATGATGGAATGAGTGAATTATTGAATGTTTAAATGAATTTATTCAAATCATCTTTTAATAACGCCATCATTCAATAATTCTGGTCATTCAATCACTCCAATTTCTGTCATTCAATCATTAAAACAGGGCCTGTATTTACTTAAAAATTAAACACTTGATAAATAAAATTTTGTGTTTTCTTTTTTGAGGCAAATTTGTATCTTGCGCCCTCTTAAAAAAGAACTAAATAAATTTATAATTACAATATGGGATTAATGACATTTTTGCGTAACCGTGCAGGCTATATTCTAGTTTTTGCCATCGGTTTTGCAATTGTTGCATTTTTAGTAGGTGATGCAATTAACGTGGGTAAACCTTTTTGGGCAGCAGATCAAAAAGTTGTAGGATCAATTGATGGTAATGATATCAGTATTGATGAATTTGGACCAAAGGTTGATCAGGGTGTAAACCAGATGAAACAACAATATGGTGGCAGTGCAAATGCACAGATGACTGCTATGGCTGTTGATCAGGCATGGAATGCCGAGTTGGCAAAAGTTTTGTTAACTAAAGAGTACGATCGTTTAGGTTTAACAGTTTCTGAAGATGAACTGGTAGATTTATTACAAGGCCCAAACCCTAGCCCCCTAATTAAACAATATTTCTCTAATCCTCAAACAGGGCAGTTAGACCGTGCTACCTTGATGAACTTTCTAAAATCGAAAGAACCTCAGGCTTTGCAGCAATCTAATATATTACAGGAAGAAATTAAAAATCAGGCCCTTCAAACAAAATATTCTAACCTGATCCGTAATTCGGTTTATGTAACTTCTTTAGAAGCTACTGATGAATATACCAACCGTAATAAACTGGCAAATTTTAAATACGTAAGTTTAGATTATACTTCTATTCCTGATGCCGCTGTTAAATTAACGGACAACGACTACTCAGAATATTATGAGCAGAACAAAGCACGTTTTAACAATCCACAAGAAACACGTGCTTTCGAATACGTTACTTTCAGTATCAGTCCAACCAAAGCCGATTCATTGGCAATTAAAGCTCAGGTAGACAAAATTGCTGCTGATTTTCAGGTGGCTAAAAACGATTCACTTTTCGCAGCCATCAATTCAGACGTAAAAGTTCCATTTACTTATATCACAAAAGGTAAATTGGATCCGGCTGTTGATTCGGCAGTATTTGCATTACCAGCAGGCAGTTTTTATGGCCCTAAATTAAGCGGTAACTCATACAAAATTGTAAAGGTAGTATCTACCCGTATTTCTCCTGATTCGGTAAAAGCAAGCCACATCTTAATCGATCCGGCTAAAGTTGGTGGCGAAGATAAAGCATTGAAGTTAGCTGATTCATTAAAAGCATTAATTTTAAAAGGAGCAAACTTTGCAGAACTGGCTAAAAACTACAGTGTAGATGGTTCGAAAGATAAAGGTGGCGAAATGCCGGCTTTTGCCCGCGGTGCTATGGTACCTGAGTTTGAGAATGCAGCTTTTGATGGGAAGACAGGAGATCTTAAAGTAGTAAAATCTCAGTTTGGATACCATGTGCTTAAAATCGAAAAACAGATCGGTTCATCTAAAGTGGCTAAATTAGCTTACGTAGAAAAAGCATTAAATGCAAGTAGCAAAACCCAGGCGGCGGCTTACAAAGCAGCAAGCAATTTCTTAACTGAGGTAAAAGGTAACGACTTTAGCAAATTTGCTGCACAAAAAGGATTAAAAGTTGCTGTTGCTGATAAGGTTGCATCAACACAAGGTTTTGCAGCTGGATTGGATAATCCTCGTAAATTAATTCAGGATGCTTACGCAGCAGATAAAGGTGATGTATTGCCTGAAATTTATACCATGAGCAATGCTTATGTGGTGGCCCGTTTAACTACCATCAGCCCTAAAGGTACCTTATCATTAGCGGATGTGAAGAAAGAAATTGAGCCAATGGTAATTAATGCCGTGAAAGCAAAACAATTAAAAGAAAAATTGGCCAATGCAGGTAAAGGAAGTATCGATCAGATTGCAGCTAAAATTGCACGTCCGGTTAATCCAGTACAGAACGTGGTATTTGCTAATCCGGTAATCCCAGGCGTAGCACAGGAAAATGCGTTAGTAGGAAGCGTTTTCGGTTCACAGCCAGGTAAAGTGTCTGCTCCTGTTCAGGGCGAACGCGGTGTTTATGTATTTTCGGTTGACGGATTTACAAATCCTGCCCCAATTGCCAATATGTTCAAACAAAAAGAAAGCATGATGTTAAGTTTAGGACAGCGTTCATTAGGATCGGCTTTCCAGGCTTTACAGGAAAATGCGAAGATAAAAGACAATCGTGTGAAATTCTATTAAATAGAAAATACGTAATTTTGTAACCGTTCCGATGATTAGTCGGAACGGTTTTTTTATTTAAAGCCATGGAAATTCAGGAAAACATTATTAATAAAGTAGCCAATAGCGGTTTAATAACCTTAAATCTGGAAGATTTTTATCATAAAGGCGAAAGAGTGGTTTATGATATTGTAGATAATCTATTTCATGGTTTAATGCTAAGGGAAAAGGATTTTAGAGAATTTATCAAAAATCACGATTGGGCGCAATATCAGGATAAAAATGTAGCCATTATCTGCTCGGCTGATGCAATTGTACCTACCTGGGCTTATATGCTGCTGGCCAATAAACTAAAACCATACGCCAATGAAGTGGTATTTGGCGATTTAAATACATTGGAAGCCGTTTTGTTTACCAAGGCGTTGGCTAAAATTAATCCGCAGGATTATGCTAACGAGCGTGTGGTAGTAAAAGGATGTGGCGATATCGATGTTCCGGTATCAGCCTATGTTGAGGTAACCAACCTGCTTACACCAGTAGTTAAAAGCATTATGTTTGGCGAACCCTGCTCTACCGTTCCTGTATATAAAAGAAAAGATTAAATTTTGGTTTGCTTTTTGTATATCTTCATGGGAGAAAGAATTTAACCACATTTTTTAGGAAACAGTTCTTTCCCAACCACACACAAATGATTACAAAAGCAATGAAGAAATTATTTATAACCGTCACGGCTAGCTTATGCAGTCTTTTGGCAACGGCTCAGGAACTTCCCCTGAAGAAGGAAGCAGTATTTCAGGAAGGTGAAGTTTTGCAATATAAATTAAGGTACGGATTTATCACCGCCGCAGAAGCCACGATTAAGGTAGCCAATTCTGATTTAAAGTTTGATAACAAGCCAACCTATAAACTTACGGTTGATGCGCAGACTTCCGGAACTTTTGATGTGTTTTATAAGATAAGAGATCATTACGATTCATATATCGATAAAACTGAACTTTTACCTTATTTCTATCAGGAGAATATCCGTGAGGCCAGTTATAGACGCCAGGATAAGGCACGTTTTACCCAGGACGCAAAGAAAGTAGTTTCGAACAGAGGGACTTTTACAACACCGACTCATCAGACTTTTGATCTGGTTTCGGCTTATTACTTTGCACGGAGCCTGGATATCAGTAAAATCAAGATTGGTGATAAGTTTAAACTGAACTATTTCCTGGGTGACGAAATCTCAGCCTTAGAGGTTGAATATATAGGTAAAGAAACGATTAAAAGTAAGTTGGGGAACATCCGCTGTTTAAAATTTAGTCCATCCATTAAACCGGGAAGAATCTTTAAAAAAGATAGCAGGTTATACCTTTGGGTAACCGATGATGGAAACCGCGTGCCAGTAAAGGCCCAGGTAGAAATATTGGTGGGTGCAGTTACCATGGAACTAAAATCGGCCAGTGGCCTGAAATATGCTTTAGCAAAAGAATAATGATGATAGAAGTTGAACAGGTGCTAGTGCACGAGGATGTATTGAAAGAAAACTTTGTTTGTAATTTAAGCAAATGTAAAGGGATCTGTTGTGTGGAAGGTGATTCTGGTGCACCATTGGATAATGACGAAAAAGCCATTTTGGAAGAAATATATCCAAAAATAAAACACCTGTTGAATGAAAAAGGCATTAAAGCCATTGAAGAACAAGGCGTTTACGTAGTGGATGAAGATGGCGATTTAACCACCCCTTGTGTAGATAAAAATAAAGAGTGTGCTTACGTGCTTTTTGAGGGGGGGATTACCAAATGCGCCATTGAAAAAGCGTATGAGCAAGGTATTGTAGATTGGCAAAAGCCGATTTCTTGTCACCTTTACCCTATCCGGATAACCAAATATCCAGAATTCGACGTGCTGAATTACGACCGCTGGCACATCTGCCATGATGCCTGTACCTTTGGCCGCGAACTTAAAGTACCAGTTTATAGCTTTTTAAAAGGACCACTAATCCGTAAATATGGAGAAGAATGGTATAAAGAATTGGAAAGCTCTGTGGCGGCAATGTAGTTTGTAATTCTTAAATTTTATTTTTATTAGTGCAACTGTAAAGTCAATTATAAGCTTGATCTATACTTTCCTTGCGCATATCTATCGCAACTGCAAGCTTATCTATTTATGCAGAAGATGTTCATAGAAATTGACTAATTGCTTCTAAATTATTTCGTTCAGTTTTCTGCTTATGTCAAAATTAAGTTGTTTTTTGCCTGAATCTAACTTACTTTAGCGGAATTGAAAATCATTTAATAACTGTGAAAAAAATCTTAATCACTGGTGGTGCGGGCTTCATTGGCTCTCATGTAGTCCGTCGTTTTGTAAATAGCTATCCTCAATACGAGATCGTAAACTTAGATAAACTTACTTATGCTGGTAATCTGGCTAATTTGACCGATATTGAAAATAAGCCAAATTATAGATTTGTTAAAGAAGATATTACTGATGCGAATGCGATGTTTGATCTGTTTAAAACAGAAAACTTCGATGCGGTGATTCACTTAGCGGCAGAAAGCCATGTAGATCGTTCTATTTCTGATCCAACAGCCTTTGTTATTACCAATGTAATTGGTACCGTAAATTTATTAAATGCGGCCCGCGAATATTGGAAAGGTGATTACGATAAAAAACGTTTCTATCATGTAAGTACCGATGAGGTTTATGGTGCTTTAGGTGAAGAAGGTATGTTTACCGAAACAACCGCTTACGATCCGCACAGCCCTTATTCGGCATCTAAAGCGAGCTCAGATCACTTTGTAAGGGCTTACCATGATACTTATGGCATGGACTGCGTAATTTCTAATTGCTCCAACAACTATGGTTCCCATCATTTTCCTGAGAAGTTGATCCCATTAGCCATTAATAATATCAAGAATAACAAACCTGTACCGGTATATGGTAAGGGTGAAAACGTACGCGATTGGTTATGGGTAGAAGATCACGCCAGGGCAATTGATGTAATTTTCCACAACTCGAAAACAGGAGATACTTACAACATCGGTGGCCATAACGAGTGGAAAAATATTGATCTGATCAATTTGCTTTGTACCATTATGGACCAAAAACTTGGTCGCGAAGCGGGAGAATCAGCTAAACTCATTACCTATGTAACCGACCGCGCAGGGCACGATTTGCGTTATGCCATTGATTCGAGTAAATTACAAAATCAATTGGATTGGGTACCAAGTTTACAGTTTGAAGAAGGCTTGGCCAAAACAGTAGACTGGTACCTTCAAAACGAAGACTGGTTAAACAATGTGACTTCAGGCAATTATCAATCTTATTACGAACAACAATACAGCAGTAAATAATGGAAATTGAACAAACAGGATTAAAAGACTGTCTGATTATTAAGCCGAGGGTGTTTGAAGACCCCCGTGGTTATTTTTTTGAAAGCTTTAACCAAAATACATTCGAAGAAAAAACGGGTTTATCTGGCAGATTCGTCCAAGATAATCAGTCTTATTCTTCATATGGGGTAATCCGTGGCCTACATGCCCAAACCGGTGAATTTGCGCAGGCGAAGTTGGTCCGTGTAACCAAGGGTGAGGTGTTGGATGTTGCGGTAGATGTTCGCCCAAGTTCGCCAACATATGGCAAGCACATTGCGGTGCGTTTAAGTGCAGAGAATAAATTACAGCTGTATATTCCAAGAGGTTTTGTTCATGGCTTTTCTGTATTGAGTGAAACCGCAGAATTTTTATACAAGTGCGATAATTTTTTCAATAAAGCTTCAGAAACTGGCGTAATTTATAATGATACGGACCTGAATATCGATTGGTTAATCCCAGAAGAGGATCAGGCTGTTTCTGATAAAGATCTTCTTTTAAAACCCTTTTCAGTTTTACAGCACATATGAGCAAAATATTGGTAATTGGTGCCGGCGGACAGTTAGGCCAGTGTTTGAAGGTGGTTGCAGAGCGAAGAGGAATTACGGAAATTGTTTTTCCAGCCGAGCAGGATGCCAATATTTTGGATGAATCTGGTTTGAACGATCTGTTGGCTAGAGAACAGCCTGCTTTTGTAATTAACTGTGCGGCTTATACTGCTGTAGATAAGGCAGAGGATGAAGTTGAGCTGGCTAAAGCCATTAACGAAACAGGTGCGGGATACTTGGCTTCAGCTTGTTTAGTAAACTGGGCAACGCTTATACACGTTTCTACCGATTTCGTTTTCGAGGGAAATGAAGTTAAATTGCTAAAGGAAGATGATCAAGCTGAACCGATCAATGTTTATGGTGCAACCAAATTAGATGGAGAAAAAGTAGTTTCATCCAAGCTGCCAGCCCATTTTATTATCCGCACCAGCTGGTTGTATTCTGAGTATGCCAACAACTTTGTAAAAACCATGCTTAAGCTTGGTACCGAGCGTGACGAATTGAATATCATTGCCGATCAGGTGGGTACACCCACTTATGCGATCGATCTGGCAAATGCCATTTTTGATATTATCGCATCTTCATCTACTTCGTACGGAGTATACCATTATAGCAATGAAGGGGTAACCTCATGGTTTGATTTTGCAAAGGCCATTTTTGATATCAGCGAAACAGTGGTTAAAGTAAACCCTATTCCAGGTTCTGCTTATCCGACAAAGGCCACACGTCCGGCATTTTCAGTAATGGATAAAACCAGGATTAAAGAGACTTTTAGTATCGAAATTCCTTATTGGAGAGATAGCTTGGTGGAATGTATAAAACAAATTAATAAATAGAAGTAATACAGATAGGGCCATTCGTCTCAAATCTAATGTCTCAAATCTCAAATCTAATAGTAATATGAAAGGTATAATCTTAGCTGGTGGCAGCGGAACACGTTTGCATCCTTTAACTTTGGCTTGTAGTAAACAGATGATGCCGGTTTACGATAAACCGATGATTTATTATCCGCTATCTACCTTAATGTTGGCTGGGATAAAAGAAATTCTGATTATCTCGACCCCACACGATCTGCCTAATTTTGAGAAATTACTGGGCGATGGAGCATCTTTAGGCTGTAAGTTCAGCTATGCCGTGCAGGCAGAACCGAATGGTTTAGCGCAGGCTTTTGTAATCGGTGAAGAATTTATAGGAAAAGATAAAGTAGCCTTAGTACTGGGCGATAATATTTTTCATGGAGATGGCATGGCCAAACTGTTACAGACGAGCGCTGATCCTGATGGAGGTGTGGTATTTGCCTACCAGGTTGCAGATCCTGAACGTTACGGTGTAGTAGAATTTGATGAGCATAAGAAAGCAATCTCTATTGAAGAAAAGCCTGTTGAACCTAAATCAGATTATGCGGTACCAGGATTGTATTTTTATGATAATGAGGTGGTAGAAATTGCAAAAAACATTAAACCTTCTCCACGAGGTGAGTATGAAATTACTGACGTAAACCGTATTTATTTGGAACGAGGCAAATTAAAAGTAGGCGTATTAAGCCGTGGTACGGCCTGGCTGGATACCGGAACTTTTACCTCTTTAATGCAGGCAGGGCAATTTGTACAGATTATTGAAGAAAGGCAAGGTTTAAAGATAGGCTGTATAGAAGAAATTGCTTATCGTATGGGCTTCATCGATGCAGAACAACTTAAGGCTATAGCTACACCTCTGGTTAAGAGTGGTTATGGGAGTTATTTGTTAAAACAGATTAAATAAGAAGTTCGACTTTAGTTTAATTCAGTTATAATAATAAATCACCATTCAATGCAATTGTATTGAATGGTGATTTTTTTTATCATTCAGAAGGATGATTTAAGGAGATAAATAACCTTGAAGTATCGTCATTCCCAACTCGATTGGGAACCACGGAGTGCTCATGGATGCCTATGAATAAAAATAAAACTGATGAATAATAATGCATGAGCTTTAAGATTAGCTTTGCTGAGCACTTCGTGGTTCCCGCCTGCGCGAGAATGACGAACCTTGTATTGGAATTGTCAATAAGTAATAGAATAAAGGGCCAAATTTTGCAGAACTTCAATCTTAACCATGTAAGAAATGTAAGTTCATTTAAGCATTACGCTCCACCCAAGACTGTGCGCTCTGTTCTTTTTTCTCTGTAGGCTCTGTGGTTAAAAGGGTGTCAGTATTGAATCAAGCGCAATTAAAGCTTTCCTGATTTATCTTATATTTGCCCAATTACCGAAAGAAAAATGAATACAGAAAAGCAGATTGCCATTATTGGTTTAGGTTATGTAGGCTTACCCCTGGCAATCGAATTTGCTAAGAAATATAAAGTAATTGGTTTTGATACGAATGAAGAGCGGGTAGCGGAGTTAAATCAACTACAAGATCGAACAAATGAAGCTAATCTGGAGGATCTGCAGATTGTACTTGCCGGATCTGACACGGGCTTAACACTGAGTGCTAATTTAGCTGATCTAGCCGCTTGTAGCATCTATATTGTAACCGTCCCAACCCCTATCGATCACCTTAAAAGGCCAGATCTGCAACCCTTACTTGCAGCCAGTAAGATGCTGGGGATTGTGCTTAAAATAGGCGATATTGTCATTTACGAATCGACCGTTTATCCGGGTTGTACCGAAGAAGATTGCGTGCCTGTTTTAGAAAAAATTTCAGGACTAAAATACAATGTTGATTTTTTCTGTGGTTATTCGCCGGAGCGGATCAATCCAGGTGATAAAATCAATACGCTTACCAAAATAAAAAAAGTAACCTCAGGTTCTAACCCTGCAGTAGCCCTGGAGATAGACCAACTTTACGCATCTATTATCACGGCTGGCACCCATCTCGCACCCAGCATTAAAGTTGCGGAAGCCTCAAAAGCAATAGAAAATGCACAGCGGGATGTAAATATCTCTTTTGTAAACGAACTGGCCTTAATTTTCGATCGCATGGGCATTGATACAGCAGATGTATTAGCTGCTGCTGCAACCAAATGGAATTTCCTCAACTACAAACCCGGTTTGGTTGGTGGCCATTGTATCGGTGTAGATCCTTATTATTTAGCGCATAAATCGGAAGCTTTGGGGTATAAACCTGAAGTGATTCTATCCGGGAGGAGGGTAAATGACAATATGGGGATGTTTGTAGCCAATAAGGTAATCAAAATGCTGGTGGCAAAAGATAAAGTGATCAATGGCGCTAAAGTGCTAATCTTAGGTTTCGCTTTCAAAGAAAATTGTCCCGATACGCGTAATACCCGTGTAATTGACATTCATAAAGAACTGAAAGCTTTTAGTATGGATGTTGATGTTTATGATCCATGGGCTAATACCGATGAAGTGAAAGCGGAGTACAGCATCGAAATGATTGATGATGGTCCGTTTAAACATTACGATGCTGTTATTCTTGCTGTGGCGCACCAGCAGTTTTTAGACCTTGATTATCGCAGTATTAAAGAAAAAGGAACACTCATTTTTGATACCAAATCTTTTATCGACAGAAATTTGGTGGATGCCAGGTTATAAGCACTTCGCTTCCAACATGCTGATTTTGGCTATGAGTAGGATTATTAACACCGTGCGGGATCCGATAGTTATCGGATCCCGCGCAGGCCTATCGTGTGGCACATCTTTTTGAGTTTAATTTTTTAGGCGTTTTGCTAGCTTCCTTAAATAACACATTGTTTTAACCGAAGAACGCCGTCAATCCCAAGAGCCGGAGAAATCAAAAAAACAGGTGCAGAATAGAACAAATAGCATTGCCAAACCTAAAACGTAGTGGTTTTGTGTTCATAAACGCTAATTTAAAGTTTTAAAGAAGTATTGAACACAAACCCCGAAGGGCTCAATCAGCCCAAAGAAAACACAAACAAAAACTGATTAAACGAAGCGTCGCTGTTTTTTTGATGTGTATAGGATTGTGTAAAAGGCCCATTGCTGGATTGACAGAGCGCTTTGGGTACTTTGGCGCTCCAAAATGCGCCAGCATTCTTGAGCACAAATAAAAACAACTAGATCTGCGAAAAACTACCATGCCACCGCGTCATAGAGCGGAAAAGACAATGCTTGCTTAATTAATGTTTTCGAAATAAATGCCTTTTTATAGCTGGAAAGATGCTGAAATAAATCCGATAGCTATCGGATTAGCATGACGACCGCCTTAATAAAATGTACTAAAAACATATATAGGGTTAACAAAAGATGTGCCCACACGATAGGCGCAGGCGCGAGCCTTAAGCCATAAGCGGCTAATATATTCGGGCGTTTTGTATTTTGCCTTCCCCCACCATTTTCCATACCCCAATACCGACACAGCTGTGGCCCAAAATAACCCCAGGCTATGTTTCCCTTCACCTTTTGTTTAGCTATTGTTAACCCGCCAACCTAAAGCGAAGCAAATCTTAGACTTCACTGATCTTCAACGTGGTGCTGTTTCAACCAAAGCAAGTCCGAAGCAGTAGGCAAGTAGGTGTAAAGCAAGGCATAACCAAGCCTGGCCGGAAGGTGGCCTAAACGTGGGGTAAATGTGGCGTAAAGGTGGTTTTGAATATTTGTTGGATTTTTAATCAGATTGAATGAATTGGGTGATCATCCTTTTGTTTACCTAATATACTAAATTATAGTGATTCGAATATGATCGTTGGTTTGATTGCTTATTCTTTCTTTCCTAAAACCGGCTATCAATTTACCAAAAAGTATCCGTAAACAAATTTTTGCATGTTAATTAACCTAACACAGGTTAAAAAGTAAACAAGGTACATTACATTGCTAGTAAAAGACATGAAATTGGATGAGCGTATGCTTCAAAGCACAGACATAAGCAGTTGTTTGATCGTGTTTATAGGGACAATAAGATTAAGTCGCCATTTAAAAATCACTCATCAATCAAATAAATTATTCTGTATGTTTGTAGCCTACAAATTATTGATTGATATGAAAGTTGCTTTAATTACAGGTGTTACGGGACAGGATGGGGCTTATTTAGCAGAATTTTTACTGAAAAAGGGTTACTTTGTTCATGGGTTAAAGCGACGTTCGTCATCATTTAATACTGATCGTATTGATCACCTTTACCAAGATCAGCATGAACAGAACGTATATTTCAAATTGCATTACGGTGATTTAACTGATTCTACCAACCTAATCCGTATTATCCAGGAAATACAGCCTGATGAAATTTATAACCTTGCGGCAATGAGCCATGTGCATGTAAGTTTTGAGATGCCTGAGTACACGGCCAATGCAGATGGTATTGGGACCTTGAGACTTTTAGAGGCTGTACGTATTTTGGGTTTAACCGGGAAAACCAGAATCTACCAAGCGAGTACCTCAGAATTATATGGTTTAGTTCAGGCTGTTCCACAAAGCGAAACTACGCCTTTTTATCCACGCTCACCATATGCTGTAGCCAAGATGTATGCGTATTGGATCACAGTCAACTACAGAGAGGCTTATGGTATGTTTGCTTGCAATGGAATCTTGTTTAACCATGAAAGCCCATTAAGGGGAGAAACTTTTGTTACACGAAAAATTACCAGGGCTGCTGCCAAAATAGCTTTAGGCCTTCAAAAATGTCTTTATTTAGGTAATTTATCTGCTCAACGGGATTGGGGACATGCTAAAGATTACATTGAGGCCATGTGGCTGATTTTGCAGCAAGATAAACCGGAAGATTTTGTTATCGCTACGGGCATCACGACAACAGTTCGCGATTTTGTTCGCATGAGTTTTGCAGAATTGGGTATTAATATTGAGTTTTCTGGGAAAGGCGAAATTGAAAAAGGGGTAATTATAGGGTTAGATATTGAGGTGGTCAACCGTTTAGGATTAGATCCTGAAAAGCTGTTCTTAGGCAGCACCATCGTTCAGGTTGATCCTAAATACTTCCGCCCTACGGAAGTAGATCTATTATTGGGAGATCCAACTAAATCTAAAACCCAATTGGGCTGGGAGCCTAAATATGATCTGCCTGCTTTAGTAAAAGATATGGTGATTTCTGATCTTCATTTAATGAAAAAAGATGAATATTTAAAAAAAGCGGGATTTAAAACCTTGAATTATTTTGAATAATTTTTTTAAGGGCTGATCTATGCTCATAGATTAAATTTTCATTAAGTTTTTTGTGGTAAAAATACCATAACGCTTTTTAGTCGTCATTATTTCGACTATTTGTCTGATTTAATCTACTGAATGTTGGAAAATAATCTAAATTGTATTAGCTTTATATCATTAATTTTTAATAATTAACGTTATGTATATGAATTATTCTTTTCGGTCGTTATTAAAAGTGGCAAGAATAGTCCATTAGCTATTATGCTAAGTACTAAGAATAAAGTTATGTTGATGTTTTTCATTGTAATAAAAATATGTTAAGCTTTTTTAGTAAGAAAAATAAGGTTACCGATATCTCTTGGCTTGGAGTGGATATGCACTCTCATATACTGCCAGGCATTGATGACGGTTCGCCTGATGTGGCTACTTCATTACGTTTTGTGAAAAGCCTTCAAGAATTAGGTTTCGAACAACTAATTTGCAGTCCTCATATTTATAAAGAACTCTATCCAAATACAATTGAAACAATTTCTGCTGCCAAAGCCATTCTCCAAGATGCAATGAATAAAGCTAACGTGTCATTAAAATTAAGTGCTGGTGCAGAGTATATGATTGATCAGGATTTTAGTTTGGAAGATGAATTGTGCTCTTTAGATCAACAACACTTATTGGTTGAAATGTCATATCTGAATGAAAGTCCTGGCATTAGCCAAACCATTTTTGATATTGAAATTAAAGGATTTAGGCCCATTTTGGCACATCCTGAACGTTATACTTTTTATTTTAAAGATAGGAGCAGGTTGAAGCGATTCAAAGAGAAGGGGTGCATGCTTCAGATGAATTTGTTGTCTATTTTGGGATACTACGGACGAGACGTAAAGCAATTGGCTGAGAGTCTATTAAGGGAAAAGATGTATGATTTTGCTGGAACAGATTTACATCATGACAAACATTTAATTACACTAACCGAAGGGATTCAATCGGGAAGATTATTTGAAGCAATAGGTAATTATAATTTTAAAAATCAAGAGGTCTTTAGTACTGTACATGTTTAATAGCGACATTAATAAACAAATTATGCTTTTGTTTATTAAATATAATAATTGTGAAATTAAACGTTTTTAGATATTACAATTAAATGATTAAGTTTGCAAGCTGTTTAAAATGCTCAATTTTATTTTGAACAGATATATCTATGAATAAAAATATTAATGTCAAAATGGGCACAAAATTAGCTGTAATATTGCTAGCTGTGACTCTATGTACTTCCTGTGTTAGTAATAAAAAAATTGCTTATTTTCAAGACATTCAAACTGTGAATCAAGCTAAATTAGACAATGCAGCAGCCTTTACAGAACCCACAATACAACCTGATGATATCTTAGGTATTAATGTCTTTACATTAAATCAGCAGAGTGGAGCTATCGTTAATCAGGCTGCGGCTAATGCATTGTTAGGAGGTAGTGCGAATACTTCTGTCGCATCACAACAAGTAAGTGGGTTCTTAGTTGATCGCAATGGAGAAGTCGAACTCTCTTTAATCGGAAAGGTTAAAGTAGCAGGACTGACCACTTACCAAGCACGAGAATTGATTAGGGAGAAGGCGGCTATCGTTTATAAAGAGCCAAATGTTCAATTACGCTTTATCAATTTTAAGGTAAGTGTGCTGGGTGAGGTTAATAATCCTTCTGCTTATACATTGCCTAACGAAAAAGTGAGTATACTGGACGCCTTGAGTTTAGCGGGCGATTTAACTATTTACGGACGAAGAGAGAATGTGTTAATTATAAGAGATAATAACGGAAAAAAAGAGTTTGCTCGCTTGGATTTAAATTCTTCGGAAATTTTTAATAGCCCTTTTTATTACTTAAAACAAAATGATGTAGTCTATGTGGAACCGAATAAGCGCAAAGTATCCGCTTCAAATTCTGCGCAGATACAAACTATTGGCGTTTTAGCTTCTGTGATTTCAGTAATTGTTCTGGCCATAACTAGTTTTAAGTAATCAATAACTAAATGAATAACTTGCATCAAACCAATAATATTCCCCAAAATATCGAAGAAGACAGTATCAACCTGAAGGATATTTTTATTAAATTACTAGATAAGTGGACTTGGTTTATTATCAGTATAATCATATGTCTTCTAATTGCTTTCTTATATATTAGATATACAGCTCCAATATATCAAATCAATGCCAAAATTTTGGTAAATGATGATGAAAAAGGCGGGGCAATTGGTAAACAATCTAGTGGTCTTATGGATCTTGGTGGGATCTTAGGATCAAACAATTCTGTCGATAATGAAGCTGAGATATTGAAAACAAGATTCTTGATGGAGCAAGTTGTTCGGCAAATGCAACTTAATATCATCTATTCTAAGAAGTCAGGATTTGTCCTAAGAGAGCTTTATGATTCTCCATTTAAAGTTAATATAGTTAATAGCGACGATACTATTGCGACAACCGCTCTTAATATTCATAAGGTATCAGTTGACAAACTCCAAATTAGCGGTAAAAACTTTCAAAAGCTTGTTAGATGGGGGGAGACATTTGAAGTTAATGGCGTTGGGTTTATTAAGATCGAACCTAATTCAGCAATGCCTTTGAACGGGGATGAATATTATGTTTCTGTTTCATCAATCGACTCGCGTGTTGCAGCTTTAATGCAACGATTAAGTGTTTCTGTCACTAATAAGCAGGTAAGTATAGTAGATTTAGGCCTTTTATATCCTGTGCCTGAAAAAGGGGAAGATATCTTAAGTAAGCTAATTGGAACTTACATTTCCATAAATTTGAGTGATAAAAATTCAATTGCCGATAGTACATATAAATTTATTAAAGAGCGTTTAAATGTAATCGCTTCGGAGCTTGGAGATGTTGAAAATAAAGTAGAAAGCTTTAAGCAGCAAAATGGCTTAGCCGATATGTCTGAACAAGGTAAGTTATTAGTGCAAAATACAGGTGAATATGCCTCTGAACTAGCAAAAGCTGAAACTCAAGTAAATATCTTGTCAAATTTGGAAAGTTTTTTGAAGAGTGATAACGGAAGTAAGAGAGTTTTTCCGTCGTCTCTAATTCCGCAGGACTTAGTTTTTTCTAATTTGATGAGTCAATACAATTCCCTCTTGATAGAAAGAGAAAAACAGTTATTAGGAGTGACAGAAGAAAGCCCGTTTATTCAAAATATTGATAAGCAAATTTTGGGTTTAAGAAGTGATATTCTTTCAAATGTAGAAAGCTCGAAAAATAGTTACCTTACAACAAGGAATAGGATAAAAAATCAATTAAGCCGTGCCGAAAGTCAAGTTTCGAATGTTCCACAAATCGAAAAAAATTACTTGAAATTAGCTAGAAATCAGCAAATTAAGCAAGAACTTTATATTTTTTTAATGCAAAAAGCAGAAGAAACTGCGATTTCAAAGACCTCCAATATTGCAATTGCTAAAACAATTGACCCGCCAAAGTCACAGGTGGCGCCAGTTAGCCCTAAAAACAAAGTAGTGTATGTTTTTGCGATATTTGTGGGTTTTGCAATACCAATTATTTTAATATTTGGACAGAATCTATTGAATACGCGAATTTCAACTAAAGAAGAGATTACGTCATTAACTAGTGTACCTGTCGTTGGTGAGATAAGTCATAATGAAAGTTCTGACAATTTAATTGTAGCTAACCATAGTCGGTCGGCTATTTCCGAACAATTTAGAGCGTTAAGAACGAATCTATCTTTCTATTTGAAAGATAAAAATGATAAAGTCATCCTGTTGACATCAAGTATGAGTGGAGAAGGTAAATCCTTTACAGCAATTAATTTAGGGAATATTTTAGCGCTAGCGGGTAAACGTGTGTTATTAATGGAACTCGATTTGCGTAAACCTGGATTGTCAGCTAAGCTCGGTGTCAAAAACGATATTGGCTTTAGTAATTATACAATTAATCAGAGTATTAAAATTACAGATATCATTAAGCCACTAACGATAAATAAAAACATGTATATAATTTCTTCTGGCCCATTACCCCCAAACCCAGCAGAAACATTGATGAATGATAAGGTTACAGACCTTATAGCGAGTTTAAAAGAAGAATTTGATTATATCATCATGGATGCCCCACCTATTGGTGTGATTACTGATGCTCAATTATTATCAAAATATGCTAATGCCACTTTGTATTTGGTTCGACAAAAGGTTACACAGAAAAATCAGCTTAAAATTGTAGAAGAACTTTACCGTAATGGCAAAATGAATAATTTGGGAATTGTTGTAAATGATATCATTAGTAAATATTATGGATATGGATATGGGTACGGAACCTATGGTGAAGAATCAAAAACTGGTTGGTTTGGTAATTTATTAAAGAAATTCAGAGGGTAATTCTATTATAAATGAATTATACATTAAAGGTCATTGAAATTAGAAAGGAAACTGAGGATACAGTAACCTTATGCTTTAAACAACCTGGCTTAAAAAAGGTTAGATATTTAGCTGGGCAATACCTTACTTTAATTTTTAGAATTAATGGGAGGCGTTATATTCGTCCTTATTCATTTTCGTCCTGCCCTGACGTGGATCCTTATTTGGAGATCACTGTTAAACGTGTAGAAAATGGCCTTGTTTCCAATCACATTAATGATATGATACAAGTTGGTGATGCTATTGAAGTAATGCCACCAATGGGCGATTTTATCTATGATAGGGAGCAAGATTTTGAAGATATATATTTCTGGGGAGTAGGTAGTGGAATTACACCTTTAATTTCTATTATTAAGTATATATTATCAACTACGACAGCCGTAAAGGTTCATTTGTATTATGGAAATAAAAACCATGAAACCACTATTTTTAAGGATCAAATTGAACGATTAAAAACACAACATGCTGGCCGTTTTATCGTACGTCATTTTCACACCAGGTTATTTGTTGATGAGGCTCAACCACATTTAATTCAAGGAAGAATTGATCAAGCTAAAGCTTTACAGATTCTGGACGAAAATTTAGATGCAAAAAAATGCGCCCATTATATCTGTGGTCCTGCCGGATTAAAGGAATCTGTAAAAAGTGCCATTCTGCATAAATTTGGAAATTTAGAAAACGTATTTTCCGAAGATTTCGAGTTGGTAAAGGATCCAAAAGACCTGATTGATGTTCATACTCAACACGTGCTATTAAATTTTGAAGGAAAAGCCTATCAGCTCGAAGTAGCCAAAGGAAAGAGTATTTTAGAGTCGGCTTTAAATGCCGATATTGAATTGCCCTACTCCTGCCAAACGGGGAATTGCAGTACCTGCAAAGGAAAATTGATTAGTGGGAAGGCTAAAATGATTGGGTTAAATAAAGAAAGAGAGGATCTTGCTACAGACGAATTTTTGCTCTGCTGTGCTCACCCCTTAACAGAAAATGTACATATAGAAATATTAAGTTAAAAAATATGAAGGTAGTAATACTAGCAGGTGGTTTAGGTACCCGATTGATGGAAGAGACAGAGGCTCGACCAAAACCGATGGTTGAAATTGGTGGTAAACCCATTTTATGGCACATCATGAAGATCTACGAGGCTTATGGTTACAACGATTTTGTATTGTGCCTGGGCTACAAGGCACAAAGTATTAAAGAATATTTCTTAAATTACTACCTGTACAATTCTGATGTTTCTATTGACATCGAAAAAAACAAAGTTGATGTCCACTTTTCAAATTCAGAATCTTTTAAGGTTACCTTGGTTGATACAGGATTAACAACGAATACGGCAGGTAGGATCAAAAAAATTCAAAAATATGTTCAGGACGAGACTTTCATGCTTACTTATGGTGATGGCGTAGCTGATATTGATATTACTAAATTGGTCGAATTTCATAAAAGCCATGGCAAATTGGCTACATTAACCAGCATTCAAACCCCTGGTCGCTTCGGCAATATTGAGATGGATGATGATGGAAAAGTTAACCATTTTGTAGAAAAACCACAGGGCGATGGGATGTGGATCAACGGTGGGTTTTTCGTATTAGAACCCGGCATATTTAAATATCTGGAGGGGGATATGGATACTATCCAATGGGAAAATGTACCGTTGAAAGAAATTGCCAATGATGGTGAATTGGCAGCTTTTAAACATCCTGGTTTTTGGAAACCTATGGATGCTTTACGAGATCGAATTGAATTGGAGCAGCTTTGGAGCAGTGGAGAGGCAAAATGGAAAATCTGGTAATATGTTAAGTGAACTGAAAAAAACTTACGAAGGGAAAAAGATATTCCTGACTGGGCACACTGGATTTAAAGGTTCGTGGATGTTGAAGACACTTCAACTTTTAGGAGCAAAAGTTAAAGGATATGCTTTAGCTCCTCAAACCGAAAATGACTTATACCATCTGATAAAAGGAGATGAGATTTGTGAATCTGTAATTTCAGATTTACGTGATCGAGAAGCACTTAAAGCAGCAGTTGTGGATTTTCAACCAGATTTTATCTTTCATCTGGCTGCTCAGCCATTAGTTAGGTTATCTTATGAGATTCCGTCAGAAACTTTTGAGGTAAATGCAATCGGCACAGCCAACTTGTTAGATGCAGTACGTTTATTGGAGAAAAAATGTTCAGTCGTTTTAATTACAACTGATAAGGTATATCATAACAACGAATGGGAATATCCATATCGAGAAAATGATCGCTTGGGTGGCTACGATCCTTATAGTGCAAGTAAAGCCTGTACGGAGTTAGTAATCGATTCCTATAAAAATTCTTTTTTCAATAAATCAAAAATTGGTGCCCATAAAAAAGGAATTGCTGTTGGCAGAGCAGGAAATGTAATTGGTGGAGGCGACTGGTCAAAAGATCGATTGATTCCAGATATTGCAAAAGCCCTATCTAAAAATCTGGAAATAGTAATTAGAAACCCGAATTCAGTTCGCCCTTGGCAACATGTTTTAGAGCCGGTTATTGCTTACCTCATATTGGGTATGAACTTAGAAAATGATCCAATTAAATTTGGGGAAGCTTATAATTTTGGTCCATACGCTGCGGATGCTTTGCCAGTAGAAGAAATGTTGGCATTAGCTATCGGCCTTTGGGGAACAGGTAGTTTTAAAGTAGAGCAGGTTGCAGATCAACCTCATGAGGCTGGGTTATTAAAATTAGATATTAGTAAAGCAATTAAAGAGCTTGCTTGGAAACCGAAAATGAATGCTACTATGGCTGTTAGCACAACAATGGATTGGTACAAATCATTCTCAGAAGGTTCATCAGATATTGCTGATTTTACTGAACAGCAAATTATTAATTACTTCAAATTCTAAAGTAATGATGGACCGATTAAATGAAGATTTAGATTTGATCCTTGCGAAAACCAATGGCTTATGGGAGGAAGTTAAGGACAAAACTATTTTTATAACTGGTGGAACTGGATTTTTTGGTATTTGGCTTCAAATGAGCTTCATTTCAATAAATAGAAGATTAGGATTGAATTCAAGACTAATACTTTTAACACGAAACAAAAGGAAATTTTTGGATGGTTATCCATGGATTGAAGAATACGATGAAATCACTTTTTTAGAAGGTGATATCAATAATTTTGATTTTGTAAAGGATGATATTGACTATATTATTCACGCAGCAACTGAAGCTAGCGTTAAACTAAATCTTGAAGAGCCATTAACGATGTTTGAAACTGTTGTTAATGGCACAAAAAGAATTTTAGAATTTGCAAGAATAAAGAAAGTAAAATCTTTTTTATTGACGAGCTCCGGTGCCATCTACGGTAAGCAGCCTTCAGAGGTGGGAAATGTCACAGAGGATTTTCAAGGTTGTCCTAATCCCTCAGATCCGGGAGCGGTATATGGAGAGGGCAAAAGAATGGCAGAAGTATTGTGTGCCGTATATCATAAACATTATAATCTACCGGTTAAAATAGCAAGATGTTATGCTTTTGTAGGCCCTTTTTTGCCTTTAGATGGTGCCTTTGCTGTAGGTAATTTTATCAAAAATGTAATAAATGATGAAGATATTTTAATTGAGGGTGATGGAACTCCATACAGATCATATTTGTATGCAGGGGATCTTATGATATGGTTATGGACGATTCTATTAAAAGGTGAGAATAATTATCCCTATAATGTTGGCTCGGATCAATCTGTTAGTATTAAAAATCTTGCAATGTTAGTTGCAGAAGACAATATTGTTAAAAAAACATCAATAAATATAAAAACTCCCGAATCAGGTAAACCACCTTTAAGATATGTACCTTCTATAAATCGTGCGGAAAAAGAATTGGGTTTAAAAATTTATACAGATTTAAAAACAGCTATTCGAAAAACTATTGTTTTTAACAGAAATTAGATAATGGGCTAATTAATATGGATCAGTTAAACAAAGAGAATCATGGAATTTGGAGAATAATTCCTTCAATGGCCATAACCGAAATTATTGGACAAAGTAAGTTCGACTTCCAAATATTAGATTGTGAGCATGGAGCATATGATTATCAAACGCTACTTGAAGATATCAGAATTTGTCATTTACAAGGTTGCTTAGCTTATGTAAGGGTTTCTGGATTAAATAGTGTGGAAGTACAAAGATGTTTAGATCTAGGAGCTGACGGTATTGTTTTTCCACAATTAAATTCTTTTGTCGATTTTGAGTTAGCTACCAAAATGCTTCAATATGCACCCAATGGTATAAGAGGCTTTAATCCATTTGTACCGGCTGGTGGATATGGTTTTGATGATATCCATCATAAAAAGCCGCATTGTATTGTAATTATTGAGACATTAAAAGCAGTTGAACAACTGGACCAGATCTTAACATTAAAGGATATTGATTTCTTGTATATTGGTATTTATGATCTATCAGCTCAATTAGGCTGTATCGGTGAAATGGATACACCTGTGCTCGTTGACGTTGTAGATAAAATTATAGAAAAGTCAATTAAAGCATGTAAACAAGTATCTTTGATGATTAACAATCCTGATAGTTATCGAAAGTATAAAGAAAAAGGAGTAACGAGTTTTGTACATACAATAGATAGCCATCAAATTAAAAAAGCATTTTTGGCAGAATTAAATAACACAATAATAAATAGCTAATGGCAAAGTTGGTCAAAGTTTCAGATCTTATCGTTAAGTTTTTTGAAGATAAAGGTGTTCAACATGTTTTTCTTCTTTCAGGAGGAATGATGATGAATTTGTTGGATTCTGTAAGCAGGTCCGAACAAATAAAATATATCTGCAATCATCATGAACAAGCGGCTGCCATGGCTGCAGAAGCTTACGCTAGAGTTAAAAATGAGGTAGCAGTTTGCTATGCAACTAGTGGGCCTGGGGCTACCAATACTATCACAGGTATTGCTGGAGCATGGTTAGATTCAACCCCTGTGGTGTATTTGACGGGGCAAAGCCGTACATCACTAACTGTGATGGGATCTGGGATAAAAGATCTCAGGATGCTGGGTAATTTTGAAGTCAACATAGCTGAAATTGTTAAGCCTATTACAAAATATGCGGTTTTCTTAAATGATCCTAATGAGGTTTTGTACCACTTAGAAAAGGCATATTACTTGGCTTCGACAGGACGACCTGGGCCAGTATTATTGGATGTACCACTAGATGTACAGGGAGCTTCAGTTGATGAAGATCAGTTGAAACACTTTATTGTTCCCCAGTTAAGTGAAATATCCGTCGATTTAGGAATCATAAAAAGCGAATTACAAAACTTTCTGCGTCCGCTTATTATTGGTGGACACGGTATCAGTGTAGCTAATCAAGTTGAAAAATTTAGAGAATTGGTGCAGCATCTTAATATTCCAGTAGTAACTACTCCGCTGGCTAATGATTTAATGCCTTATGATAATAGTTTATATGTAGGTAGAGTCGGACTAAGAGGTAATAGAGCAGGAAATTTTGCAGTTCAGAGTGCTGATGTAATTATCACAATAGGTACAAGTCTACACATAACTACAACAGGTTATGAGCAAGAAGATTTTGCTCCAAATGCCAAGAAGATCGTAATTGATTTAGATGCTGCAGTTTTAAAAAAGAACCAGGATATTAGTCAAATTCAGATTCAGGCCGATGTCGCAACCGTGCTTGATTATATGAATACAAATATTGAGCCTTTGGCATTACCGGAATGGATTTCGCAATTGCAAAGTTGGAAACAAAAATTTCCGATCATTAATGAGCCTCATTTAAGAGAAGGAAACGAAATAAATACCTATCATTTGATGGATTTGTTAAGCAAATCCTTGAAAGGAGATGAAATTTTACTTACAGATGCTGGATCTTTGTATTATATAACAGGACAAGCATTTCTGGCTAAGAAAAATCAAAGAGTTATTATCTCTGGCGCTTTAGGGGCTATGGGCTATGCTTTACCTGCTTCTATTGGCGCAGCAGTTGCAGCACCTGATAAAGATATTATTTGTGTGACGGGAGATGGTTCGATGCAGTTAAATGTACAAGAATTGCAAACAGTTGTACATTATAATTTAAACTGTAAGATTATTGTAATTAACAATAAAGGTTACGCATCGATAAGAAATAGTCAGGGAGCGTTTACAGGTGGCCGTTTGGCAGGCTCTAGCGAAGATACTGGTGTTACTTTTCCTGATTGGGGAAAATTAGCAAATGCCTATAGAATTCCTTTTATCAGTGAATCTAGATTCGATCACCTGGAGTCAACGTTTTCTAAGATGCTTAGTGAAAAGGGACCTTTACTTATCGAGATCATTGTTCCTGAGAATGTGACCATGATACCTGCAGTTACTTCGGTTAGACTTCCAAACGGCAGTTTTAAATCAAATAGATTACATGAGATGGTCCCTGAACTTAGTGAAGAGCAACTAAGGGAAGCAAATGTCACTATAAACTAAACCAATGGAAAAATTACGAGTAGCCATTTTAGGCAGTGGAAATATAGGAACTGATCTTTTGATCAAAATTCAACGTTCTGAGTTTTTAGAATGTGTTTTATTTATTGGTAGGAATCTTTCTTCTCCAGGAATGGCTAAAGCAATAGCTTTAGGCGTGAAAGTCTCAGATGAAAGTATTCATGCAATCGAGAAAAATCCTGATGCGGTGGATCTGATATTTGATGCGACATCTGCAAAAGATGCTGCATATCATTGGGAAATTTTAGATAAATTAGGAAAGATTGTGGTTGATATGACGCCCGCCAAACTTGGAGGATTGTGTATACCAGCTGTTAATCTGGACGAAGCTGTTAAACAGCGTAATGTGAACATGATTACATGCGGTGGACAGGCTTCTATTCCGATGGCTTATGTGATTGGTAAAACCCAGAAAGATGTAAAATATATCGAAGTAGTATCCAGTATTGCTTCAAGGAGTGCAGGTCCGGCGACACGATTAAATCTAGATGAATATGTCGATACTACCGAAATGGGCTTGAGTATTTTCTCAAATGTAAAAAAGACGAAAGCAATATTAAACCTTAATCCAGCCGACCCTTGTATTGATATGCAAACGACTATTTTTGCTCAAGTAGACAATCCCGATATGGAGACGCTTAAGAAGGAAGTAGATATTATGATTGAGTCGATTCGAAATTATGTGCCAGGATACAGTTTACTTGTATCTCCAATTTACGAGAACGGTCGGATTGTAATTATGGTGAAAGCTCAGGGATTAGGGGATTACTTACCGAAATATGCCGGTAACCTTGATATTATCAATTGTGCAGCAATTGCTGTGGCAGAACAATATTCAAGAGTCCAAAACGGAATCAATTAAATTTATCAGATGTTGAAACATATATTAGTAACCGATTCTACTTTACGCGATGGCAATCATGCTGTTGCGCATCAGTTAAGCGCTAAGCAAATTGCACTTTACGCAGAAGCAGCAGATAAAGCAGGAGTACCGATTGTTGAAGTGGGACATGGAAACGGCCTCGGAGCATCTTCTATGCAAGTAGGATTAGCTTTGGAAGACGATGTGACCATGTTGGAGACTGCGAGAAAACATCTTACAAAAAGTAAACTGGGTATACATGTTATCCCAGGATTTGCTACTATAAAAAGAGATTTAATCAGGGCCTTAGATATTGGCGTGGATGTAGTAAGGGTTGCTTCGCATTGTACAGAAGCAGATATTACCCAACGGCATCTTGGCTTTGTGCGCGAGCGTGGTAAAGAAGCTTATGGTGTTTTAATGATGAGCCATATGGCTTCAGCGTCTGTTCTTGTTGAAGAAGCTCAGAAAATGGAGCTTTATGGTGCTGAAGGTATTATTATTATGGATTCGGCTGGTGCTTATTTGCCTAACGATGTGGAAGAGAAAATCACAGCGCTTGTAAATGGATTGAAAGTTCCTGTCGGTTTTCATGCCCACAACAACCTGGGCATGGCAATAGCAAATTCTATGACTGCCATAGCTTCTGGTGCAAAATTATTAGATGCAACCGCCAGAGGATTTGGCGCAGGGGCAGGTAATGCCCAAATAGAAGTTTTGGTAGCTGTTTTAGAGCGTACAGGATATATCACAGGAATTGATTTCTACGGCATTTTAGATGCCTCTGATCTTGCTGAAAAAGAAGTAATGCCAATAGTTCCAACCATTAAATCAGAAAGCATCGTGAGTGGGTTATCCGGAGTGTTTTCTGGCTTCGCTAAACACGTTAGCCGAATCTCAAAAGAATATCATGTAGATCAGCGAGATGTATATCGTGAACTTGGAAAAAGAAAGGTAGTTGGCGGGCAGGAAGATATCATCATAGAAGTAGTTATGGACTTAGTTAAAAATCGGAAATAATGACTGATGCAATTAGACATTTAATTACAGAAGACTGTAAAAAATCGTGCACTGATGCTGCAATTTTTGATGATTTAAAGAATCAGGTTATTCTTGTTACCGGAGGTACTGGTTTCATGGGTAAATGGATAGCCGAAATGGTAACTTTCCTTAATGCGACACACAATTTAAGTATAAACTTATATTTACTGGCAAGAGATATCCAAAAATTTAAGGATGATGTTCCGCATTTGGCACAAAAACAATATATCAAATTAATTAGTCAAGATGTGCGAAATTTACATGATCTACCTGAAGAGGTAAATTACATTATTCACGCAGCAGGAAGCCCAGATAATCGTGATCACGTTTCTCAACCTTTAAAGACTGTCGAAACATTTTATAAAGGAACATTCAATATACTTGATGCAGCAACCAGATTACCAGGTTTAAAGAAGATATTACATATCAGTTCACATACGGTTTATGGTAAAAACAATGATGAAACCTTCATAAAAGAAAGCTTTTTAGGTACTTTAGAACCCAATACGGTAAATCATGTGTATGGTGAGTCTAAGATTATTGCTGAAACACTTTGCTCTGTATATAAAAATCAATTTAGATTGCCTATAACAATCTTGCGGCCATTTGCATTTATAGGTCCTTATCATGACCTAGAAAAACCTTGGGCAATCAATAATTTCATTAGAGATGGGATTTTAGGAGGTCCTATCCGAATTTTAGGTAATGGATCAACAGTCAGAAGCTATCTGTATGCTAGTGATATGGCTTACTGGATATTAAAAGCATTGGCGATCGGGCAAATTGGCGAAAATTATAATTTGGGGAGTAAAACTCCAGTCTCATTAAATGAATTGGCATTAAAGATACAGGGCTCGATAAATCCGAGTATTGAAATACTTTCCAAATCGTCTAAAGAAAATTATGTTAATATTTCGCGTTTTGTAGCGGATACATCTAAAACTGTTAAAGCATTGGTAGTTGAAGAAACGCACACGCTTGAAGACTCAATAAATAGAACAATCGTTTGGAATCAATTAAATAAAAAGTAACAAAACAAGATAATGAATTTTAATAACATTACCCCTGAATTGAAGACATTACTGCAGGCCAGTATACAAAAGAATATAAATAAACCGATTGTCGCAGGTCAGAACTATATTCCAGTTACAGGTAAAGTAATTGATGAGGAGGATGTACTTCTGGGCGTTGATGCAACTATAGATGCCTGGTTAACTGCTGGTCGTTTTGCAAGCCAGTTTGAACACGAATTTGCACGGTATTTTGGTGCAACGAAGGCCCTTTTAGTCAACTCAGGTTCTTCTGCTAATTTAGTAGCATTTTATGCGCTTACCTCACCAAAATTAGGTGACCGTGCTATCAAACCTGGAGATGAAGTGATCACCGTTGCAGCTGGTTTTCCAACAACGGTTAATCCAATTGTTCAGTTTGGAGCTATACCTGTATTTGTAGATGTGGATATTGCTACGCATAATGTACTGGCTGAAGATATTGAAAAAGCGGTTTCTCCAAAAACAAAAGCTATCATGATTGCCCACTCTCTTGGAAATCCATTTGATTTGGACGAGGTAATGCGCGTTGCAAAAAAATATAATTTATGGGTTGTTGAAGATGATTGTGATTCATTAGGTGCAACTTATAAAGGTAAAAAAACCGGAACATTCGGCGATATTTCTACCTTTTCATTTTATCCAGCCCACCACATCACCATGGGTGAAGGTGGTGCTGTAATTGTAAATAATCCGGAATTGGCAAAACTGGCGGAAAGTTTTAGGGATTGGGGCAGAGATTGCTATTGCTTACCAGGAAAAGATGATACCTGCGGTTGTCGGTTCGGACAACAATTAGGATCACTTCCATATGGTTACGATCATAAATATACTTATTCTCATATCGGATTTAATTTAAAGGTAACCGATATGCAAGCTGCTTTTGGAGTTGGACAATTAAAAAAGCTTGATCATTTTGTTCAACGTCGCCGCGAAAATTACGCAGCCTTGCATTCGCGAATGAAAGAATTGGAAGAAATTTTTATACTGCCTGAAGCTACTCCTGGATCTGATCCATCCTGGTTTGGATTTTTAATGACTTTGAGAGAGGGTGATTCGAATGACAGGCATATGTTGGTTCAACATCTAGAAGAGAAAAAAATAGGCACCAGGCTATTATTTGCAGGAAATTTATTAAGACAACCAGCTTATGCTAATATTGAACATCGTAAAATTGGGGATCTCAAAAACACAGATATCATTATGAATCAATCTTTTTGGTTGGGTGTTTGGCCGGGTCTAAATGAAAGCCATTATGATTATATGCTTGAAGTTATAAAAGATTACATTAAGTAGTGAGTTATCTTCGAGAAGGCAAAAGAAAGTTTTTATCCAAAGTTGGGATAGATAAAGCGATTGGTTACACCATTTTCAGCAGAATAATTCAGGCTGGAGGTGGAGTATTTTCTGTCGTTTTTATTGCGAAATTTTTGAGTTCTACAGAACAAGGCTATTATTATACTTTTTCAAGTATACTTGCATTACAAATTTTTTTCGAATTAGGGCTTTCTAGCATTATTACACAATATGCAAGCCATGAATTTGCTCACCTTGAATTTAAGGATGGAGTTATACTTGGTGATGAGGTACATGTTTCAAGGCTGTCTTCATTACTTAGATTTTCATTTAAATGGTTTTCATTGATTTCTCTTGTCTTATTTTTAGCTTTAGTTATATGCGGATTTTATTTTTTTAATTCATTCAAGAATAATGAGGTAATAAATTGGAAAATGCCATGGTTGATTCTTTGTCTTTCAACAGCCCTGAATTTAATTATAGATCCAATTCTGGCATTTTTAGATGGAATTGGCTTTATTGCAGATATGTCTAAAACTAGACTGATACAGAAAACAGCTAATATTATCCTATTATTTTGCTTCCTGTTTGCTGGATTTGGCTTGTATGCAGCAGCGTTAGCTTCACTTATATCGATTTCAATTAATGGATTTCAGATTATATTTTCCAGAAAATTTACTTTGTTGAAAGCATTGTGGCGTTCGATGAGTACTAGTGTGATCAGCTATTCTAAGGAGATTTTTCCTTATCAATGGAAAGTAGCGGTGAGCTGGATTAGCGGGTATTTCATATTCTATTTCTTCAATCCAGTTCTATTTGCCACTGATGGACCAATTGTCGCAGGTCAAATGGGAATGACTTTAGCTGTTTTAGCAGGGATCTCTTCCATTTCCATGAGTTGGATAAATACAAAGGTCCCTTTGTTTTCATCTCTTATTGCAAAAAAAAACTTTAAAGAACTCGATTTTATATTTCATAGGGTTGTGCTGCAACTCTCTGGCGTTAATATTTTGGGATTAATAACATTTATTTTGGGAATTATTATTTTAAGTAATTTTAATACTCAATATTCTAATAGATTTCTCTCAATTAATGCAGTTATTCTCTTGTCTATCGTAACACTAATAAATCAATTTGTTGGATCATGGGCAACATATTTACGCTGTTTTAAAAAGGAACCTTTCTTAATAGCCTCAATTGTTGTTGCAGCAATGTGCATCGCATCTACGCTCATTTTGGGCAATTCATTTGGGGTTACGGGAATGGTGTACGGATATACATGCATCGTTGCCTTTGTTAGCTTACCTTGGGCTTTTATAATATTTAGAAATAAATCGTCACAATTTAAATCAAAGGACTAATGACTATTCCCGAAGATATAACTATCGCAATACCTGTTTTTGAGAGATATGAATTTTTCGAAGATGCAGTTAATAGTGCTATTAACCAATCTGTACCATGTAATGTTATCGTTGTGGATAATTGTTCATCACATTCCTTATTTAAAGACTTTGTGGATAGCATGAAATTGCCAAATCTCTTATATTTCAGAAATTCGGAAAATGTCGGTGCAATTGGAAATTGGAATAAGTGTATTGAACTAAGCCGGACTAAGTGGGTTTCGATTCTTCATTCAGATGATATGCTGTCTAAAGAATATGTTGCAAGGATGGCACAGGTAATCTCTGACAATGACAATGAAGTAGCAATAATTTGCTCGGACGAGGCAGGACCACAACCAAATTTGATCTTTCATGAGTCTGGCAAAGTTGATTATGGAGGATATCTTAAACCTATTTCCTTCTTATTTGGCAACCTTGCCGGCTTTCCTGGTAATATCTTTAACAAAGATATGATACGGGATGTAAAATTTAGAAATCTTCAAGGAGCGTCAGATTATGGTTTTTGGTACGAATTATCATTAATCAAACCGCTATTAAAAATTAATAATATTTTGGCTTTCTACAGGCAATCAGAGGATCAAGATTCTGCATCGATCGATATTGAAAAAATCGTTATTAATCCAGTTTATAAGTTGCGAAAAGAGGAGATCCGTTTTAGAAATCGATATTTAAAGCTGCTGTCTATGTATGAGTTATATAAGTTGAATGAACATTACATAAAGACTTATAAGAGAAAATTGGCGTCTGATTATTCATATTCTATAGCTGATGTTGATAATTATTTTAAATTTTTTGAGTTTTCCTTGTTAAGGTCAATCGTTAAGTCTAGCGTAAGAATATTAATTTATTTCACAAAAAAAATTTTAGGTTAAAGTGATGGGAGATAGAAAATCTAAAAATACATTGATATGGGCGATATTTGTTGGTTTTTTAAAGTATGGTTATAAAAAAATACGATCAATTTACAAAAACTTATATCTGCAAAGTTACTTTGATTGTACAATAGATATTTCTGCTACAATAGTTTACGAACGCTTGGAATTACTTGAAATTGGTACTTCAGTTTCGATTGGTGCGAACAGTATTATTTATTGTACTAATGAAGATGCCAAAGACGGTGAAGCTTCCTATATAAAAATTGGAACTGGTACATATATTGGAGAAATGAACAATATTAGAGCGGCAGGAGCCAAAATACTGATAGGAGAGAAATGCCTTATTTCCCAAAATGTTAATATTATTGGGAGCAATCATTCAATAAGTAAAGAATCTTACATAATGGATCAGCCCTGGGATAATACAAAATTAAACGTAATAATAGGAAACGATGTATGGATTGGTTGCGGTGCTACTATTTTACCAGGGGTCTCAATTGGGAATGGTGCAATCATAGCGGCTGGCGCGACCGTCTTAAATAATATTGAAGATAATGCGATATACGGTGGTGTGCCGGCAAGATTGCTTAAATTCAGAACCTAAGTATGAGAAAAAAGATATTATATGTTTTTGGAGGGGAGTTTGCTTCAGGAGGGGAATTTGTAATCGAGAGATTAATTAATAATAATGATGAGGTTGAACCGTCATTATTTATTTCACCTGGTGTGTATTGCAATAGGTTGAAAGAAAAGTATGATTTTGATATTGTAGAGCTACCTGCATTAAAAAAGCTTAATAGAGCACAGACGAACATATTTTTTTTTATATTGAAGGCCTTATTTAATTATTTTACTGTATCGCTGAAAGTTCTTTCTTATATCTTAAAAAATAAAATCTCCATCGTTCATGCTAATACGCTGGGGCCTGCAGCTTATTTAATTCCTGCAATACTTTTTTCGAGATTTTTCAGATTTAGAAACCTTTGGTTATGGTCTGATCATGATTTAACCCATCATTCAAAGTTAGATTATAAGCTTATCAATTATTGTAGCACAATTTATGATGCTACATTAACTGTTTCAAATGCTGTTAAAAATAAATATGATATAGATAATAAAAACATCAAGGTGCTTTATAATGGTTTGGATATTGATTATTTTCAAAAGAACGGTTTAAATAGACAATCTTTTAGAAATGATAATGACGTCAATGAAGATCAGCTGGTAATTGGTATAGCTGGCTTTATTGGGCCAAGGAAAGGGCAATTGCAGCTAATAGATGCTGTTGACGATCTTTCGCATTCCTTTCCAAAACTCATATTAATAATTACAGGACGACCTCTGAACGCTGACGACATGTATTATAAAGTTTTCTTAGAAAAGGTAGGCAAAAGCCCTAACATCTTTTATTTAGGAGGAACAGATGATATGGTATCGTTTTATAACGGATGTGATATTATTGTCAATAACAGCAGCATAGATGGAAGTGAACCTCTAGGCACAACAATTTACGAAGCTATGGCATGCGAAAAAATTGCAGTAGCAGCTAGAGTTGGAGGCACTACGGAAATAATTGATAATCATATAAATGGATTTATCTTTGAGGCAGAGGATATGAGCAATTTCAAAGAAATAATTACGGAAATTATACTTGGAAAATATAATCTTTCAATAATTGCTCAAAATGCAAGAAAGAAGGTTATCGATAAATTCAATGTAAAAGTGATGTCAGCATCCTATAATAGAATTTTAAATGAATTAAACACGACTAATGTTTGAAATTATATCTATCACTTTAATTTCATTTATAATACACATAGGCTGTTATTTTTATGTGGTAAATAAAGAGAAAAATTACATAAATGTCTTCTTTCCATTTATGTTGAGTGTAATTCCAGTAAACTTTATCTTTGAACCTCTATGGTTATATTACTATGGGACAGCTGGCACTACATTCGCATATTTTTATGTTTATTTTTGTAGTAATATCACCATTTTTATGATGGTATTTGGATATATAAAATTCCCTAAAAATGTAATTTTGGCTTTGCCATTTTCGCATGTACCTCCTAAACCAAGAATATTAAGTTATTTGTTAATAATAATTGCAGCAGTTGTTTATTTGCCTGTTCTGATCGAATTTAAAGAATTTATTTTTGAGCCACGAGAAATTTACACACGAACTAGAACAGGATATGGACTTTACTTTTTTGTATCGTCTTTTCTAGCTATGATAGGTTTTGTGGTCTTACTTTTTTCGAAAAATCTAAAAAGGTCAAACATAATTGCTATTACAATATTTGAAGCTGTTTTCCTTTTTTTGCACGGCAGTAAGGGGCAGGTGTTAGTTTTATTATTGATTTTAGCAATTTACTTTACTTATGTTAGGGATTGGAAAGTCAATGTAAGAAAGATGACTATTATGCTAGCTTCTGCCGCAGGGCTTGTAATTTCGTTATTTATCTTAACAACTTCATATGAGTATGATAACATTTTTAAGGTAATGCTTGGATATTCTGATTATAATCGAAATGCCATGATCGTGGTGGATAAAGATGATTCAAATTTCAATGGGCAGATAACTTATGAGTCGAATTTTTATTCCAGGATTCCAAGAGCATTAATGCCAAATAAACCTAAAGATTACGGTGTTTTCAAATTAGCCAAGAAATATTTTCCAGAATGGTATTATGCTGATACGGGATCACCAGCCTTTGGTTATGGTATTCAATATGCAGATTTTGGTATTTTTGCTTTTTTTTATCTTGCTTTCTGGGGAGCACTAACTGGTATGTTATTGAAAATATTTATTAATCGTTTACGAAAGTTTAAAACACCCGGAGACTTTATTGTGGTTGTTTTTTTAGCTGGGATAGTACTAATACCTTTGGGCGACGGGTATTTATTGCCAGAACATCTAATTACAGCTCTTTTAGTTAATATGTTACTATCATTAAAATTTAAATAGTATTACTAGTAGCAATGCATTACAACATTTATACAAGCTTGTTCTTTTATATAATGTCTTTCGGGCTTTATTTTCAGTCTAATAAGTTAATTGATAAAGATTACGTGTATGTTCACTCATATGGTGCAAAAGGCAATGGGATACATGATGATTCTAATGCGATACTCAGAGCTACGAGAACAGGTAAAATTGTAAAATTTGGAAAAGGTAAATTTCTTATCCGTAAGCCTATTTCATTAAATAGTAGGGTTCGATGGTTGGGCCTTGGCAAAGAAAGTATAATTATTTCAGATACTAATGCAGTTTTTGTTAATAACGGTAGTAATTCATTTATAACTAATTTAACATTTATAAATATTTCAACACCGTATCTTGTTAAAAGAGAGCTATTTTTACTTAACAAACCAAAAATATTTCGCTCAAATGGACAAGGATATCAACCAACTGTTAATGATGTTGATATTTGGGACAAACTACCCTTAAAAATTAGAAATCAAAATGTCGGACCCTCTATTACTTTTGATAAAGGACGAAACATTTTAGTTGACAAGGTACAAGGTAAGTTTATGTCGATAATACTCAATGATTGTCAGAACTCAATTGTGAGAAACTGTGTAATCCGAGGCGGTAGGAATACGTTTGGAGGCATCGTAATTAATAACTTAATGGAAAAAGGATACGATAATGTTGTTTCAAATAATTACATTACATATGCTAGTAATAGTGGAATAACCTTTATCAATAATCAAAACGGTAGTATTCTTGGAAATCGTTGTGAATATAATGGAGAATCAGGCATTAAACTTTATCAGAATAAGATTAACAATAGAAATGCTAGTTGCTATAACATGAAGATTAGGAATAATTTTGCTAATTATAATGTTTATGATGGCTTTGATTTACAATCCGAAAATCCAAGATCGGGTAAGATAAAATCTAATCATATTATTTATGGGAATACTGCCCAAAGTAATTCTGGTGTTGGATTTATTATCGATGGGATAGAAATTGTGTTTGAAAATAATGTTGCATCAAAAAATTATAGAGACGGACTAAACGCTTTTAGTAGCTCTTCGATTTTTAAGAATAATACCTTTGTAAGTAATAATATGGGGAATATTAAAGCTGGTGTTCACCAACTAAATTTGATTGGTGGTGAAAGAAATTTAATAGTGAATAATTTGTTTAAACAAGCCCCAAGTGTCGGTTATCTTATATATTCTAACGATGATAATAATATAATTGTGGACAACAAATATACTGGAGGCAAGACAATTATCTACTCTGGAGGTAAACTCATATTAAATTAAAAAAAATGAATTTATTAGTCGATGCAAGATGGGCGGGAGACACTGGTATTGGTCGTGTTTTTAAGGAAGTCATGAATAGAATACCAGATGAAGTTTCAGTTAGAAATGTTAGGTCAAACGTGTCCTTAGGGCATCCTTTTAGCCCTTTTATTCTTAGTAAAGAAATTTTAAAGTCGCAAGACGTGGATCAATTTTATTCTCCATCGTACATGCCACCCTTATACTCAAAAGTACCATTTATAATTACAATACATGACTTAAATCATTTATATTATTATTCCTTTTTTCATAAGATTTATTTGAAATATATAATTGCATTCATTGCTAGAAATGCAAAGACCATTATTACCGTTTCTGAGTTTTCAAAACGCGAAATTGTCAATAGACTGGGAATACCAGAAGATAAAGTTAAAGTTGTGTATAATGGAGTCGATGATGTTTTTTTTTCAAACGATGAGGTGTTAAATCTAGGTTTTCCTTACTTCTTATATGTAGGTAATCGAAGGTCTTATAAAAACTTGGAGTTTACGATTACGGCTTTTGCTGCCTCTAAAATATCATGTGACTTTAAATTAGTATTATCAGGTAAACCTGATCAACACTTATTAAATTTAATTAAGAAACTAGGCATTGAAAATAGGATTTATTTCTATGGATTTATCCCAGAACCTGAACTTCCAAAGCTTTATAAAGGGGCATATGGATTACTATTTCTCTCACTTATGGAAGGCTTTGGTCTTCCTGTGTTAGAAGCGATGGCATCTTGCACCCCAGTTATCACATCAAATTCAACATCACTTAAAGAAATTGGTTCAGATTCAGCGATTTTAGCCGATCCCTTAAACTTGAAGGCATCAATAAAGGAGATCGAAAACCTTGCCAATGGAAAATATGATTATAAGGAATTGGTTGAAAGAGGCCAACTTAGAGCGAAAGAATTTAGCTGGGAAAGAACGGCAAGCGAAACTTGGGAAATTATTTTAGCTTAAAAATAAACACAGATGTTAAAAATAGCGGTATTAATACCAACGCTCAATGCAGGTAGGGAATTTGTTGAATTATTAAGGACTATAGCATTGCAAAGAGCAGTTATTGATAAGAAGATCATCATTGACTCTGGGTCAAATGACAATACGGTAGCACTTGCAATAGACTATGGTTTTGATGTTTTAAAAATACATAAAAACGATTTTGATCATGGATATGCGAGACAGTTATTAGCAGAGGCCGCTAAAGATTGTGATCTGCTAATTTATTTAACTCAAGATTGCATCTTGAAAGGGTCAAGCTCTTTTACTGAGCTTATAAAGGCTTTTGATGATCCAAAAGTAGGCATAGCATATGGACGCCAGCTTCCTCATAGTGGAGCTAAAGTTTTAGAGACACATGCGAGATTGTTTAATTATCCCAACAAAAGTATCGTAAAGTCGTTTGATGATCGTGGAAAGCTGGGAATAAAAACAGCATCTTGTTCTAATTCGTTCGCAGCCTACAGAACAACTGCACTCGAAGAAGTTGGTGGTTTTCCAGGTCTAACCATATTTGCTGAGGACGTAATTGTAGGAGGACAAGTCTTGATTAAAGGTTGGAAAATAGCTTATGTGGCAGAGGCAGAAGTTTATCATTCGCATGATTATACAACAAAGGAGGAATTCAAAAGATATTTTGATATCGGTGTATTTCATTCTACGAATAATTGGCTATTGGAAGAATTCGGATCGGCAGGTGGAGAAGGCCTAAAATACTTGAAATCAGAACTCATGTATGTGTTTAAACACAATTTGTTGGTTCTTCCAAAGATGATGCTCTCTATTGCGGCTAAATTTTTGGGATATAAGTTAGGCATGATGCATGAGAGTTTATCACTGAAGCAGAAAAAGAGTTTTTCAATGCACAGTAAATATTGGGACAAAATAAGAAAATAAATGAATCATTTAATATTTGGAGGATCTGGTTTTATTGGAACCCACCTAAAAAGATATATCAAAGAAACCTTAAATCTGCCAGATCAAGTTAGCAGTTATGATATCAGTAAAAAGGTTAGTGATGATTTTGCAGTGCTTGATATTAGGCAGACGATTTTACTGAA
>Ga0182006_1000362_pt1 | contig 37875 bp, 35 predicted proteins | sample Sormic07211104_1_FD_123022 | JGI IMG/M metagenome (GOLD analysis project Ga0182006, IMG submission 123022) | Rhizosphere microbial communities from Sorghum bicolor, Mead, Nebraska, USA - 072115-104_1 MetaG | ecosystem: Host-associated > Plants > Roots > Rhizosphere | place: USA: Nebraska...
CCCGCGGTCATTCGATCGACGCGTCCATCGCCTCCATCGAACGCAACGGCTATCGCATCCACCTGCTCGATACACCCGGCTATGCCGACTTCCGCGGCCCCGCCCTGGCCGCGCTCGCCGCCGCCGACACCGTCGCGATCGTCGTCAACGCCGCGAACGGCATCGAGCACGGCACGCGCTCGATGATGGCCCACGCGAAGCAACGCGGCATCGCCCGCCTCGTCGTCGTGAACCGCATCGACGCGGAGGGCGTGGATCTCGCGGCGCTGGTGGACGAGCTGCGCGAGGAATTCGGCAACGAATGCCTTCCCCTCAACCTTCCCGCGTCGAAGGGCCATTCCGTCCGCGACGCCTTCTTCCAGACCGCGGGCGACACCGATTTTTCCTCGCCCGGCGAAGCTCACCAGCGGATCATCGACCAGGTCGTGGAGATCGACGACGAGGTGATGGAACACTACCTGGAGTCCGGCGAATCCGCCTTGTCGGCGGCGGAGATCCGCGCCGCGCTGGAACACTGCCTGCGCGACGGGCACCTCGTGCCCATCGTGTTCACCAGCGCGCGCGACGGCGTGGGCGTCGTCGAGCTGCTGGACCTGGTCGAAAGGATCCTGCCCTGCCCCAGCGAGACGAACCCGCCCCCCTTCCTGGACGCGAACGACAAACCCTTCGACGTGACCGCCGATCCGGCACGGCATGTCATCGCCGACGTGTTCAAGATCGTCAACGATCCCTTCGTCGGCAAGCTCGGCGTCTTCCGTGTCTGGCAAGGCCGCGTGCGCAAGGATTCGTCGCTGTTCGTCGACGACGGGCGCAAGCCGTTCAAGGTGGCCCATCTGTTCCGGCTGAAGGGCCGCGAACACGTCGAGATCGACGAAGCGTTGCCGGGAGACATCGCGGCCGTGGCCAAGATAGACGACATCCACTTCGACGCCGTGCTGCACGATGCCTCGGACGAAGGACGCATCCACCTCGAACCGGCCGCCTTTCCCGCGCCGATGTACGGTCTCGCCGTGGAACCCGCGCACAAGGGCCAGGAACAGAAACTGTCGCAGGCCCTGGGCAAGCTGGCGGAGGAAGATCCCTGCTTCCGCGTGGAGCATCACAAGGAGCTCAACGAAACGGTGGTGCGCGGCCTCTCCGACCTGCACCTGAAACTCATGCTGGAACGGATGAAGGCGCGCTACGACGTCGACGTCATCACGCACCCACCGCGCATCGCCTATCGCGAAACCATCGGCGCGGCGGCGGAAGGCCACCACCGTCACAAGAAACAGACCGGCGGCGCGGGCCAGTTCGGCGAGGTATTCCTGCGCGTGGAACCGCTGGATCGCGGCGCGGGCTTCGTCTTCGACGACCAGACCAAGGGCGGCGTCATACCGGGGCAGTTCATGCCGGCTATCGAGAAAGGCGTACGCCAGGCACTGGATCATGGCGCGATCGCGGGATATCCCATCCAGGATGTGCGCGTGATCGTCTACGACGGCAAGCACCACCCGGTGGATTCCAAGGAGGTCGCCTTCATCAGCGCCGGCCGCAAGGCCTTCCTCGATGCCGTATCGCGCGCACGGCCACTGGTACTGGAGCCACTGGTGGACCTGGAGGTGTCGATTCCCGACCACTACGTGGGCGACGTGACCGGCGGCCTCGCCTCGCGACGGGCGCAGATCATGGGCACCGATTCGCTACGCGGCAGCGAGACGCTCATCAAGGCCCGCGTGCCGCTGGCGGAACTCATCGACTACCCGACCCAGCTCAAGGCCATGACCGGAGGCCAGGGACGCTATGCGATGGCCTTCAGTCACTACGACACCGTGCCGCCGGGGGTGCAGAAGAAGCTGGCCGAGGCGTGGAAGCCGAGGGTGGAGGAGGACTGAGTTCCCACCAGGATTTCGCTGACCTGGTGGGAGCCGACCTTGTCGGCGATCGGCCGGCAGGCCGCCGGGAATCCGGCAGCCCCCGGGGCCGCAAAACCGTCAGGCCGTCTTGCGCTTCGGCTTCAGCATCGTCCCGATGCACTTGGCCGAGCCGCAGCGGCAGCCCCATACCTTCTTCAACCGTGCCGTATGCGGCATGTCGAGCGTGATGCCGTAGTCATAGGTGAGTTCCTCACCCGGCGCGATATCGCGAATGGCCTCGATCAGCACGCGGTCGTTCTTCGACGGCTTGCCTTCCACCGCTTCCTCGATCAGCGCCTGGCAGTTCGGATCGCAGCTGTGGTTGATCCAGCGCGCGGTATTGCCATGGCTGTTGCCGTCGACGATGAAGCGCTCGTTGAGAGTGAACAGGAAGGTATGCCCGGTTTCACCGCCGTCGCCGTAACGCTTGTCGGCCTGCGCATGGGTGATGCGGTCGCCCTTGTATTCGATGATCTCTTCGCCGGCCTTGATCGGGGCGGTGGCGAAGACGCCGTTTCCGTGGATGGGCGAACGTCGTGCGGCGATGCGTCGGGTCATGGGGAAATCGAAGTCTCGGAGATAATCGCTGATGATGCCTGCTCGCCACCCGCTTGGGAACCGCGTTTGAAACGCACGTCTCGCGCGCATGGGCCGGGCGGCGCTACCATCGAACAGCTGTTCGACTCCCCTTGCCGGAAGCCCAGGGAATGATCTCGATCGTCCGCCGTCCTTTCATCCTTTCCGCCCTGCTCGCTTGCGTGGCCCTGCTGGCCGCTTGCGGGCCCGTCAAGAAGAGCGTGTTTCCGCCATCCGTCACCCTCCAGGAGGTCACGGCCAAGCCGGGCGGGGTGTGGCACATGACCTTGCGTATCCGCAACAACAGCTATGGCGGGATGTCGTTCGAGACCTTCCAGGGCACGCTGCGCGTCGGGGAACTCGGCGGCGTGCTGCTCGACGCGAAGATCGACCAGGACATCCCCTCGTTCGCGGCCGACGTCGCGACGATCGACCTGTTGCCGACCGCCGAGATGTCGAAGGCTCTCGCCGAATTGGCCGCCAAGGGCAGTTCCGGTGCCCTCCCCTACAGCATCGATGGCCGGGTCAATGCCACGCCGGAGAAGGAAGACGCGTCGCGATCCTTCCCCGTCCACGGCAAGAACTGGCTCTCGCCCGTGCCGGGCATCCCCGATACCTACCGCTCGCCCTGACCCAGGATCATCCGCATGACGATTTACAAAGCCCCCCTCGACGACATGCGCTTCGCGCTCTACGACGTGCTCGGCGCCGAAGCCGTGCTCGCCCGGCTCGAAGGTGGCGAAGGGCACACACGCGACCTGCTCGATGCCGTGCTCGATGAGGCGGCCCGGTTCAACGAACAGGTACTGGCACCATTGAACGCAACGGGCGACGAGGAAGGCTGCCATTTCGACAAGGCCACGCGCACCGTCACCACGCCGAAGGGCTTCAAGGAAGCCTACCGGCAGTATGCCGAGGGTGGCTGGGCCGGCCTCACCGCGCACGAGAAGTTCGGCGGCCAGGCCTTGCCCGCCGTCCTCGGCACGCTGACCAAGGAAATGATCGACTCGGCGAATCTCGCCTGGGGCATCTATCCCCTGCTCTCCCACGGCGCCACCAGCGCCCTGGAACATCATGGGGACGAGTGGCAGCAGGAGGTCTTCCTCAAGCCCCTCGTCGACGGCCGCTGGACCGGCACGATGTGCCTCACCGAACCGCAGGCGGGTTCCGACCTCGGCCTGCTGAAGACGCGCGCCGAACCGAATGCCGACGGCAGCTACCGTGTCACCGGCACCAAGATCTTCATCAGCGCCGGCGAGCACGACTTCGCCGAGAACATCATCCACCTCGTGCTCGCGCGCCTGCCGGATGCGCCCGAGGGCAGCCGCGGCATCTCGATGCTGGTCGTGCCGAAGTTCAAGGTGAACAAGGACGGCTCCATGGGCGAACGCAATACCGTCGCCGCGGGTGCCATCGAACACAAGATGGGCATCCGGGGTTCGGCCACCTGCGTGATGAACTTCGACGACGCCGAGGGTTGGCTGGTCGGTCCCGCGCACAAGGGCCTCGTGGCGATGTTCACCATGATGAACGCGGCGCGCCTGGCCGTCGGCATCCAGGGCCTCGGCCTGGCCGAACGCGCTTTGCAGAACAGCCTCAACTATGCGCGCGAGCGCCTGCAGATGCGTGCGTTGTCGGGCCCGAAGCTGCCGGAGAAGCCGGCCGATCCGTTGACCGTGCACCCGGACGTGCGTCGCATGCTGCTGACCCAGCGTGCCTTCGTCGAAGCCGGACGCGTGCTCGCCACCTACGCGGCCTTGCAGAGCGACATCGAGGCGCGCGACGCCGATCCCCAGGCACGCAAGACGGCCGGTGAATTGCTTTCCTTCCTCATCCCGATCGCCAAGGGCCTGCTCACCGAGGCCGCCCAGGAATGCACGAAGGAAGCACTGCAGATCTTCGGTGGCCACGGCTACATCGCCGAACACGGGATGGAACAGTTCGTCCGCGACGCCCGCATCATCACGCTCTACGAGGGCACCACGCAGATCCAGGCGCTCGACCTGCTCGGGCGGAAGATCATGCAGCTGCAGGGCGCGGGCCTGAAGCATTTCCTCGGCGAGATCTCCGCGTTCTGCCAAGCCAACCAGGCCAACGAGAGCGTCAAGGCCTTCGTCGGGCCGTTGGCCGTGGCGACCAAGGCCTGGGGCGACCTGACCCAGGCCATCGCGCAGAGCGCGCAGGCCAATCCGGAAGAACTCGGCGCCGCCGCCGTCGACTACCTGTACTTCTCCGGCTACGTGACCCTTGCCTACTTCTGGGCGAAGAGCGTGCTGGCGGCAGGTGGTTCCGCCCTTTCCGCCGACGCGAAGCAGGCCAAGCGCGACACCGCGACGTTCTACTTCACCCGCATCCTGCCGCGCATCCACGTGCACAAGGCCGCGATCGAGGCCGGCGTGGCGACGCTGCCCGAGCTCCTCTAACCGCACGGCCCGCTGACCGGGAGCCAACCCACCGGGAGCCAACCCCGGTGGGAACCGACCTTTCGTGGAAACCGACCCTGTGTGGGAGCCGACTTTTTGTGGGAGCCGATTCATCGGCGATGGGTGCTTGCCGAGAACTGGCCCGCTGCCGCGGGATCGCCGCTGAAGCGGCTCCCACACAGGGTCGGCTCCCGCAAAGGCGCGCCTACGACCTCGCGGGACTTTCCCCCGCATCCGTGAAGGTGTAGAAAAAGGTTTCCGCCCGGACCCTTCGCCACGACGGTGCCAGATACGATGAGCGACGCCACGTTCCTGATACGTCTCGCCGAGAGCGACGACGACGAGTTCATCCTTGGCCTGGTCCCACGTTTCGTCGATTTCCCCCTGCCTAACGGGCGCAGCCGCAGCGATTGCCTGAAGGGCATCGAAGCGGACCTGGTGAAGCACCTCGACGAGCAACCCTCGAACAGCTACATCTTCGTCGCCGAGAACGAGGACGGCGAACCGGTGGGATTCGTGCATCTTCAGAAGACGAAGGACTTCTTCACCCACCGCGACAACTGCCACATCTCGGACATCGCGGTCGCCGAAGCCTACGAGGGTGCCGGGGCTGGCAAGTTCCTGCTCGACCATGCCTATGGCTGGGCCAAGGAACATCGCTGCCAGTTCGTGACACTGGCGGTCTTCCCCGCCAACGAGCGCGCCCGCGACATGTACATGAAGCAAGGCTTCGACACCGACCTCATGCGCATGGCGAAGCCTGTTCGCTAGCGAAATGCCCAACCCCAGGTGAGAAGCCGACCCTGGTGGGAGCCGATTCATCGGCGATGGGTGCTTGCCGAGGACTGGCCGCTGCCGCGGATCGCCGCTGAAGCGGCTCCCACAAGGTCTTGCTCCGATGCTAGCGGCCAGGGCTTCTTACAGGTCACTTTCCGCGACGGAGCAGAAAAAAGGCCGCCCGAAGGCGGCCTTTTCCGAATCGATCCGAACGACGGCCAATCAGGCCTTCGCGGTCGTCTCTTCCAGGCGCTCGCGCGCATCCAGGCGAGCCGCCATGCGATCGATGTTGGCCAGCGACACGAGGTGCGCGTAGATCCAGCCGAGGGCGCCTTCACGCAGGAACTCGTGGGCGGTCTTCTCGTCGAGGCTGCGCAGCTTTTCCTCGTTGATCACGAAGAGGCCATTGAGGTTGATGCCCTTGCCTTCCTTCTGCAGCGTGATGGTGCGCGGCTCGAGCAGGTCGTGCTCGCGCAGCTTGCCCATGAACCACTGCGTGCGGGCGACGTGGTCCTGGAACTCGCCCAGGAAGTTCACGGCGTTGGTCAGGGCCGGTGCGTCGGTGCCGTCTTCGTTGAAGAGGCGCTCGCCTTCGCTGTCGTTGAAGCCCTCATAGGCCTCGTCGAGGAACACGGTGAAATCGTCGCCCTCGGTACCGGCCGGCTTCTCGGCCAGCACGAACGGATAGCGGCGGACGAAAGCGGGGACATAGATGCCCTGCTCCCAGAAACCGTTGTCGCCGACCAGCAGGTTCTCGCCCTGGCGCAGGCCGAGCAGGGCCATGGGGCCCGCCTCTTCCATCGTGTTGCCGGCGAACAGGATCGGGAAATCGCGCGCGGCCGGCGCGAACTCCACACCCGTCAGCGGCACGGAGTGCGCGGCGGCGGCGAAACGGATGTTGTTCACGGCCTTCAGACGCAGGTCGCGGTGGGCGGTACGGTTCAGGGGAACCGGACGCTCGTAGAAAAGCACTTCTGCCACTGTGTAACCCTCATGGACCCGCCGAACCTGGGAAGCCACCCCGGCCCCCCTTCCAAACCCGCCGGGCGCTCGAATGCGAACGCCCACTATAACAGCGGTCAATGACAGGAAAAGCCCCCGCAAGAAGCGTACCGGGGGGTGCTTTTCTGTCGCAATTATCGGCTATGCTCGGGTCGAAGGCCTTGCGAGGCCGAGGATCGGATGGTCGATCCGCACGGAGTTCGGCTTGCTGGAACGCTCTTTCGCTTATGTGAAGGACGAGACACGATGACGATGGAAGTGCTCCAAGAGGACCTGCCGAGGGTGTCCGCGCTGCATGCGACGCGGGTGCTTTCCCTCGATGCGGCGGGTCGCATCCTGGACTGGATCAGTTGGCAGGATGCGGTCTGCCTCTATGTGCGCGGCGTGGTGGCCTGGACCCTGGGCGACCCCTGCGTCACCGTCCATGGCGGCATCAACCGGACCAGCGGCCTGCGCAGCAGCCTCGAACTTCATCCGATCGTGGCCAGCACGGGCCACTGCCGCGAACACGCGATCGACCCGGCGCCCGCCCTCACCAACACCGCCCTGTTCGCCCGCGACCGGCACATCTGCCTCTATTGCGGTCACCAGTACACCCGCCACGAACTCACCCGCGACCACGTGGTGCCGTTGTCCAAGAAGGGCGCCGACGAGTGGGAGAACGTGGTCAGCGCCTGTCTGGCCTGCAACCTGCGCAAGAGCAACCGGACGCCGCATCAGGCCAACATGCCGCTGCTGGCCGTGCCCTACCGTCCGAGCTGGGTCGAGCACCTGATCCTGTCCAACCGCAATATCCTGGCCGACCAGATGGAATTCCTGGTCAGCCACCTGCCGCGGGACCGGCGCCCGGCCTGAGCCGGGCCCTAACCGCCCGCAAGGATTCACGTCCCGTCCCTTGCCCCGGCCTCGCCGGAGGCGAACAATAGGCGGATGAACGACCTCTCCCGCTACCCCTATCTGGCGCAGATCGACTCGCCGGAGGACCTCCGGCGCTTTCCGGTGGACGAACTGCCGGCGATCGCCGACGAACTGCGCCGTTACCTGATCGAGGCCGTGGCCTCGTCGGGCGGGCATTTCGGCGCGGGCCTGGGCGTGGTCGAACTCACCGTCGCCCTGCACCACGTGTTCGAGACCCCGCGCGACCGCCTGGTCTGGGACGTGGGCCACCAGTGCTATCCGCACAAGATCCTCACCGGCCGGCGCGACCGGATCACCACGATCAAGAAGAAGGACGGGCTCGCCCCCTTTCCCCGCCGCGAAGAGAGTGAGTACGACACCTTCGGCGTGGGCCACTCGTCCACCTCGATCTCCGCCGCGCTGGGCATGGCCCTGGCGTTGCAGCGCCGTGGCGACCCGCGCAAGGTGGTGGCCGTGATCGGCGACGGCGCGATGACCGCCGGCATGGCGTTCGAGGCGCTCAACCACGGCGGTGACGTCGAGCCGAACATGCTGGTGATCCTGAACGACAACGGCATGTCGATCAGCGAAAACGTCGGCGCGATGACCAAGATGATGGCCCGCGCCATGTCCAGCCGCACGCTCAACGCATGGCGCGAGCGGGCCAAGAAGGCGATGCCGCGCGAGTCCTTCTTCGGCCGTTTCTTCAAGCGCTGGGAAGAACACGCCAAGGGCATGTTCGTGCCGTCCACGCTGTTCGAGGAACTGGGCTTCCACTACACCGGTCCCATCGACGGCCACAACATGGCCCAGCTGGTGAACGCGCTGGAAACGGTGAAGGCCCTTCCCGGCCCGCAACTGATCCACGTGATGACCACCAAGGGCAAGGGCTACGAGCCGGCCGAGAAAGCACAGATCGAATACCACGCGGTGGGACCGTTCGACCCGGTCGCCGGCCTGGTCAAGAAGGGTGCGCCGGCCAAACCGACCTATACCGACATCTTCAGCGACTGGCTCTGCGACATGGCCGCCGCTGACGAGCGCCTGCTCGGCATCACCCCGGCGATGCGCGAGGGCTCGGGCCTGGTCCGTTTTTCCAAGGAATACCCGCAGCGCTATTTCGACGTGGCGATCGCCGAGCAGCACGCGGTGACGCTGGCGGCGGGCATGGCGGTCGAGGGCGCGAAGCCGGTGGTGGCGATCTACTCCACCTTCCTGCAGCGCGCCTACGACCAGGCCATCCACGACGTGGCCTTGCAGAACCTCGACGTCACCTTCGCCATCGACCGCGCGGGCGTGGTCGGCCCCGACGGCGCCACGCATTCGGGCAGCTTCGATCTCTCCTTCATGCGCTGCCTGCCGAACATGGTGATCATGGCGCCGGCCGACGAGAACGAATGCCGCACCATGCTCAGCACCGGCTTCCACTACGACGGCCCGGCCGCGGTGCGTTATCCGCGCGGCACCGGCCCCGGAACGAAGCTGGCCGAGACGCTGGAAACCTACCCGATCGGCAAGGCCGAGGTGCGCCGCCGTGGTCACCACGGTCTGGCGATCCTCTCGTTCGGCACCATGCTCGCTCCCGCCGCGGTCATCGCCGCCGAAGTCGACGCCACGCTGGTGAACATGCGCTTCGTGAAGCCGCTGGATGAGGAACTGATCCTCGAACTCGCGCGTTCGCACAAGGCCTTCGTCACCATTGAGGACAACGCCATCGCGGGCGGCGCGGGCGCGGCCGTCGCCGAATGCCTGGCGGCGCACGGCGTCACGTTGCCGATCCAGCATCTTGGTCTTCCGGACGTCTATCTGGAACACGGCAGCCGTGAGGAAGTACTGACCATGGCCGGCCTGGACCTGCCGCAGATCCGTCACGCGATCCGCGCGCGGTTTCCTCAGTTCGTGGATGCGCCGGTGGCTAGCGCGGGGTGATCCGCGCCCCACTGTCACTGCTATGTGAATCGAGGCAATCACCTAGTCGGCGGCGTGCGTCAGCGTCTCCCACAGATAGTGGAAATAGCCGCGTGACGGCCGCCGGGTCGACAGCCAGCGTGCCGTATGGGGAAGGTGTTCGCCAAGACGCCCGGCGTAGTGATTGAAGCCGATTTCGAGCGTGCCATCCAGACGCCCGCTCGTCGTTCCGCCGCAGGTGGCCGATGGCACCTCGCCATCTCCGAGCGCGGCATGGTATTCCATCGCCGCGACCAGGCGGTCGTGCTCTTCCGCATACAGGTCGATTCCTTGCAGGGATGCCGTCTCGGCGACGTTGAGCAAGGCGGCGATGCCGTACGCGGTGTGCTCGAGGTCGCGGCAGGTCTCCTGCGCGTGGCCGTCGGTGGGGTGACGCTGCCCGAACCATGAAGCCACCAGGGCCTCGCCGGTCACAGGGCAGGCCTTGGGAACACGGGGTTCCGGTCCATCGGTGGCCAGGTAGATCGAGGTCGTGGCCCGTTCGCGCCATTGCCGGATCGCCGTATCGAACGCGCCTCGATCGTCGAGGAAGATCGCGATGTTCGCCTTCGCTTCTATGGCGCTGGCCTGCCAGTTGAACGTATGGCAGCGGCCCATGCGGTCGATATCCGGCAGGTATTGTTCCGCAAGCATCCGGCCGAACCGGTGGACACGCCGGGGATGCCATGTGGCGGACGTATGCCGGATGATCTCGGCCGCGCGTGGCCATAACTGCGCGGCCCACGACGCTTGTAGCGGCGCATTGCTTCCGGCATGGCCGTATCGCAACTTACCCGACCAGGCGTCCATGATGGCGATGGACTTCTCGGCATGCGCGCGATTGCCGGTCAGCGCCCACAGCAAAGCCTGCGTGTAAGCGACCTGCGCGTCGACGATTTCGTCGGTGCAGCCGATGTCCGGTTGCGAATAGGGGCCGCATTCGACACGCTCGCGTGGCTTCGGCACGTGGTCGATGCGGGCGAGATGAGAGCGTTGCATCGCCTCGAACGCTTCCGTGGTCACGGGGTCTCGCGCCGCCATCCTGGCTTTGACAAGCGCTAGTTGCTCTACGCCGACGAGCACGCCCGGATGCTTCAAAGATTCCGAAGCGCGGGCAACCCAGGGGCTCGCGCAGAGCGTGGCGGCCAGCACGATAGGGAAGTACGTGTGCATGCGGATTCTCCTTGCCGCGGCCAAGCCCGCGGAAGGGAGACACTACGCATCGCGACATGCCGCCGCGACGGACGGGACGCGCGACGGGGCACTCACCTACGACTATGGTTGGGCGGCGTCGCGAGACAGGTAGAAGGCGCCGGAGACGCGGTCACGATGTTCCAGGTCCTTCGTCGTGAACTCGTCGACGAGACCCGCCTCTCGCAGAATCCGCCTGACCGCCTCGCCCTGGTTCCAGCCGTGCTCGACCAGGACGGCTCCGCCAGGCAGGAGATGCGCGTCGGCGCCCGAAGCAATGCGCCGGATGTCGTCCAGGCCATCCGCACCGGAAGCTAGCGCCGAGGCCGGTTCGAACCGCAGGTCACCTTCGCCCAGGTGACGATCGTCCGTCTCGATATAAGGCGGGTTGCTGATGACGAGGTTGAAACGCCGGCCATTCAGCGGCGCGAACCAGTCGCCCTGCACGAACTCCACGCGCTCCAGTCCGAGTCGTCGCGCGTTTCGCAGCGCGACGTCCAGCGCGGCGGCGCTGACGTCCACCGCGACCACCGTCGCATCCGGCCGCTCCTTGGCGATGGCCAGCGCGATGGCGCCGCTGCCCGTACCGAGGTCGACGACGCTGCCGCCCGCAGGCAATCGATCGAGCGCCAGCTCCACCAGCAACTCGGTTTCCGGTCGAGGGATCAGTGTCGCGGGCGTGACTTCCAGGGTGAGCGACCAGAAGTCGCGCGTCCCGGTGATGTAGGCGATGGGCTCGCCCGCGGCCCGCCGCCGCACGAGGGCATCGAAACGTCGCGTGCCCCCTGCATCGGCGACATCCTCCGCATGCGCGAAAAACCATGCGCGATTCACGCCCAGCGCGTGCGCCAGCAACAGTTCGGCTTCAAGGCGGTCGCCCAGCACATCGGAGGCCCGGCGCAGGATCGTGCGGATATCGGTCATGCCGCGATTCTAGCGGCCCGCCCGCCTACAATGCCGTCATGCGCCTGCTTCTTCTGCTCTCCGCGGCCCTGCTCCTCGCCGGATGCCATGCCACGTTCTTCGGTGCCGTCAACGCGCGGCAACCGTCGACGGGCGTGGCGGCGCATCGCGATATCGTGTTCGATCCGGCAAACGACCTCGCCCTGGACGTCTATAGCCCCACAAATGCATCGCACGCACCCGTGGTCGTCTATTTCTACGGCGGCAGCTGGATGACCGGAAAGCGCCAATGGTTTCGCTGGATGGGCGAGGCGCTCGCCGCCCAGGGCGTCATCGCCATCGTCGCCGACGTCCGTCCGTGGCCGAAGGTACGCATGGAAGGATTCCTGCAGGACGGTGCCGAGGCCGTGCGCTGGGCGCACGACCATGCGGCTGGCTTCGGTGGCGATGCGGCCCATCTGTTCGTGATGGGACACTCGTCCGGAGGACAGATCGCGGCCATGCTGGCAACCGACAAGCAGTGGCTAGCGGCGGTAGGCATGAAGCCGCGTGACCTCGCCGGCTTCATCGGTGTCGCGGGAACGTACGACTTCATCCCCTTCGACGAACCCGAGTTCTACGAGATCTTCGGCCACGAACCGGACGAGCAAGCGCTGTCGCAGCCGATCAACTTCGTCGACGGCGATGAACCGCCCGCCCTGCTGCTACAGGGTGAAAACGACACCATCGTATCGCCTGCGGAAGCGGTGTCGTTCGAGGGAAGGTATCGCTCGCAGGGCGAGCCCATTGAGTTGAAGCTCTATCCGAACGTGGGGCATGAACAACTACTTCTGGCCTTCGGGCCGCTGAAAGGCAAGGCGCCGGTCCTGGCCGATACGATGGCGTTCATCCATCGCTACGCGGCAGCCGCACCTCACTGAGCCCATCGAAGCCCCTGTGGGAGCCGCTTCAGCGGCGAAAGCCAGACCGGGGCGACCCCCATCGCCACTGAAGCGGCTCCCACATGACGTGGCTCTGCCGCGAACCATGCCTAGCGCGCCTTCATCACGTCGCGCCCTTCCGCGTTGCCTCCGCGTGCCGCATCCAGGATTTCGGGATAGGGATAGTTGAGCCCGAGCAGCTGGCGGATATCCGCGCTGGCGTTCTTCACGAACGCCTCCGGCAGCGCCGCCGGCATGTTCTCCATGGGCTTCACGAATTTCGGCAGGTACTGCGTGATGATCGCCGAGCGATCGATGCCGCTACGGTTCGGCATCGCGCAATGCCAGGCCGCGCCGAAGAAGATCACCGTGTCGCCGGGTTCGCCCAGCATGCGCTCGCAACGCTCGAAGAACCGGTCGCTCTCGTCCGGATAACGCAGGTCGCGCTGCGATCCCGGCACGTAGGCCGTCGCACCGGTTTCCTCGGTGAAAGGATCGAGCATGATCGTCGCCTGCGCATTGAGGGGGAAGCTCGAATTGATCCGTACCGGATGGGTTTCCGGCGAGTGGAAATCCCAGTACGGATAATCGATGTGCGGCTCCTGCCCCGGACCGCCAGGAAGGATGCGGTTCGCCGCGATCGAGCCCATGATGAACTCGCTGCCGATGAAGGCGCGCATGACTTTCATGATCGCCGGGTGGGCCGCCATGCGGGAGAAAATCTCTCCCTTTGCCAGGAGGTTCCATACGCGCCTTTGCAGGTTGATGCGACCCGCCCGCTCGGCATCGCCCTGGAAATGCGTCACCTTGCCGCCGCGTTCGTCCGCGTTCGACTCGTGCATGACGATCGCTCGCGCCTCGGCGATCTCCGCCGGGGTGAACAGGCCTCGCAAGGTGACCGCGCCATTCCCGTCCAGCAATTCGGCGACGATGGCGTCGATATCCAGATTGTCCTCGGTGAAGACGCGAAGGTGGGAAGAAGGGTGGCGAACGGTCTGCGCGGAGACGTTCATGCGTGGCTCCTGCCGCGATGGGCGGCGTGGCAAGGGGACGGTGAGGATCTATGCCTTTACGCTAGGCCGTTTTGCAAGCGCTTGCAAATTGCGCCGCAACATACGTAGAGTCAACCTGAACTCGATCAGGATCTGCCCATGAAGAGCGAATTACGCGTCGGCCTGATCGGCGCCGGGTATATGGGGAAAGCGCATACCGTGGCGTACCAGAGCGTGGGCGCCCTGTTCGAACCCGCCCGCCGCCCCGTATGCGAGATGATCGCCACCTCGACCGAGGAAGGCGCCGCCGGGATGGCGAAGCGCTGGGGATGGGCCCGTTCCACCGGCGACTGGCGCGACCTGGTCGACGATCCGCAGGTGGATGTCGTGGTCATCGCGACGCCGCCGCGCACGCATTACCCGATGGTGATGGCCTGTGTCGCGGCGCGGAAGCCGGTGTTCTGCGAAAAACCGCTGGGCATGAACGCGGAGGAATCGCTCGCGATGACCGAAGCCGTGGAACGCGCACGGATGCCGAACATGGTCGGCTTCAACTACATCCGCACGCCCGCCAGCCAATTGGCGCGACGGATCATCGCTTCGGGCGAGATCGGCGAGGTGATCCAGGTCACGGCCGAACATGTCGAGGATTACCTGCACGACCCCGCCCTGCCCGCCTCGTGGCGCACTCGTATCGCGACGGGCTCCGAGGCAGGGGCACTGGGCGACGTCGCTCCCCATATCGTCAATGCCTGCCTGCGCCTCGTGGGGCCGATCGAAAGCCTGGTGGCCGACACGTCCATCGTGCAACCGCGTCGCGATGGTCCGCACGGTTCCGAAGCCGTGGAGAATGACGATCAAGGACAGATGCTGCTCCGCTTCGCCAACGGTGCGACAGGAAGCATCAGCTTCAGCCGCATGGCCGCGGGCAGGAAGATGGGCTACACCTACCGGATCACCGGCACGCGGGGCGCCATCGCCTTCGACCAGGAAGACCAGAACGCCCTGTGGTTATACGACGCCTCACGCGAACCGGGGCGAAGAGGATTCCAGAAGCTATTGATGGGGCCGGCGCATCCGGATTACCTGGCCTTCAACCAGGGAGTCGGCCACGGCACCGGCTACAACGAGCAGATCGTGATCGAGGCGCGGGATTTCCTGCAGGCGGTGACCACCGGCGAATCGGTGTGGCCGACATTCCGCGACGGGTACGAGGTGGACAGGGTGATCGCCGCGGCTTTGGCGTCGAATCGCGAGAGGCGCTGGGTGTCGCTGTGACGCCGGTCGTTTACCGGAGGCTTCCCCGTTTCACCAGCTCGCAGGGAAACAGCTTGTTGCGCGGCACCGCGGCCGGATCATCCATCCAGGCCACGATGCGTTCGATGGCATGCAGCACCATCTCACGAATGGGCTGGCGTACCGTCGTCAGCGAATAAGAGGCCCAGGCAGCCAGCGGCATATCGTCGAAACCGACGATGCTGACATCCGCCGGAACCGCCACGCCACGCTCACGGCAGGCATCCATCGCGCCCAGGGCCAGCACATCGTCGCCGCAGAACACGCCATCCAGCGTGTCGTCGCGGTCGAGCAAGGTGTGCATGGCCAGGCGGCCGTGTTCGTGCGTGTAATCGCCGGCGTGGATGGTCTCCCGCAGCAACCTGCCTGCGATCTCGGCAAATCCCTTGTTCCGGTCGATGGTGGATGCGTCGTGCGCCGAACCACCCAGGAAAGCCAGCCTGCGCAGCCCGTGTCGACGCATGGCTTCCGCGACCAGCCGTCCACCGGCCACGTTGTCCACCGTCGCCACCGGCACCGGTGACGAGCGCCCTGCCCGGCCGAACACATGCATCACGGGCAATCCCGCCGCGCGGCACGATGCGGCGAATCCCGCCGGCGGCGCCGAGGTGGCGATGACCACGGCGTCGACGTTGTACTGGCGCAACATGTCGAGGGCGGCGGTGCCATCTTCATCCTCGCCGAGGTTCGCCAGGAGCGGGCGCAAGCCGCGAGCCTGCAGTTCGCGCGTGAAGAGGTCGAAGACCTCCATGAACGCCGGGTTCCCGAAATGATTGGACACCAGCCCGATGAGTTCGGTGCGGCCGGTCATGAGGCTGCGGGCAAGGTGGTTGGGGCGATAGCCGAGGGTGGCGGCGGCTTCGAGCACGCGTTCGCGGGTTTTCGCGGAAACGCTCGCTCCTTCGGTGAATGTTCGCGACACCGCCGAGATCGACACACCCGCGGCTTCCGCGACATCGCGCGCGGTGGCGCGCGGCGGGTGGCGTGGCGGGACAGGGGGCCGTGAGCTCATCCATATAGGGTAGCGCAACGTCGCAGAGCCGCTCTGGTGGGAGCCGACCTTGATGGGAGCCGACCCTGTCGGCGATGGGTGTCGCGGTAACGCTGGCCCGCTGCCGCGGGATCGCCGACAAGGTCGGCTCCCACCAGGCTGAGGGTACCTTCCACCAGGGCGCGGGTGACTGCCACCGTGCTGAGGGTGGCTGTCACGATGCTGAGGGTGGCTGTCACGATGCTGAGGTGTCGCTGCCATGGTGTGAGTACAAAAAAAGCCGGGCGATCGCTCGCCCGGCTCGTCGTCACTCAAACATGCGATGGCTCAGCGAAGGATCGCCTTCGGGTCCTGTTTGGCCTTCTGCGCCGAGCAGAGCAGGATCTGCTCGCTGGTCTGCGCCAGCCCGCGCTCGGCACCGCTGACCTGGCCCAGGCGCGGCTTGAAGAACTCGCTCAGGCGATCGGCTTCAGCCTTCGAGCAACCGCCGCCACCGGCGAGACCCGGCAGCTGGCCGCCCGCGAAGCTGCCCGTGCGCGCCACGATCTTGTCGTAGTTGGCCACGAACCACTTCCACAGGTCGGCGCGCGTCGCTTCGGAGTCGCGGCCGCCACGCAGCACCATGGCCATCTCGCCGACCTTCACGTCCTTGCCGAGCGCGAAGTCACGGACCTTGTTGGCCAATGCCGGATCCTTGGTGGACGCCAGCGCCGACAACATGGCGTTCCGCTTCGCCGGATCGGAGGTCTTCGGGATCTCCGCGATGAGCGCGTCGACCGCTGGCGCGCCACGCTCCTGCACCGCCACGCCCAGGGCGTCGGCGAGCAGGTCCGAATCGGCGGCTTCGAGATCCAGGTGTCCGTCCTTCACCTTCAGCGCGGCATCTCCCTGCTTGAGCATCTCGGCACGGACTTCCGGCTGGGCGATGTCGTCGTCGGCCAGGAAGCCGGCGAGTGCCGTGCGGGTGATGGTGTCGTTATCCGGCTCACCGGCCTTCTTCTTGTAGCCCAGCTCCTTGAGCTTCGGCAGGTACGCGTCGGTCGCCCACTTGCGCAGATGAGCGCGCTGCGCGTCCGTCGTGGCCTCGTTGTTGAGTATCCAGTTGAAGGTCATCAGCGGCGCCGTGAACACCTCGCGGGTCTTCGACGACGTCAGCGGCTTGAACGCGGCCAGCACGTCGCCCGCGTCCAGGTCACCATGCTGGAAGCCCGCGCGCACGGCGTCGGCATAAGCCAGCTGCTCCGCGTCGCTGAGCGTACCGACCACCTTCGACAGCGCGGCCAGGTCGGCCTTGCTCTGTGCGAAACGGTAGTAGCCACGGCCGTCGGCGTTCGGCAGCACCCACGTGTTCTTCGCCGCGTCGTCCAGCACCATGGTGCCGGTGGCCTTGTCGAGCAGTTCGCACTTCACCTTGCTCGCGCCGCCGGTGGTGCCGTAACGCACGCACATCGGCACGCCCCAGACGCGGCTCGCGTCGCCGGTGCTCCCCAGCGGCAGGTAGCGGCTCTGCGACAGGTGCAACACGGTCTTGCCACCCTCGGTCTTCACTTCAGTGCTGACGTAGGGCACGCCGGACTGGTCGAGGAAGCTGCGGAAGGCCTTCTTGAACGCGTCGCCCTGGCCGGCGGCCTCGGCGATCGAATCGATCAGGTCGTCGGCGGTGGCGTTGGCGAACTTGTGCTTCTGGATATAGGCACGCATGCCCTTCTGGAACACCGGGTCGGTGACATAGCCCTCGAACATGCCGAGGACGGCGGCGCCCTTCTGGTAGGTGATGCCGTCGAACGCGGTCTCGATGTCGCCATTGCCGGTGATCGGCTGGCGGATCTTGCGCGCGCTGACCAGGCTGTCGTTGTTCATCGCGCCCTGGGCGCCGCGCACGCGATCGAGATCGGCGCGGTATTCCGGGTGCACCTTGGTGGTGACCTTCTGCTGCATCCAGGTGGCGAAGGCCTCGTTGAGCCAGAGGTCGTCCCACCAGGCCATCGTCACGGTGTCGCCGGTCCACTGGTGGGCCAGCTCGTGCGCGTTGACGTTGAAGGAGCCACGAACGTACTGGGCCGCCGAATCCGGATCGATCAGCAGCAGCCAGTCACGGAAGGTGACCAGGCCGGCGTTTTCCATCGCGCCCGCGCTGAAGTCGGGTGCCGCGAGCAGGTCGAGCTTGTCGTATGGGTAGCCGAAACCGTAGTAGTCCTCGAGCGTGTGGATGATCGAGTTGGTCTCGCCCAGCACATGCTGCATGCGGTGGCCTTCACCCTTGGCGGCGATGCCGCGCAGCGGCGTCGCCGTGGAACGGAATTCGGTCGGCGTGATGTCCGGACCCTTCACGACATCCCACGGACCGACGGCGAACGCGACGAGGTAGGTCGGCAGCGGCTTGGTGGTCGAGAACGTGAGCGTCTTCCAGCCCGCGCCAGCCTTTTCTTCCTTGACCTGGGCGGTATTGGCCACGCCCTGGTCGTCGGCGGGGATGGTCAGGCTGATGTCGAACGGCACCTTGAACGACGGCTCGTCGAAGCCCGGGAACGCGTAGCGCGCCGACACCGGCTCCATCTGCGTCATCGCATAGGGCACGCCCTCGTGCGAGACCTTGTACAGGCCCTGCAACTGCTTGTTCAGCGGCGCGGTGAATTCGATCGCGAGGGTGATCTCACCCTCGAGTTTCGCCCCGAGGTCGACGCGGACGACGCCTTCCTTCTCGGCGGCCACGGTGTACTTGCCGGCGTGCTTCTTGCCCGCGGCATCGGTCACGGTGACCTTGGATACCTTCAGTTCCTTGCCGTGCAGCCAGATGAAATCGGACGGCTGGCTCAGCTTGATCTTGATCGTCGAGGAACCGGCGTAGGTCTCCTGCTTCGGGTCGACCTTGAACGACAGCTTGTAGGATTCCGGCTGGGCCCAGGTAGGCAGATGGCCGAGGGGCGGCGCGTCCGTGGTGGCGGCGAACGCGGCACCACAGCAGGCGGCGAGCGCGGTAAGAACGAGAGGGCGGACGAAACGACGCATGGTGGGTGGGACTCCCCTGTGGGTGATCCATCCATCGTGCGAAGAGGGTGACCTCCGACACAGTGCCAGAAGGCACCCCCTGTTTCGCTGCGTCGCGTCAGAACTCGACGATCGGCTTGAACCCGCCCCAGAACATCCGCTTGCCGTCGAAGGGCAGGGTCTTGGGGTCCATGAACTCGGCAAGCCTCGGATCTTCCATGACTTTCTTCATGATGCGATCGCGATCCCGACGGTTCTTGTAGACGACCCAGGAGAACACCACGGTCTCGCCGGGCTTCAGCTTGACCGATTGCGGGAAGGACGTGGATTTCCCCGGCTTCACGTCATCGGCGACGCACTCGCTATAGGCCAGTGCGCCGTGCTCCATCCAGATCTTGCCCGCCTTGCGGGCCATCTTCTTGTACTCGGCCAGCCGGTCCACCGGAACCGGCAGCACGAAACCATCGACGTAGCTCATTGGAACCCCTCCCCGCGTGTGGATGTGCGGGGAGAGTCCTCCAGAATGGAGAAAGGCCGCGTTAAGACGCGGCCCTTTCGCCGACAGGGTCGGCTCCACCGGAACCGGTGCCGACCCTTATCTGGGGCAAATCATGAACTGTGGGATCAGCCAGCGGCCTCTGCCTGCTCGAGCACCACGGCCACGCCGTGGATCACCGAGGCGATGCGCACGGCGCTCTGGATCGCCTGCACGCTGATGCCGCCATCGCGCAGCACCTTGTCGTGGGAGTCGATGCACATGCCGCAGCCATTGACGGCGGAGACGGCCAGCGAGACGAGCTCGAAGTCGTTCTTCGCGTCGCCCTTGTAGGCACCGATCACGTTCATGCGCAGCTTCGCCGGGATCGTGGCGTACTCCGGGTGGCTCACCAGATGCTGGAAGCGGTAGTAGATATTGTTCATGCCCATGATCGCGGCCGAACCCTTGGCGGCGGCCAGCTGCTCGGCCGACGCGTGCTCGGCGGCGAACGCCGCGATCGCCTCGGTCAGCGGCTTGTAGCGGGCGGCGTATGCCGAACCCAGCGCGACCATCGAGATCTGGGCCAGGTTGAGGCCGGGGGCGCCCGCTTCGCTCAACACGGAGTCGAGATTGAGCTTGAGGTCCTTGGCGTATTCGGGAAGCTTGCTGCGCAGATCGGCGACGCTCATGGATGCACCTGTGTCTTGATGAGGGAAAGGGGCGCGGAATGGCTCGGCGCCCAGGGCACCGGTTCACGCGGAACACGCGAGGGGCGTGTCTGGAAAAAGAGGCGGTGAAGCGAACTTCACCGCCTCCGGGGCTGCCCGCGCCGCGGGGGGGGAGGGGAGAGGGTGCGGCGCGGGACTTACGACCGCTGGGACTTAAGCGACCTTGAGGGTCTCGTCGCCGGACTTCCAGTTGCAGGCGCACAGCTCGTCCGTCTGCAGGGCGTCGAGCACGCGCAGCACTTCGTCCGGGTTGCGGCCCACCGAGCCGGCCGTCACGTAGACGAACTGGATCTCGTTGTTCGGGTCGACCAGGAAGGTCGCACGCTGGGCGACGCCTTCGTCGGTCAGGATGCCCAGGGCAGCGCACAGGTCCTTCTTGATGTCCGCCAGCATCGGGAACGAGAGATCCTTCAGGTCGGCGTGGTCCATGCGCCAGGCGCGGTGGACGAACTCGGAGTCGGTCGACACGGCCAGGATCTGGCAGTCACGGTCGGCGAACTTCTCGTTCAGGTCGCTGAAACCCTTGATCTCGGTCGGGCAGACGAAGGTGAAGTCCTTCGGGTAGGAGAAGACCAGCTTCCACTTGCCCTCGTACGACTTGTCCGTCACGTCGACGAACGCGTCTTCGATCTTGTTGGCGAGCGGGCCGCCGGCCACGGCCTTGAGGTTGAACTGGGGGAACTTATCGCCAATGCTCAGCATCTTTCGACTCTCCATTGAGGGTTGGGTGAACTCTTCGCGCGCTTGGTGACGCGACTGAAACGCAAGCTTAGCCGCCTGCTACACATATTCCAAATCGATTGTAGACATCAATGTGATAGGCTAAGGCTATTGCGAACACCCCGGGTCCGTCGCCATGAACCTGCGTGACTTGTCTTACCTCGTCGCCCTGGCGGAATACCGTCATTTCGGCCGCGCGGCGGAAGCCAGCTTCGTCAGCCAGCCCACGTTGTCGACCCAGATCCGCAAGCTCGAGGACGAACTGGGCGTTGCGCTGGTGGAACGTACCCCGCGAAAAGTCCTGCTGACGGAAACGGGACGTGAAATCGCCCGCAGGGCGCGCGGCGTGCTCTCACAGATCGACGAGATCAAGTCGATCGCCCAGCGCACCCGCGATCCGGAGTCCGGCACGATCCGGCTCGGCATCTTCCCCACCCTCGGCCCCTACCTGCTGCCTCACGTCATCCCACGGCTGCGGACGCGTTTCCCGCGCCTCGAATTGCTGTTGCGCGAGGAAAAAACGGAGCAGGTGCTGCACATGCTCCGCGACGGCACGCTGGACGCCGGCATCCTCGCCCTGCCCGTGCACGACGACTCCCTGCACACGGAGTTCCTGTTCGAGGAGCCCTTCGTGCTGGCGGTGCCTAGCGGGCACCCACTGGCGTCGCGTCCATCGCTGCGCATGGACGATCTCGCCGAGCAGAACCTCCTGCTGCTGGAGGACGGGCACTGCCTCCGCGACCAGGCCCTGGAGGTCTGCCACCTTGCCGGTGCGGGCGAGAAATCGGGTTTTCGCGCCACCAGCCTGGAGACGCTGCGGCAGATGGTCTCGGCCAACGTGGGCATTACCCTGCTCCCGGCCCTGGCGGTGAAGCCGCCCGTCGCGCAGTCGCCGAACGTGAGCCTGATCGAATTCGAGGCTCCCGCACCGAGCCGGCGCATCGCCATGCTATGGCGGAAAAGTTCGGCCATGACGCCCTTCTTCGAGGCGCTGGCGGCGATCATCCGCGACGTGCCGGCCGAACTGTTCAACACCCATGGCTTCGCGGCGGGTCAACCGGACGGCCAGCCAGCCGTTGCCACTCCATCCTCCTGACGGTCCCGGTTGCATGCGCGTATGGCTTGTCGTCCTGCTCCTGCTTTGCGGCTGGGGCGCGTACTCCTGGTGGCAGCATCGCCCGGTGCATAGCGCACCCGGGGTGATGGTCGATGGCGTACCCAGCCAGGAAGACGTCGGCGCCGGCGTCACGCTGACACGCGGGCACTTCACGCTGAAGCCCCGGGCGACCTTCGCCATGACCGGCCGCGTGCTTTCGCGCGAGGATTACCAGCTCGACGACCTCTCGCCGATCGCACCCACCGACCTGGCCATGGGCTGGGGACGCATGTCCGACAGTTCGGTGCTGGACCGTATCCGCATCTCGCAGTCGAACCGTTTCTATTACTGGTACACGGACCACTACCCGATCCCACGCCACGAGATCGAGGATTCCAGCGCGAACATGCACATGATCCCCGCCAACGACACCATCGCGCGCGAATTGCGCAACGTGCGTCCCGGCGAATTGATCCAGTTCGAGGGCTTCCTCGTCGACGTGAAGCGCGACGACGGCTGGCACTGGGACACCTCGCTCACCCGCGAGGACACCGGCGCGGGTGGCTGCGAGATCGTGCTGGTGGAAGACATCCACGAAGCACGCTGACGGCTTCCGGTCAGTAGGCCATCAACGCATGCAACGGCAACGGCAGGGGCCATTTGGAACGGCCGTTCAGGCCGCCGAGTTCGATCACCACGCTGGCGCCGATCACCTCGGCACCCAATCGTTCCACGAGGCGGCGCCCCGCCTCCAGGGTGCCGCCGGTGGCGAGGACATCGTCCACGACGATCACCCGCTCGCCCGGTGCGAGCGCCTGCGAACCGATCTCCAGCCGGTCCATGCCGTACTCGAGGCCGTAATCCACGCCCACGACCGGCGGTGGCAGCTTGCCGGACTTGCGCAGCGGAACGAAGCCCGCGCCAAGCGCTTGTGCCATGGCCGCGCCGAAGATGAAACCGCGGGACTCGATACCGCAGACGGCACCGATGCCCTGCCCGCGCCATGGTTCGCACAAGGCGTCGATACAGGCGCCGAAGGCGGCGGCGTCGGCAAGGAGGGGCGTGATGTCCTTGAACATGATGCCCGGACGCGGAAAGTCCGGCACGTCGCGGACAAGATCGAAAATGGCCTGCATGGGAATCCTGGAGGGTGGCGCGAAAGGCTCAGGCGGGAAGGGTAACCGCACCGAAGTCGTCGTCGGCAGCCGCGGCACGCGCCTCGGCCAACTGGGCGTCGATCGCCCGGACGATGCCTTCGGCCGCCTCGGCGGCGGCCTCCGGAACCATGACCGCGAGGAAGTCGCGCGCCGGAAGCTGGCCCACGGCGCCGGTAAGGAACTCGCCAGCGATGAAGGCCGGAATCTCCGCCCGTTCGAGCGCGTCCTTCACCAGGTGGGCGTCGATCAGGGATTCGGCGTGGTAGGCGATGCGCATGGTTCCAAGCTACCCCGCCGACCGAGTCCACGGCAAGCGCCCGGCACGCAAGAAAGGTAAACTCGGACGTTTGCCGCGCCCCAGCCTCCGAGTCCCTCGCGATGTCGACCGAAACACCCGTCCTGCAGCAGCACTTCATCCGCCAGATCGTCCGCGACGACCTTGCCTCCGGCAAGCATGCGGTCATCCATACACGGTTCCCGCCCGAACCGAATGGCTACCTGCACCTGGGCCACGCCAAGTCGATCTGCCTGAACTTCGGGCTGGCCGGCGAATTCGCGGGCACCTGCAACCTGCGCTTCGACGACACCAACCCGTCGAAGGAAGACGTCGAGTACGTCGAGGCGATCCAGCGTGACGTGAAATGGCTCGGTTTCGAATGGGCCGAACTGCGCCACGCCTCGGATTACTTCGAGGTGTTCTATCGCTCCGCGCTGAAGCTGATCCGCCTCGGCGTCGCCTACGTGGACGACCTGAGCGCCGAGGAAGTGCGCGAGTACCGCGGCACGCTCACGGAACCGGGTCGCAACTCGCCTTACCGCGACCGTTCGATCGAAGAGAACCTCGACCTCTTCCAGCGCATGCGCGCGGGCGAGTTCGCCGACGGCAGCAAGACCCTGCGCGCGAAGATCGACATGGCCTCGGGCAACATCAACCTGCGCGACCCGGCGCTGTACCGCGTCCGCAAGGTGCATCACCAGAACACCGGTGACGCGTGGCCGATCTATCCCATGTACGACTTCGCGCATTCGTTGTCCGATGCGCTGGAAGGCATCACGCATTCGCTGTGCACCCTGGAGTTCGAGGATCACCGGCCGCTGTACGACTGGTGCGTCGACAAGGTCGACCTCGCCAACGATCCGGAACTATGGGAACCGCTGGTCGAGGCCGGCCTGCCCACGGCACCGAGCAAGCCACGCCAGATCGAGTTCTCGCGCGGCAACCTCAACTACACGGTGATGAGCAAGCGCAAGCTGATCACCCTGGTGTCGGAGAACCTGGTCGACGGCTGGGACGACCCGCGCATGCCGACCATCGCGGGCGTGCGCCGTCGCGGCTTCACCGCCGCCGGCATCCGCCTGTTCTGGGAACGCATCGGCGTCAGCAAGCAGAACAGCACCATCGACATGAGCGTGCTCGAAGGCGCCGTGCGTGACGATCTCGATGGTACGGCGCCGCGCCGGCTCGCCGTGATCGATCCGGTGAAGCTCGTCATCACCAATCTCGACGAAGCACACGCCGAATCGCTCACCTTTCCCAATCATCCGAAGGACGAGTCGTTCGGCACGCGCAGCGTGCCCTTCTCGCGCGAGCTCTGTATCGAACGCGACGACTTCGCCGAAGTGCCGCCGAAGGGCTTCCACCGCCTGAGGCCGGGAGGCGAGGTGCGCCTGCGCGGTGTCGGCATCGTGCGCTGTGACGAAGTGGTCAAGGACGCCGCGGGCGAGATCGTCGAACTGCGCTGCACGCTCGACCTCGACACGCGCAGCGGCATGCCCGGTGCCGACCGCAAGGTGAAGGGCACCATCCATTGGGTGAGCGCACGCGACGCCGTGCCGGCCGTGGTTCGCCTCTACGACCGCCTGTTCGACGTCACCGACCCGGACGACGACAGCGACGGCAAGGCGTACAAGGACCACCTCAACCCGCACTCGCGCCGTGTCGTCCACGGCTACGTGGAGCCCGCGGCGGCGGCCGCGACACGCGAGGACCGCGTGCAGTTCGAACGCCTGGGCTACTTCGTCGCCGACATGCACGACCACACGCACGACGCCCCTGTCTTCAACCGCGTGGTGACGCTGCGCGATTCCTGGGCGAAGCAAGGCTGATGTTGTACGCACAGGTCCATCTCACCCTGCCTGCCTGGGTGCACGAGGCGGTGGATACGTCGCTGGCCTATCCGGATGACGAGGCCAAGGTCGGCCTCGCCATCGAACTCTCCGCGCGCAACGTCGACCTCGCCACCGGCGGGCCGTTCGGCGCCGCGGTGTTCGACGGTAACGACCGCATCGTCGCCGTGGGCGTGAACCGGGTGGTGCCCCACGCGTGTTCGGTCGCCCACGCCGAGATGATGGCGTACATGACCGCCCAGCAGCGCCTGCAACGCTTCCGGCTCAACGAGGACGGCGGCCGCTTCGTGCTGGCCACCAGTTCACAGCCATGCTGCCAGTGCTACGGAGCTACCGTATGGGCCGGCGTCGATGCGTTGCTGATCGGCGCCCGTGCCGAGGACGTCGAGGAACTCACGCCCTTCGACGAGGGTCCGTTGCCATCCGACTGGATCGGCGAACTCGAGCGGCGCGGCATCGCCGTGCGCCGCGACATCCACCGCGACGACGCACGCGAGGTGCTGCGCCGTTACGGCGAATCGGGCGCCGCATATTGATCCCGAGCCGCATCCGGTGAAGCGCTGGCGCACCGCGCTGCCGCTGTGCCTGCTGCTGATCGCGGGCACGGTCCTGCTCGCCAGCGGCGTGCTGGACCGCTTCGATGCCCACCACCTGCTCGCGGAAGAAGGGCTGCTGCGCGCGACGATCGCCGCGCATCCGCTCACGTCCCGTCTTGCCTATACCGGCGTACTGACGCTCGCCATCGCCACCGGCGTGCCGGGCACGATCGTCATCGTGCTGGCGGGCGGCTTGCTGTTCGGCGCGGTGGAGGGCACCGCCTTGTCGTCGGTAGCGCTGGTCCTCGGCTCGCTGGTGCTCTATCTCGCCAGCCGTTACGCGTTCGGCACCGGCCGGCGCGAGCCGCCGCCGTTGGCAAGACGCCTGCGCGACCGCTTCGCCGCCCATCCTGTCACCTACACGCTCGCCCTTCGCTTCATTCCCATCGTCCCGCTCGGCGCCATGACCGTGGCACTGGCATGGCTTCGCTGCCCGCTGTGGCTGTTCGTGGGCGCGACCTGGCTGGGCGGGACGGTATCGCTGTTCGTGGAAAGCTCGGTCGGCGCCGGCCTGGGCGAGACCTTCGGCAGCGGCGCGCCGGTGACCGCCGCCAGCTTCCTGAATACCAGGATCCTGCTGCCCCTGGCGGCCTTCACGCTGCTCACGATCCTCCCCCTGCTGGTGAAGACGGTACGCGCCCGGCTAGGCCGGAAGGGCTGACGCCGCTCCGCGCGATCTGCGCTAGGCTGTAGTCTCGCGCCGCCGGGGACGGGCGGTGCCTGGGGAATCGCATGCGTGATGTATCCGCTCCATGGCTGGAAAAGGTCTGGCGCCGCACCTCGCTGGTGCAGCGCCTGACCTGCGTCGCCCTCGTGCCGACCGCGATCAGCGCGATCCTCCTGGTCACCTTGCTGACGCGCCACCAGATGGACACCCTTCACGAGATGGGCCGCTCCACGGCGGATGCCATCGCGCAGCAGGCGGCGACCGTCTCCGGGGAGGCCCTGCGCACCGGCGAGCGCCGCGAGATCGGCCGCATCGCGCAATCCATCGTGCAGCTGCCGCAGGTGTCCCGGGTACGCATCAGCGACCGCGACGGCGAGATCATCGCCGACCGGGTGAACGGTTCGATCGGCAGCGACGACGACGGCTTGACCGTGGCGCGCGAGGTCCTCGACCCCGCGTCCCATCGCGTGGTCGGCTCCGTCACCGTGGACGTGAGCGTCGAGGACGCCGTCGCCGCGCAACGCGCCAGCGTGCACAACGCCCTGGTCTGGCTGGCGCTCAGCCTGCTGATCGCGGTCACCATCGGCTGGTCGACGGCCCGCTGGTTGAGCGCGCCGTTGCGCAACCTGGCGATCGCGGTGCGCCAACTCGGCCTGGGCGACCGTACCGTGGTCGTGCCGGTCACCGACGACACCGAGATCGGCGACCTGCAGCGTGGTTTCAACGGTGCCGCCTCCAAGTTGTTGCACGCGCAGATCGGGATGGAGCGCGAGATCGCCACCGCCACCGAGGAACTCGCGCGGAAGAACGCCGCCCTGGAAGCGGCCAGCGTCGCCAAGGCACGCTTCCTCGCCGCCGCTTCGCACGACCTGCGCCAGCCGCTTTACGCGCTCACGCTGTTCTCCTCCGGGCTCGCCGTGGATGAATACGATCCCGTGCGCCTGAACCGCATCGCGCACATCCAGGAGTGCGTGGAATCGCTCGACCACCTGTTCGGCGAGCTGCTCGATCTCTCCCGCCTGGAAACCGGCGCGATGCCGGCCATCATCCGCGACGTGCCGCTTGACGAGGTATTCGAGGAAGTGAGCGTGAACTTCCGCATGGTGGCCGAGCAGCACGACCTGCGCCTCGTGGTGCGCACCACCGGTCTCTGGGTACGCACCGATCGCACGATGCTCGCGCGCATCCTCAACAACCTCGTGAGCAACGCGCTGCGCTACACGCGCTGCGGCGGCGTGCTGGTCGGTGCGCGTCGCCGGATCGACGGCGGTGTGCGGGTGGACGTGTGGGATACCGGCCTGGGCATCGGGCCGGATCACCTGCAGCACATCTTCGACGAGTTCTACCGGGTGGAAAGCGGCCCCGAGGCGGGCCGTCCGGAAGGCACCCGGCGCGGACTCGGCCTGGGGCTGTCCACCGTGCAGCGGCTGGCCGGCCTGCTCGGCACGCGGGCATCCGTGCGTTCCATGCCCGGCAAGGGAACCGTTTTCTCGATCACCCTGCCCGAGATCCAGCCAGGCACGGTCGAGGCGACGACGGTGGCCGCGCCGGAACCCGGCATCCCGCGGGACATCGTCGGGATGCGCGTGCTGGTGATCGACGACGAACCCAGCATCCTCGCCGGCATCAGCTACCTGCTGGGCAGCTGGGGCTGCGAGGTCATGACCGCCGAGGATGCCCAGCAGGCGATGGAAGCCGTGCACCAATGGATGCAGCCGCCCGACATCGTGATTTCCGACCTGCGCCTGCGGGAAGGCACCGGCCTGGACGTGATCGCCCTGCTCGACCGCTACTACCGCCGCCGGCCGGGCGATCCACCGCCCTTCGCCCGGGTGCTGATCACCGGCGAGACCCGCGGCGAATTCCTGCGCAACATCGACCAGCAGACCACGCAGGTATTGTTCAAGCCGGTTTCTCCCGAGCGGCTGCACGAGGTAATGGTTTCGGCCTGGACTGTCCATCATGCAGCCGTCTGAGCCGGATGGCCTGCTTGCCCATGGACGCCCGTAGGGCTATGGTCCGGACAACGGGGAGCTTGCGATCCAAGCGAGCGGAGGGAGAGGCATGCGTGTTCTGATCGCGGACGATCATCGGCTCATCATCGAGGGCGTGAAGCTCAAGCTTCGCGAGCTCGACACGGACGTGGAGTTTGTCGAGGCCGAAACGGTAGCCCAGCTTCGCGACAAGCTCGCACAGAAGCCCGCGCCCGACGTGGCGCTCATCGACATGGCCATGCCCGGCGCGGACGGCGTCGAGCACATCAAGGAGGCGGTGGCGGCCCTGCGCGAGTCCGACACCGACGACGGCGCATCTCGCATGCGTCCCGTCATCGTGCTGTCGGGCACCGAGGACCCCTCCTCGATCCGCCACGTGCTCGACCTGGGCGTGCAGGGATACATCCCGAAATCGTCGCCTCCCGACGTGATCCTCAATGCCGTGCGCCTCGTCGTCGGCGGTGGGGTGTACGTACCGCCGGAAGCGATGAAGGCGGCTTCCGCAGGCGGCGTGCCCACGTTCTCGCTATCCAACAACAACGACGGGCTCTCGACCAAGGAGCGCCTCGCCACGGTCCTGACCGATCGCCAGATCGACGTGCTGAAGCTGCTGGCGAAGGGTCGCCCGAACAAGCTGATCGCACGCGAACTGGGCATCAGCGAGGGAACCGTCAAGATCCATCTCGCCGCGATCTTCCGTGCGCTGCACGTGCGCAACCGGCTCGAGGCCCTTGTCGCGGCGCAGCACCTGGGCGACTGAACAGACGCCCATTCGTCATCGGCCCGGCGTAAGCTGGGCCGAACAACGCGGGGCAGGCGCGATGCGGGCAGGCGTGGGGATCGCTTCGACACGGCGGAAACGCGGATGGCTCGCCGCGGCGCTGGCGTGCGCGCTGTGCGTCTTGCCGGCCATCGCGAGTCCCCCGGGCGACATCGATCCGAATGCCCCGCTGACCTTCGGCATCCTTCCCATCGGCGGTCCCGCCGAATCGCTGGAAGCATGGCGACCCATGCTGGACGACCTGCACAAGTCGATCGCCCGGCCCATCCGCGCTATCTCCGTCACCACCTATGAAGGCATCGCCCAGGCGATCGCCGAACAGCGCGTCGACATCGCCTTCCTTTCCGGCAGGCTGGCCCTGGACGCCGTGTCCCGGCAGAACATGCAGGTGATAGGGAGGCTTACCCGCGGCGACGGATCGAAGGGATATTACGCGGTGCTGCTGGTCGCTTCCGATTCGCGCCTGCGCACGCTGGACGAACTCTTCATGCGCCCGGGCAAGTGGCGCTTCGCGCGCGGCGAGGCCTTGTCGGTATCGGGCTACCTCGTGCCGGAGACACAGTTGTTCGCCCCGCGCGGGATCGACTCGGACACCTTCTTCGCCAGCGTGCACATCGACAATCACCAGAACAACGCCCTGGCGGTGGTTAATGGCGAGGTCGACGTGGCCACCAACAACACGGCCGACCTGGAGCGTTTCCAGCAACACTTCCCCGACCAGTACGCGCGTTTGCGCATCCTGTGGAAGTCGTCGCTGATCCCGCACGCGGTGATCGTCATTCGCAAGGACCTGCCCCTGGCGCTGCGGGAAAAGGTGGCGAGCTTCATCACCGGCTATGGCAAGGGCAAGGACGGCGTGCGCGAAGAATCCAACCTCAAGCTCATCCACGACATCAGCGGCTTCGCGGGCGCCGACGACGCGGACCTCGTTCCTTTCGCCGATATCGAATACGCGCTGGAAAAACGCAGGGCCACCACCGCCCAATGGGTCAGCGAGGCGGCCCGCACCGCACGCTTCCGCAAGATCCAGGCCGACCACGACCTGCTCGTCACGCGCCTGCGCGGCAAGTGATAGACCGAACGGCCTAGGCCGGCCGGTTTAGCTCCCCTTGTCTATCGCGCGGCGAACGCGCGTTTCATAGATTCGTCATGAGACCCCGCGCAACAAGGCCGTTCCATGACTGCGTCGCCGCACCCGTATGGCAGGCCCGCGCCACTGCGACGGCAGCTGATCCTCAAGGGATTGCTGCCGATGACGCTCGTCGCCCTGGCGCTGACCGTGAGCCTCGGCGTACTGCACTTCCGCGCCACGAGTGTCGAGAGCTATGCCGTGGCGCGCATCCAGGCGGTGCGTATCGCCGCCTCGGTGAACGCGCTGGCCAGCGAGGACGCGACACGCGACGCGCTCGCACGCGCCCTCTCGCGCAGCGCTCCCACCCAGCAAGCGGTACTCCATCGCCAGGGCGATGACGATCTCGTCGTCGACAGCGGCCGCCGCCTCGGCTCGGGACGCCCGATACGCGTGTGGACCAGTACCTCGCAGGGCGAGCTGGAGACGGTGTCCGACGCCACCGTACTGCATGAGCGGCGCTTCGCCGGCATGCTCATGACGCTGTTGCTGTGCGTTGGCGTGGTCGCCGTCTTCCTCGTGACGCGGCGTGCACTGGAACGGGATGTAGTGGTACCGGTCGAGCGGGTGCGCGGCCGCATCGACGAGTTCCTGCATCCCCGTGGCACGCCGTCCACGGCGGCGAGCGATGATGCGCTGCGTGCGATCGACAACCTGCTCGACGAACTCGTGGGACTGCGCGCCCGCCACGACAAGGCCATGGCGGATGCGTTGCGCCAACGCCTGCAGGACATCGCGCGGCACACCCACTTCGTGGAGCAGATCGGCGATCACTTCCGCCAGCCATTGCAGGCGCTGGCTCTTTTCGTGGCGGGGATGCAGCCCGGCGAGGACCTGCGCCAGCGGGCCGTGCTCGGGCAGATGCGCAGCAGCCTCATGCGGCTCAACGACCTATTGGATGGCCTGCTCGAGATGGCGCGCTTCGACGCCGGCGCGATCGAGCCCACGATGACGGACCTGATCGCCTCCGACCTCTTCGTACGCGAGCGCGCCACCATCGAGACGGATGCGACGCGACTGGGTGTCGACGTGCGCTGGCGCGGTGGCCGGCTGCCACTGCGTACCGATCCCGCCCTGTTCGGCGACGTGCTGCACCGGCTGGTCGGCAACGCCGTGCTGAGCACGCCGAACGGCCGGGTCCTGGTCGCGATGCGCCGTCGCGGCAGCACGGTCCGCCTCGAGGTGCGCGACAACGGCATGGGCCTGGAACCGACGCTCCAGGCGCGTGTCTTCGAGGAATTCACGCGATTGCCGGGGCACCCCGGCTACGGTCTCGCCCTGGCCGTGGCCCGGCGCATCGTGGACACGCTGGGTGGGCGCATCGGCGTCCGTTCCAGCCCGGGCCGCGGCACCCTCTTCTGGGTGGAACTGGACGGCGCCGCGGCGGGCCCGGCCGCACAGACCTTCGCCTTGCTGGGACGCCACGCGGCGCACTGAGCGCACGCCGGAGCTGTCGTCGGAGGGGCAACCAGCGTATCGTTGCGCGAGCACTGGGACCCTTTCGAGGAACGCGGGCGTGACGAGCATCAACTGGTCGGACACGGCGCCCTTCGTGGCGTTCCTCGGTGTGTTCGCCGGCGCGATCGGCCTGCCGGTACCCGCCATGCCCACCCTGATCGTGGTCGGCAGCACGCTGGTCGCCGCGCGCGATCCGCTGCTGATCATCGCCACCTTCCTCGGCGCCCTCGCCGGCGCCTTCCTCGGCGATGCCGCCTGGTTCCTGACCGGCCGCCGCTTCGGTTACCGGGTGCTCGACGGTCTCTGCCGCATCTCCCTCTCGCCCGATACCTGCGTCCGTCGCGCCAGCGGCTTCTTCGAGAAGCGCGGCGTGAAGTTGCTGCTGGTCTCACGCTTCATTCCCGGCCTGTCGCTGGTGGCCATCCCGATCGCCGGGGCCGGCGACACGCGGTTCGTCCGCTTCACGATGTACGACCTGCTTGGCGCGGCGTTGTGGGTGTCGGTCGGGCTGTCGGTGGGCATGCTGTTCTATCGCCAGATCGACGCCGTGCTGGCGGCGTTGCGGCAGTTCGGCCTGGGCCTGGCGACCGTCGCCGCCATCGGCCTGCTGCTGTGGATTGGTTTCCGCTACCTGCGCCGCGCGCTGCTGCTCTCGCGCCTGCGCAAGAGCCGCATCAGCGTCGACGAACTCTCGATCCTGCTCGCGAACGAACCGGGCGCCCTGATCGTCGACGTCCGCTCGGCGATGAGCCGCCGCGACGATCCCTACGTGATCCCCGGTTCGCGCCTGTTCGACCTCGCCACCGCCGACCAGGAACTGGCCACGTTGCCCCGGCACAGCGCGGTGGTCATTTACTGCTCGTGCCCGAATGAAGTTTCCGCGGCGAAGGTGGCGGAGCGGCTGAGCAAGCTGGGATTCTCGAACGTCCGCCCCCTCACCGGCGGCCTGGGCGCCTGGCGCGAGGCCGGCCGGGACGTCGAGGCCATCGTGCTCACGACCTGAACCACCCCACCCTTCGGGTTGTGCCACCCGGGCCCGCACCGTAAACTTGCCGGTTCCCGCGTGTGGGTCGTTAGCTCAGTTGGTAGAGCAGCGGACTTTTAATCCGTAGGTCGCCGGTTCGAATCCGGCACGACCCACCATTCGCTCACGTTCGTCGACGCGCAATGCGTCATTCACTGACGACGATTGGGCTTTTTTCTCAAGTCCTGGCGCAGTTGATTAGGGTAGCCTCCCTCCATCACCGAAGATCGAGGGATACGACAATGAACATGCGCACCGATGCAGACGACCTGCCGGCCATCGCGCCGGAAAATGCCGATCGTTCATTGCGGGACATGCTGTACATGCTCTCGGAACGCATGCGGCATCTTGCCACGAGGTCGGAAGTACGCGAGTTGGCCTGCCGGGTCGCGGTGCTCGAAGAACGCATGTCGCACACGGCCACGAAGGCGTGGGTGCTGGGAGGCGCCGTGGCCGTGCTCGTGGCCATGATGGGCGGCTTCTGGTGGATCGTGCAGCAATACCTCTCGCCGCTGCTACGCGCGGCGGGCTGAGAGGATCGCTTACGCGTAATGCGTGGGGTCCGGCACGCCGGCCTTGGCGAAACCCTCGGCGCGTAGACGACAGGCGTCGCAGTGTCCGCAGGCGCGGCCTTCGGCATCGGCCTGGTAGCAGCTCACGGTGGCGGAGAAGTCCACGCCCAGGCGCATGCCTTCGCGCACGATGTCGCCCTTGCCCATCCGCATCAGGGGCGCATGGATGCGTATCCCCGAGCCTTCCACGCCAGCCTTGGTGGCGACATTGGCGAGCGACTGGAACGACTCGATGAACGCCGGACGGCAATCCGGATATCCCGAGTAGTCCACGGCGTTGACGCCACAGAAGATGTCGTTCGATCCCAGCACCTCGGCCCAGCCGAGCGCGATCGATAGCATGATCGTGTTGCGTGCCGGCACATAGGTGACCGGGATGCCTTCGCCACCGTCCTCCGGCACGTCGATGTCCGCGGTGAGGGCGGAGCCACCGATGCTGCGCAGGTCGACATGCACGGTCTTGTGCACCACCGCGCCGAGCATCTTCGCAACGCGCTCGGATGCTTCCAACTCGGAGCTATGGCGCTGGCCGTAGGCGACACTCAGCGCATACACCTCGAAACCCTGCTCGCGCGCCATGGCGATGGTCACGGCCGAGTCCATGCCGCCGGAAACGAGGATGACGGCCTTGCGGGAAGCGTTCGAAGCGTTCATGACATTACCTGGGAGTTCAGTGGCCCGCGGCATCGTTCCAGAGCAGCTTGTGCAACTGCAACTGGAAGCGCACGGGCAGGCGTTCGGCGAGAATCCACTCGGCGAGTTCGCGCGGCTCGACCTTCGACCACACGGGGGAGAACAGGACCATGGCCTTGCGATCGAGCGCGTGCTCCCGCACGACGTCGCGCGACCATTCGAAGTCGGCACGGCTGGCGATCACGAACTTCACCTGGTCGTGGGCAAGCAGGTGGTCGAGGTTCGACCAGAGGTTACGCGCGCTTTCGCCCGAGTCGGGCGCCTTGAGGTCCATGACCTTGCGTACGCGCGGATCGACCTGGGACACGTCGAGCGCGCCAGACGTTTCCAGGGATACCTCGTAGCCGGCGTCGCAGAGCTTGCGCAACAGGATCAGGCAACGCTTCTGCGCCAGCGGCTCGCCGCCGGTCACGCAGACGTGGTGCGCGCCATGGCTGGCGACCTCGGCCAGGATGGCATCGATGTCATGCCACTGCCCGCCATGGAACGAATACTCCGTGTCGCACCAGACGCAGCGCAGCGGGCAACCGGTCAGGCGTACGAACACCGTTGGCCAGCCGATCGCATCGGCCTCGCCCTGCACGGAGTGGAATATCTCGGTGATCCGCAGGCGTTCCGCGACGGGCGCGACCGGCGGGACGTCCGCCGGAGTTGCGGTGCTGCCGTTCATGGGATCAGTTGGCCGTCTGGCGCTGCAGGCGGCGCAGGCGTTCCTGTGCGAGGCCGGCGGCCTTGGTGCCCGGATACTTGGCGGAGACCTGCTTCAGCGTGGCGATCGCGGCGTCCTGCTGCTTCAGCTCGATCTGGCAGTAACCGACCTTGAGCAGGCCATCGGAGACCTTGTCGCTCTGCGGATACTGCTTGACCAGGCGCTGGAAGGCCTCGATGGCCACCGGGTAGTTCATGGTCACGTAGTACGACTCACCGAGCCAATAGTAGGCGTTCGGTGCGAGCGGGCTATCCGGATACTTCACGAGGAAGTCGCGGAAACCACGCGATGCGGTGACGTAGTCGCCGGCGCGCAACGACTTGAAGGCGGCATCGTAAGCGGCCTGCTGGTCGCTGCTGGGCGGCTGGCCCTGCGGCGCGGCGGAAGCGCCGGGAGCGGCTGCCGCGGCCTGCGTGGCTTGCGCGGCGGCCGGCGCGATCGCCGCCGAAGCGGGCGCGGAGGGCGTGGTGGCCGAGGCGGCGGGCTGCTGGCCCTGCGGCGCCCCACCCTTTTCGAGACGACCCAGCCGCGAATCGAGGTCCGCGTACTGCGCCTTCTGGGATTCCTGGAGTTGCTGGTTCTGGTGCTGCAGTTCCTCGATCTGGCCTTGCAGCTGCGACAGCTGCTGCTGCAGATCGTTGACCTGGTTCACCAGGGATACCGTGCCGGCCTGCCCCTGCGACTGCTGCTCCAACCGCGACACACGGTCGGCGAGGCTGAGGCGGGTGTCCTGGGCGGTGGCCGGAAGGGCAAAAAGCGTGGCGGACGCAATCGCGCCCGCCACGCCAAGCCTGGCCATGGTGCTGGTAGCCAGAGTCTTCTTCATTACTTACTTCGCGGTGTAGACGATCTCGACGCGACGGTTCTTGGCCCAGCAGTCTTCGTTGTGCTCACGGCAGGTCGGCTTTTCCTTGCCGTAGCTGGTCACGTTGACCTGGCCAGCCGAACCGCCAGCCGCCTGGAGGGCGCTGGAGACGGCATTGCCACGGCGCTCGCCGAGGCCCAGGTTGTACTCACGCGTACCGCGCTCGTCGGTGTTGCCCTCGAGGGTCATGGCCGACTGCGGACGGTCCTGCAGGTACTTGGCGTGGCAAGCGATGATCTGCTGGAACTCCGGCTTGACGTCGTTCTTGTCGAAGTCGAAGTACACGACGCGCTGACGCAGGCAAGCGTCGGTGTCGAGATCGGACGGCTGGTACTTGCCGTCGCTGGTGGGAGCCGTGCTGGTGGCGACCGGCTGCTGTTCCGGCATCGGAGCCGGCTTGGTGTTCTTCTTGGAGCAGGCGGCCGCGCCCACGCACAGCAGGGCAGCCAGGGTGACGGTAACGGTCTTATTCATGGGACGTTCCTTCAACAGTTGAGTTCCGACAGTCGGTTTTCGGTTTCGGGACAGGCACCGCCGGTTGTCCGGCTGTTTTTCTACTTACATCTACGTCGACGGGGCGCTGTCCCGCACCCGGCGTCTTCGTTCCAGCGACCGCACGAGGCGGCCACCGGTAAACCTTCCGTCCGCAGAAAAGGTGCGGCAAGGCCGCACCCTTCCCTGGACGTTGCCGATGTCGCCGCCCGCGAGGGCGCGCCATCAGCGCTGTCGATAGGGTCCCCAGGACGGTTCGCGCACGTCACCGTCCGAAAGGACGAGGCGCTGGCGTACCAGACCGTCTGCCGAAACCGCATACAGGACGCCGCGAGTACCTTGCGACGCCGCATAGAGCAGCATGCTGGCGTTGGGCGCGAAGCTGGGCGAATCGTCCACGTTACCCGGGGAAACGAAACGCACCTGCCCACCCAGGCTACGGTCCATGATGGCGATACGATACACGTTCCCGTTGCCCTGCACCATCGCAATCTGCTTGCCGTCGTAGCTCACCGAGGCGCTGGCGTTGAAGCCGCCCTGGAAGGTGACGCGCTGGGCGGCACCGCCCGAAGCGGACATCTGGTAGAGCTGCGGCTTGCCCGAGCGGTCGGAGGTGAAAATGATGCTCTGGCCGTCGGGGGTGAAGGTCGGCTCGGTATCGATGGCGAAGTTGTTCGTCACACGGGTTTCGGTACGGCTGGCGACATCGATGACGAAGATCTCCGGGTTGCCCACATAGGACAGGCTGACCGCGAGCTTGCTGCCGTCCGGCGACCAGGCCGGGGCGCTATTGATGCCGCGCGGGTGCGAGGCGATAAGGCTACGCGACCCGGTGGAGATGTTTTGCACATACACGGCCGAATTACCGCTTTCGAACGAGACGTAGGCGATCTTGCTGCCGTCCGGCGACCAGGCGGGGGAAAGCAGCGACTCGCGCGAACGGGCCACGACCTGTGGGTTGTAGCCATCGGAATCGGCCACGATCAGCGAATAGGTGGTGTTGTTGCCGGTACCGACCGCGGTGATGTACGCGATACGGGTCCAGAAGGCGCCACGGACACCGGTGATCTTTTCGTAGATCTGGTCGGCGATCTGGTGGGCGACGCCACGGAGGTCACCCGCGGGAGCGGTGAAGGACTGGGCCAGCAGGCTCTGCTGCTTGTTGACGTCCCACAACTCGTATTCGACCTTGAGCATGCCACCGCCGGCATCGTTGATCCGGCCGATGGTCAGGAAATCCTGCTTGAGCAGCCGCCAGGTCGCGAACTTGATGTCCGAACCCTGAGACGGGGTCTCGACGATGTCGGCCTTGTCCAGCGAGCGGAATTTGCCGGAACGGTTGAAATCGGCCCGGATGACGTCGGCCACGTCCGTCGGCAAGGGCGCGCCGCCGGCCTGGGCGAAGGGGACGACCGCGATGGGCGTCGCCGTCTTCAGGCCGCCGACGATGTCCACGTTGAGCGACTGGGCGGCGGCCGGACCGGCCACGAAGGCGGTGAGCGCGACCAGGAGGATGGCGAGGCGGGAAATCGTTCTGCGCATGGGCGGGTTCATTGCGACCTGGGAATGGGAGACGGCGGCGAAATGTTAACGCGAAGGTCACTGGCTGCGTGACCGGATTCTGAACCGGTCCGCCCCGGCCTTCGCCGGGACGGGGCGCGCTACATCATTGCGGCCTGAACGTGAACGTTAGGTTGCGCTCGAAAACGTCCTCGAAGCCCTGATACGGCAAGGGCTGGGCGCGCAGGACGGCGTTTTCGATCGAGGCACGGCCGGCGGCGTCGTACGGGC
>Ga0182006_1000363_pt1 | contig 37870 bp, 37 predicted proteins | sample Sormic07211104_1_FD_123022 | JGI IMG/M metagenome (GOLD analysis project Ga0182006, IMG submission 123022) | Rhizosphere microbial communities from Sorghum bicolor, Mead, Nebraska, USA - 072115-104_1 MetaG | ecosystem: Host-associated > Plants > Roots > Rhizosphere | place: USA: Nebraska...
GCCAGGCTGACCGGTTTCGGCTCTTGTTCCACGGGCTCTTTCTTGCGGCGTTTGTCCGGGTAGCTGTAGCTGAAAAAGTAGCTGTGCGGCCCGACCTGCATGCGCAAAAACAACGCATAAAGCAGCACCATCGCGCCGATGGTGAAGGCCGAATAGATTTTCCAGTTGGCCTCGGGGATGAACTCCGGCACCACCATCGACACGCCCATGGCGGTGAGGATCATCACGCTGTAGCTGCGGGCCGAGTCATCGTTGTAGGACTGCTCACCATGCTTGATCCCGCCCATCAGCGCGGCGAGGCCGAGGATGCCGTTGATGTCGAGCAAAATCCTTTTCTAGACACATGAATTCATCTAGAAGGTTTAACCCTATACAAATCAATAGCTTAGAAAACGATTTTGACACCTAAAACTTGACACCCATTTCCATGAGCTTCGGATACCCCAGACGGAAAAAACGCTGAATTCATCTACACTCCACCACCTCCCATAGGCTGAGAACGGAAGAGATATCTCACAATGATCGATATGAGTTCATCGTGGCCAGGTTGCCCATCACCTCGGATTGACGGGTGGGAAGCCCTAGCGCACCGTCCATCGCCTTTGCCCCCCCCCACAAATCACCAATCTCAAGGGTCGACAGCTGGCGCGTATCGCAGTGTTGTCTGCGGCGAGGCGCGGGATGTCCAGTCACACCTGAAAAAAATCACGGCTGCGCTGGACGTGATTTAAGCCGATTCGGATCCTAATATTAGACTCGATACCACAAGCTAGGCACCGAACACTAACCGGACTAAATATGTACGGAGGTAGTGCTTATATTCCGTAGAACATGGCGACGAGATAAATCGATAATTGATTCAAACACTAAGTCAATATTGCTTTAATTAATGCCCCGCCAGCATTCCCGGCAAAGAGCTATTAGAGACCATCTGGTTGAGGATGACCAAGCAATCGCTCAGTGAAATACTCCCTAGGAACTGAGTACACTGGGAAGGAGCAACCGCCGTCCTTGCGCTCAACCACGCTTAGGCATGCCGATAACCACGAACCCTCTCGGCCAGCCTAATCCCTACCCCCCGGCGTATTGGCTGATCAGCATCTAGGGCGGCAATTCCTTATCAGCGAAACACAGACAAAACAGATATACAAAACGACATATCAATTGTCGGCCAACCTTTCACTGCGACATGATATTAAAGAAAAATTCAGTTTAAAAATACATGTAAGAGTATGCTCTTAATAAACCGTTTAAAACTTTAGAAGCACGCACGAAAGTGCTTGACCAGAGCAGCAAGATCACTACGCTATGCCGTTTTTGGCGTAGGATCTAATTATGCTTACCTACCAAGTGCAGGATGATCGCATCACATTCAAGTGGGATGATGATGAATGTATTCGCGGCTACCGGATTGCTACTATCCACACTCCATCGTGGGTCGACAAAGAAGTGCTCGACAAAGTAGCCGAAGCGGTTAGGGCATTATGCATCACAGGAGCTGAAACTAGCTATTCAGGGCGCTTCCGGGCAAGCAAATATATCTTCAAGCACATTACCAAGCTTCGGTTAAAGTTCCCGCCTGCGGAAGATGACTGGAACAACTTCATACTCACACATTACTCCCATCACCTCTACAACAAAGATCACAAGCCCAAAACCCGCTTTGACCATTGGAGTGCGGTGGCGTTTGTTTATAAAAAACTGAGGCGAGATGGATTCATACCGGAAGACACATTCATCCCAGATTCAACAGCGAAGTCCGTCAGTCAACCGGAGAATATGTCTCAACCGGCTGGATACGGGACTATGCACACGCCCATTCCCAAAAGCCCACAATTTTTACTCCCCAAAAAATATCTTGTGGAAGAAGGCTTGAGTCTTAAAGATGACGTGTACCTACTTAATCTTAAGAACACTCTCGCGACAAGGGCCGATGCCATTGTTGAATGCTCGGTAGACTACTGGAATCGAATGCTAAGATGCCATGCCCGAGGTGATGAGCTATGCAAGAACATTTCGAACGACGAAATCGAGGCAGTGCTTGAGAGCGGAAAATTCAGCAGAAATGGGATACATCTTGCGCATCCAGATTCGCCTACAGGTATCAACTGGTTTTTAGCCGTCGCTCGATATTACGCCGAACAGACTGACGAGCTTAAATCGATGACATTTGACGATCTGCAAGAACTACCTTTCTTCAGGCCAGTCATCTACAACTCTCATAGTAAGCCGAAACTTAGGGAGCGACTATGGGAGGTTGCCGGCGACGACTGTATCGATAACAATACAGTTAACGAAACCTTCAATCGGTTACTGGGCTACTTGTCACCCAGAGACTGCGCTGTTGCCAGTGCGATCATTGCATCGGAAAACCCTTCGTTCAATCCATCATCACTGACCAACATAAGGTTGTACCGACAAGACGGAAATTACTATCTTCGCGGTAATAGTGACACCAAGCGAATAACAGTCAGCGTTAGCAAACCTCGCGCGCAGTCACGCAAGGTCTCTGTACTTCCCCCATTGAGCACACGGATCGTTATGGATGTGATTCGGTGTACGAGCATGCCCAGACGACGCCTGCTATCGGAGGGTAAGAGCGGTTGGAGGAAGCTGTTCCTTGTCTCGAGCAGAAACCAAATTGGCTCCAGTCCTAACTTTGCAAAAACCTTGACTACGAATGCTGGACTCTCTCTGCACGATCTATATAAAAACGAGCTAGAAAAAGTAGGCGTGACTCCCACCATGATCAATCTCTACACGATTCGATGCACTCAAGGGATTTTAGAGTTTTTGCGTACTGGTAGTCTCCAGGCCGTAGCGGACATGCTGGGTAATTCTTTGCAGGTGGTCAGAGCAAAATATATTCCGGCCTGGATGGTTCATCGCTGGGCAACGAGGTTTTTCAGGGTGCTACATCAAAAGGTCATCCTAGTCTCAACAGAGGGCGAGCCCTGGCAATTAGCTGCATCCGACTTTAGCACTCGAGAGGAGCTACAGACTTTTGTCCGACGGATACTATTAGGTCTTAAGAAGGGAGATCCCTTGAGCGAAGCCTTACGCTCGAAGCTTGGTCATTACTCGCCTGACGCCAGCTCTTTAATTGAAATGTTTGTAGAGCGAGAGCTGCTATTTGATCGGAGTGCGGGTAGCCTTGCCGCGATCTACGCATACGCAGATGCCGTCGATAAGCTTGCACCAGAAGAACGCTTAGTGATCGATGAGCGAACTAGCGTGCCCTTATGGATCTTCCCGGTGCTCAGGGATTTAGTAGCGAAAACAATTTCCCTCGATTTCGCTAGCGCATCTAACGCTGAGATGGCTATTGCGGGCAGGGTTTCGGGCGACTCCATGAGTGAACTCCGAAAATCGCATGCTCGTGCGACCATCCTGAAGCAAGACCTTCGTCCGCTAGTCTCCTTTTCCGATTGGAAGGCCATCTAATGGAAGACTTTTCATTCGACGAACGTCGTATCAAAGCGATGATCGAGCACGCGGAACGGCAAAGCAAAATCTATAAAAGAAGCCACAGCTATCAGGCAGATTGGCTGGTAAGTGGTGGGATCGGAAGTCAGGAATGGCTGGTCAGTTTTCCAGGTGGGTCAAAGCTTCAGTGCATGAGCTTTGATCGCTTGATGGCGGACGGCACCAACCTCACCGACGCCCCTAATAAGCTGCTACTGGAAACGGTGCAGAAATGGTTATTTCACTGTCGCATGGGCACCATTACAGGTAAACCAGTCGCGGAAGGCCGATGGATCACATACTTTAGCTTCGCTATGAGTTTGGCGGCACGCGCCAATCTTTATAAAGATACTTATGAAACCAGTACGCATGGCTTCAGGCTCTTCGATGAGGAAGCCTGCAAAGCTATCGCCGAAACTTTCAGTCAGGGTGGATGGACTGCTGCTTTGTTGTTGAAGGAGCGTTTCATTTCACACCTGCTCGATATCTTACCTGTCTCCTTCTCATTAGAAGATCTTATATCAGACCCGGACGCCCTGCCAGTTGAGCTCACAAGAGAAGCGATTTCCTACTTTACTCGAAACGATCTCTATGTCTCCAGCGCCCAAAATAGCACCTATGATAAAGGATTGCTGTCAAGAGACTATATTGGCTCCATTCTCGGTCGACCTTCAACGTCTCTGCATAATGCAAATTTTCGACTGTTCATTAGGCAGTTTGAGCCGGCCTTAGCCCATGACGACTTACTACAAAGAGGTGTACGGGCAAACCTTCACAGCACTCAAAATACTAAGACAATAGATGAAGCAGCTGACGGGGCGATGGGCATCAGCTCTTTTATGGAAACCATGTCGTGCCTAAAATTATTTTTCCAAGGCCATGATATTCTGCCCGAAGACATCCCCGACATTAAACTGAACATTGATCAACTTGTTCTTGATTACAAGCCACACTTGAAGCCAGGTGGCCACACCAAATTGCTACCTCTTGATATTGGCTTCAAATGCCTGAATCAGGCCTGCAAGTGGATAACCGTCTACGGAGATGCCATAGTTGAGTCTCTGATTTTTTACATCGAGCAATTCGTCTCTATTGACGAAGACAATTCATTGTCGAAACAGTCCGTAAAAAAGAACCGGCTCTTCCAGAAAACAAAACACTTTTGGATGACGAGAGGTATGGAAAACCTACCTGCCCAGCCGCTATTCCAAGCGCTCAACATAAGCAGGCTCCAAACCAAAGAGAAGAAAAATTTCCCTGTAGATAAAACCAACTACAAAATGGTGATGGAATCTTTTTATGGCGCTTGCGCCATAATTATCGGCATCGTAAAACCTATTCGGAATACTGAGCTTAGTACCCTTGAACGTAACTGCCTATCTACTGACCGGGGCAACAATGGCGCTTTTATGGGCCACATGGTTGGCAAAACTGGGGAGTTGGGTGCAAACGACTTCATTGAGCGCCCTATTCCCTACGTTGCTGCCCATGCCATCCAGCTACTCCAAGTGCTCGGCGAAAAGCTAGCAGATATCTATGGAGATGAATCGAAGTACGCAGGGAGGCTGTTTTATATTCCGGGCAGAGGATTCAAATGCCCTAGTGGCGAAATTCCCGAATGGAAAGTAAACTTGTGCATTAATACTTTCTGCGATGCTATCCAACTGCCCGTCGATAAAATAGGTCGGCGATGGTATGTGCGCATTCACGAGATGAGAAAATTCTTCCTCCTGCTCGTACATAGACACGTAGGAGATTCAGGGAAAGAATTGCTGAGGTATATGGCAGGTCACTCCAATAGAAAGCATATTGATGATTACACAGATTATGAACCGTCAGATTCGGAAGCCGTCCGATATGAATCCGAATGCATCGACGACAAGCTCATTGCTCTTGAAAACGGCTTGCTGTCCAAAGATACAAACCAAGGGCTTCTAGCGCTTTACATAGAAGCCTTGAAGCACTTCAAAGCCACCAGCATCGCCTCGATTAGCAACAAGGAATTTCTCAAATACCTAGACAAAATGGTGCAACAACCTGAGTTCGATATGACCACATATAAAGTCAGGCTTGAATCTTACGACGAAGAAATCTACACCATCGATTTCGCCATTTGCCTAGGAGGCCAAAAAGATGAGAGATACAACAAATAAAAATCTCCACTCTCGTCACACTTGGCTTTCACAGGTGCTATCTAAAGAAATTACACCGTCGAAAGCCCAGCTTCGAGCCTTATCCTCGATGCGAGGCTTCTGCAAACTGGATGTCGCTGGCTGCTTCACATCGATTTCGCTCAACTCCCTGAAGCAAGCGGCTAAGGTCGCACAGTTTGGCATCTCTGGGTCAAGCCTGTGGGACAACATGCTACAGATGAGATCCAGGGCATTTGCCCTGTTGACTCCCAAGGTTAACCCGGCGCCTGCACCTAACCTTCCTTCAGACAAGGATCAGGCACGCATCGCGCTGCTTGAGGCTCACATCGCCTCGATGGCGTACTTTGACATCCTGAATTTCCTAGAGCGTATTGACCCTCAGAGCAACCGTAGCGCTGGCGAAATCCGCGCAACCATCAGGCTTAAAGTCAAAACATCCAAGGCCAAATATCAATCTTTCCTGATAAGCGACCAGATATTTTCTTCAGAGAAGATGAAGGTTATCGACGGCGGCAAAAAGGATGGGTAAGCAACTCTACACGGAATATGAATCCGTAAGCCTGCCAGACAAAGCTATGCCGATTCGGAAGGCTGGGGCGTTCATTGGAAAGCCACGCACTATCGACAACTTCGTACTTATTCGCTGGCCTAACGGTAGGCCGTGCAACCTTGCCAATCTATGGATCGCTGAGATCTGCGCGTCCACAGGCGCCAGAGATTCTGCGCGGGTAGACGCAGCGCTCATCACGCACTTCATTCGCTTTTGCTCTGTCAAGAGCATTCAATTCAGCAATTTCAACGAAACTAATTTTAAGGATTTTACTGAACAGCTAGTTCAAGAAACCAAGTCTACCCTTCGTGGTATCGCACCAGTAAGGAATAACAATCGCACCAGGCTAATCCAGCACACCACACTTAACTTTTTGCACTGGCTAACAGAAAACTATCCAGATCTTTCTAAAACGCCGTTGGTAGGCCTAAAGAATATTGGTGCAAATATCACGATATCTTATGAGATAAATCCCAAAACCAAGCGATCCTACATGGTTCATCCCCTGCTCGTAGCTCCCGTGCCGTACAATGATGACAAGGTGGCAATAGACGAACACATCATCCAAAAAATCCAGGATGAGATTTTCCGGAAGCGAGACTGGGAGGATCTGCCTGCTAGCTCCAAGCTTAAATCAATCAGTGACCTTAAACTCTACGATGCTACCAGTGTGTATCTATACGAGCGGCGGATGTTCACGTTAAGAATGATGAAACTCACAGGACTACGCCCTGAGGAGCTATTTGACCTCGACCTTCAGCTCAATCAAAACATTTCGAATACACTAGAGATTGTGATCCCCACTAAAAAGCGCGGAACTCCGGCACCGTTACGCCGTTTTAAAATCAATGCTGCAGATGCAAGGCGGTTTGCAATTTACGTTGAAGCCAGGAACGCTTACATTGACTTCCTAGCAGGTCGTAATATTTTTTTCGACCAGCCCAACAATATATTCCTAGGTGAAAACGGTAGTCGACTGAAAAAAGAGTCAATAACTAAGGAGTTTGACCGACTGTGTTTAGGTGCTGGTTTGTCAGGCACCCGTGTTTGCCTGTCCATGTTTAGACATCGTTTTGTCACGCGTCAAATCAATATCAGGCTGGAGGAAAGATTCGCCCAAACCCCCACTCTAAAGAAAGGGTGGACGCCGGCGCTTCGAGACGATGTTTGCGCAGAGGTGGCCCAACTCACCGGCCACTCTGACCCTGCTTCTCTCCATCATTATTTTCACGCTGAATATAAGGCGCTCACCTCGAGTTCTACCTACAGTTCGATGCTTGAGACCCAAGACGAACTGGACTCTGTTAAAGACACGCTCACTGCTCTGGAGCATAGATCCAAGCTGCAAAAAATTGATATGTCGGTTGAGATCCGAAGCGTCAAAGCTCTGGTTGAAAAGCTGGAAATACGGCTAAGCAGCCGCGAGAGTGCTGAGTAGTGTTGCTGCTCCACCGGAACGGCTTGTGAACCTGAGTCATGACAGTTTCACGCGCTGTCGGTGTGGGTTTAACGATACCAAGGAGAATAGTCAGATGCGAATAGTCCGTGTGCTATGGGATCTCATCCGCCAAGACCGCCGTCCTCAGCGTGAGATTGAGCGCGAACTTGCGTTCATCCAAGCCGCGAACAGCCTCCAGACCCTTAGGGTGACGCCGGAAGGGGCTATGTCCATTGATCCAGAAGAGCTCCGGGAGCAAATTGCCTCCGCACGTGAGCAGTTGAAGCACCTCGTACACGTCCCAAGAGCGCTTGGCGGGCCGTTCCGAGCATCTGAGAGCCATAGGGCGGATGAGGGCGCGGATTTCGCCGTCGAGGCTCCTGTGGAGCCAATGGACTACATTGAGGTCGTGGCCTGGCGTAGGCTTTCCAGTGGCGCTGCATTGCGCTACGTGTGCCTCCAGTCTACAGGTACGGGGCGATTCGCTGTCGCTACAGCCAGTCTGTTCACAGAGGCCATAGAGTGTCTCCCGACTTGGGTCGACGGCAATACAAACAGGCAAATTGCGAATGCCCTACAGCTCGGTGAGCTCCAGTGGTACGCAATTGTGGGCGAGGCTATGGATGCATGGGACGCAGAGCTCTGATGGCTTCACCGACATTTCACTGACACCAAGGCCCCCAAGTTGGCGGGTTATCCACGATATCGATGGACGTGCTGAGCTCGTACTGCATGTGTTCGAAGACTCTGTCGAGACTTGGATGAGCTTTCGACTCTCGTAGGGCATTCACTAACGCCAATAGCTCACGCCCTTGAGCCACCGGCATTTGGATATCGCAATACACGGTGTCATCGCTATCTCGTTCCACGCCTTTTCTCCGTCTGCATCAATCCAGCTTGGGCTTACTTCTGGCAGCTCTGTGTGCCTCGAGGTGCTGCATCTCTGATTCCCAACAAGCCAGGAATTTATACCAGTCCGCAGCGTAAGGCCCATCTAACAATCTGGTCGACCCGATACTCGCCTGATTGAAGCGCTCCCTCCATGGCTGCGGGATAGTCTGCTCCAGGATGATGTCGATGCCGGAGTGGTGATGCTGCACCGTGACACAATCACGAAGCTGGTTGAGCTCAAGTGCTTTGTCAGTATGAGGAGAGTCTTTTCGCTCTTGAAGGTCAAGGTCATCAAGGATGGATAAAACATCGAACGCCTTCGAATCGCCTGGAGATATGTTCGCAAGCATCCACAAAGCCTTTCGTCTCTTAGCCTCCAGTTTGCGGAGTTCATCGTCGGGCATTCGAGTTACCTCTTGTTGGCGTTGATGGCATGCCGCCTGCGGCGTCAGGCTGCCGTGAATCGAGCCCCGCCAAGGCGTGTCTCGCCCCTGCGGGCTCGCATCCCTCACGCCTGCGCGCTCCGCTTGCTTGATGTCTGAGCCTCTGTGAAGCATAGATCGCAACGCATCCTACCCTCATGATTCGGAGCTCGGCATCGCTATTCGAAGCGTTCTGTTATCGTTCTAAAAGTAATTTAGTCGCTCTTAGTCATCAGCCTTCTGGGGAGCCGGGAATGGACACAACTCGACGCGTACCAGGCAGAGCCTACCAAACGGTTCGCGATCCCGAGCGTCTGCTGATTGAAGAGCGCGCCGAAGCTCTATCTGCTGCAGGCTACCCGCTGCCAGATGATGATCCGGCTATGTACGCTGAGCAATTGTTGAAAGAGGCCAGAGCTGCAGCTCGTTCGTCGCAGCTCGATGGCGTTGCCGAAGAGACTCCACTCTCAGCGCGAGAGGTCAGCCAAGTGCTGAGGGAGGTAGCTCTTGGCCGGCTAATTATGGTCAGAGCCTGCGAGCGGGGATGGGACGAAATTTATGCGGAGCGCTTCCAAGTTAATGTCGAAGGTTGGCGAATTTCTATTCATAACGACCTCGATGAGCTTGACTACTGCGAAGAGTGCATAAGCCCTGACGGGCGGCGCTGGTCTTTTGACTCGGGAGATCGCTTTGGCACAGATCCCATTGCTATGCTTAGCACATGGGAGCATCAAACGCTTGAGCGCCTCCTGAAGGCGATTTAAGTGGGAGCACCCTACGCCTCCTGCTTCTATAGACATTTACGCAGGCCTGCCAGGCTGCTAGGACGACTTCCGTGTTCAGATATTGTCTTTCGTCCTGTGGGTCACAAGGTACTGACAACTAGGAAGTTAAGAGCTACCGCCCCCATTTTTTATCATCAAGGAAGAAAATGAAATACTCATTGCTTGAAGGCGCTCGTGTAGAGGCCACTCCAAAAGCACGTGGTGTTTGCAGTTTTTGTGGTTCCCAGACCGTCGCTAAATGCGGGAACCATGTCGTCTGGCATTGGGCTCATAAACGTTTGGACAATTGCGATCCGTGGTGGGAAACGGAAACGGCATGGCATCGCGATTGGAAGAATATGTTCCCAACCGAGTGGCAGGAAGTTGTGTTGCAAGCATCCTCAGGGGAGCGACATATAGCAGATGTCCGAACTCCTTCAGGGATGGTTATTGAGTTTCAGAGATCGACGATACATCCCGAAGAGGTCATCGCGAGGCAAAACTACTATCAAAATATGATCTGGGTGATCGATGGCACGCGAACTGAGTTCGACAGGTACAACTTCAGAATGGGTTTGTCGAAAGTGTCGGAGAATGGACTGGCTTCATTTAGCTGGTATTCCCGCAGCAAGCTCTTTGCTCGCTGGTTGGTTTCCAAACCCGTGTTCATCGACTTTGGCCCCGATTTTGGTATATGGCGCGTCTTAAGATTCGATCCGACTCAAAAACATGGAGTGGTGGCTTACACACCGAAGGAAAAGCTGGTCGAATGGATCACCCACGGCACCACCGATTTTAGCTTCAACGGAGGCCCGGCCTCTGATAGATCCGTTACGGCGGATCAATAAAAACCGACCAAGTGCCTAGGGGCATGGTCGTCATGATTAGTTCAAAGTTGCTGAGCACTGGGAGCTAACCGTAAGACACTTGCTGACTCATCTCTGAGCTATGCTGGGTCGTAATCAAGGAGTCCATGCAGATGCCCGGTGAATACTCGCTGTCAGACGTTCTGGAAAGAATGTGCCAAAACCAGCTAGCCCTCGAGGCGGCTCTCATGGAGCTAACCCTCCATGTGGAAGCCCAGGGACATGCGGAAGTTGGCGACAACGTTCGTGGTGCGCTTTACACGATTGGTGAGAACGCTGGTCATATCAAACAGGGGCTGGCCCGGCTCAAAAAGCTTCCATGACCCTGCCTCTCTTCGATTTTGATCTCAAACGCGTTTCGCTTGAGCATTACATCACTGGGAAAGCTGCTATCAACTTCCCGCACCATGAAAGCCCCACTGGTGGGTGGCATTTCCTGTCCTACTTCGACCGGGATTCGGGCGTAGCGAAAGTGTCTTTGGCAGGTATTCACTATCCTGACACCACGGGATTTTTTGGCGACGCGGGCGTCATTGACGTAACTGAACAACTGGCCAAGCGCGGTTGGTTTTTAGACGGGCAACTGCTCTTCATGGCGGATCACTACCGAGCGGCGGCGGATATGATTGTGAGATGGGCCCTGAGCGAATCCGAGCACTGCAATATCGAGATTGACGAGTGGTTTCCATCCCTGACGGAAAAGCAGCGACTACTCAAGATGCTCGACTTGGCCAAGCCGAAGCTCTTTGAGGTTGGCAGGATCCACAAAGTGGAGACTTGGCTCGATTCCCAGTGATGTCGCTGCATTGTGGGTAAGGACGCAGCATGAATTTCTAGGAGTTGAACGGACGCATCAAGGTGTCCGGAGCTGAGCAAAAAATCAGGCTGGGGTAAGCGTGTTACGACTAAATTATGCTGTTTGATATTTCTTACGATTTGCCAAGGATGCCAAAATGGAAGCTCCAAAACGGTTGTACAAATACAGAGCATTCAGTGCGCTAACCGTCGATTTACTGGTATCGGACAAGATCTACTTTGCCGATCCTGCTTCGTTCAATGACCCGCTTGACACAAAGCCCTGTATTAACCCGGATCTTCCTGTTGATCAGCTCGAACACACACTTCGAAAGCTAATAGAGAACAGGATCTCTGCGGAGATGGCAGCCGCTGCTAAGGCGATAATGTATCGAGGCCCTAAGACCGTAGGTCACATCCAGCGGCATAGTAAGCGTCAAGCAGAGCGGATTATTGCGGACATTGCTTATAATGCGACCAATCCTGAATATCGTAATATTTCTCCTAGTCCACAAGTTCAGCTCTTAACCTACCAGTTACAGATTGAGCTCATTCAAGCATACGACAAGGGAGTGCTCTCGCTCGCAACAAGAAACTCCTGCCCTCTTATGTGGAGCCACTATGGAGACCAGCACCATGGCCTTTGTATCGGGTACGAAGTTCCTGTGGACGCTCAGAAGAATCTTCATAAAGTAGCATATGGGGGAAGCCGGCTCATTGACGCAAGCAGAGTGGCCGCAATGCTTGACGGCGATGATGCGGCCCGAAAGGAAATGGATGCTTCGGTGTTACTGCGTAAAGCTCAAGACTGGCGGTATGAGAAAGAATGGAGATTGATAGGACGCCGAGGCCTATCAGACTCACCACTGGAAGTAACTGACGTGACCTTTGGCACACGTTGCATAGACTCGGTCAAACACACGGTTATCAAAGCATTAGAGGGACGGGATAAACCTATTAAAATGTATGAGATGCGTGAGATTTATGGAACCTTTAAACTCAAAAGATTCGCATTGAACGAACAGGAGCTTGCAGTCTCATATCCCCACCGCGCGCGTTCTGCAGCAGAGTGTTTTGACCGACTGGAATAAACGGGCGTACGTTAAGTGATTTACCGCTCACCGCTACCCTGCGAGTTCACTGGCTCTATGAGGAGCCGCAGATGAATATCGGGTAAGCTCACCCAGCGAGGCTATTCATAGCCATCGCCCTATAGTCCTTAGCTGCATCCCCCAGGATGCCTCATCCTGAGACTGCGGGTGCGGACACCCGCCTTTGGAGCTACCCAAGCGATCTTGAAGAGCGGAGCCTATATTTACTTTTAAGCCGATGGAAGGATGTTCGAGCCGGTTGGGCTCGCTGACGCTTATCGGAAGAGGGAGAGCGTATTGGTTCAGCGGCTATCTTCAGGCTCCCGCACGACTTATGATGATGGCCGCTTGGCATCGCCAACCTCTCAAATACGGACGTTGAGGCACACGACTTCCAAACACAGCAAGGACTCTGCTCAGCCAGTTGCCCGCCACTGTCTTAACGGAAACGCCGGGCTCAGCACGATGCCAGTCACTGAACGCTAGGAGCGGAAATTGGCCGAAGAAGAGATCTCACTCATCAGCCCTGACGAGGAAGCGAAGGTTAGAGCGGACAAGACCATCGCTCCTGATCTATTCGCTATGGATTGCGGGCAACTCCCATTCGAACGCATGGGTGATGCTCATTTTGAGCTTTTAGTCGCAGACGTATATCGGGCCGAATACGAGCGCGACAATGACACCTGGTACGACGTGGTGGGTCGTCTCAACGATGGAGCCGACCAAGGTCGAGACGTCATTCTCTTCAAGGCAGGCGTTCCAGCTGGGGTTATCCAATGTAAGCGTCTAAAGAAAAAGCTTGATCTCGGTACGGTGATTTACGAAACCTGCAAGTTCTTCCTTTATGCACACATCCGACCGCAAATTGCGCCCCCTGTCGGTGAAACGTTCCGATACTACTTTGCGGCGGCTGATGACGTAGCCACGGATGCTTTTGAGTTCCTGCAAGGGGAAGGTATCAAGCGATTCAATGACAGGCTGGATGCCTTCCAAGAAGCTTGTGAAAAAGTCTTCAACAAATCCAAGACTTTTCAGAAAAACGATGCCCTCAACAAACTAACCCCTGCCGAACTATGCGCAATTGTGTGGCAGCGGATACCTACCTTAGAAACTAGGGCTCTGAGAAAAGATAGCTTATCGGCCTTGGTAGGTAAGCACCCTTCGGTAAGAAATACATACTTCAAGTTGGACTCGGATGCCGGAGAAACCTTAAAGGTCGTGCGGGATTACTTAGCGTCTCTTGGAGGGACATTGCCTGCTGGAGAAGAGGCGTCCCTGAGCAAGATTCGTACGGAGTACATCAGTTGGGAGCTAAGAGAGGGAGATGACCTCAACGTATGCCTGATCCAAGGCCAAGATCTATTGCCATTCTTGCAGGGCATGCTTAACCCGAAATCCGGAACTCTTAAAGAGGTATTTGGCAGCAGACCTGTAGTTGTAACTGCCGGTTCGGCAGCAGCCACGCCAGCGCAGTGGCTAGAAATTAACGAATTGGTAGAAACGTATCCAAGCCCGCTCGTACTTCTAGTGGGGTGCGGGGCAGTGACGGGGGTGCAACTCAACGCCTGGCGAGTTGCAGACAACATTTCTTGGATCGATCCGCTCTGGGAGCCCGCATCAGCTCAAGACTACAGAGCAGGATGGTGCTGGGTTACAAATGGCGCGGAAGGTGAGATCAGCTGCCATGTGCTGGTTGAAACCGCCCCTAAAGATCCGACCCTTGATCACGGTAGCTTCTCACTTCGACTCGCCTTCAAGGACATGATCATATGGCCAACGTTAGGTGATGATTTCGTCAATCCGGCCTCGAACAGAAACTCTCATTTACGTAGGCTAATCGCCAGTCAAGCCGAGGATAAATTCAAACGCCCAAATCTGGTTTTAGCTTCCCAGCACATCGACGATCTTATGGATGTCGTGACATCACTCGCCGATTACCATGCACGCCGATTGATTTCCCCGGTTGCGATAGCGTCAGCGAACAGCGCCAGACTTCAGGACTGTAAGTTGCAGCTTCACAGTGCTACCGGTATTTTTCCTGCCACCGAAACCGATCTAAATACGCGATCAAGCCCACCTTCCATGCAGCCCCCCAGTCGCGTGATGCGCAGGAGTACGAGCGGCAGCCTTACCCTGACGCTCAATTGGGGTACGAATATCACTCTCAAGCGTGTTAGAGGCCATCGATTGCAGGCAGGGGGTATCACGAGTGACCTGATGCCATCAGCCGTCGAGCTGCATGAGCTCTTTGATCGACACCCACCCTCCAGCTACTACATTCCAGAGGTAAGGGATCAACTAGCTATTTTGGACGACTTGATTGAGCAAGGAGGGCTGAAAGACGCCCAGTCGTTTGCGTATCAGACGCGTCATGGCGTGGCGCTAGAAAAAGCATTCTCCTTGGAAGAACTCGCCGCCTCTGGAAAATATGTAATGAAGGCGGTTTGCGCCCTCAGTTATCTCAAGTCACACGGCAGTGCAACATGGATAACCGAGCCTGGGTCGAAAGGTCATCTCCAGCTCAGCACACCGAGCGAAGGTGAATACAACGTGCTCGCGTGGACAAACGACGATTACCTCGTAAGACAGATGACGGTAGAGCTTTACGAGTGGGCGAGAGACACTGCCAACCACCCTCACCTCGTGGTCTTTGCCAATGCTGAGGGCAAAATCAAAGACCAAAAACTGGGTGAACTCAAAAATGAAAGCGAAGAACGCCTGGACTTCACGACAGGCCCGCGTCAAAGGGGGTCATTCACGGACGTCAGCATGGTGAATCGAGTCTACGTATTTCCGCTTGATGAAGTTCATTCGTGCTGTGACGAAGAGGAAACAATGGCGGTCGAGGACTTCATGGATGACATTGCCACTCGCAGGAAAACTCTAGATGCTCAATGAACTAATAAAGCTCTTGGATGAGCGAGCTATCGATGCTGGCTTCGTATCGCCTCAAGAAGAACTCCTGATATTTGATAACGACCCTCACTGGCCTGGCCCACCATTACCGAATCAAGTGAAATATTGGTCTACAAAATTTGCGGCGGTTCTGCTGGTACGGATTGAAGGCACTACGCCAGATGAAGTCTGGGCAGAAACCAGACAGGCTGAAGCTTTCCTGGACGCAGGACTTCTGCGACTGGAAAAAAAAGGTTCAGTCGTAGACGGATACTTAGTCCTGGCGCTCTCAGGAATGACCAATGAGCTGAAGCACTTCATGAACGAAGTCGAAAAAGACACACGATTCGTGAGAAAGCATGTTGTGTACCCTGATGCCACTGGCTGGCAACGTTGTCAGCGCGTTACCCCGCTTGGATTGGCGGCGCCATCAGCGCAGACCGAATTCTCAGCATTCGACACTGACAACGATAGTGTTACTGGCTTGCTGCAGGCAATCGCCGGGTCGACCGGAAAGGTTCTAGCCCGCCAACATGGAAAGAAGTGGGATTTGAATGAATAACTCAGGCATAAAATTCCTCTCGGTCGAGATCAGAAATTTTCGGGGCGTCCCGAAAGTCTTAAAAATCCCTCTCGACGCACGTCTCACCGTTATCCACGCTGCAAATGGAACCGGCAAAAGCACCATTTGCTATGCGTTGGAGTGGCTGCTGACAAACAAAGTGAATGACCTTCCAACGACTACTGATTTTTCGTGCGAGTGGGGATCTGGTGATACTGCTGTCCACGTTGAATGCGAAATAAACGGCGTCAGGTACGAGCTAAAACGAATCAAGGGCAAAGCCTGGATCAAAGCCGCAACCGACAAGAAGATGAGGCAGATTAAAGATTCTGACCTGCTAGGGATGTTAACTCCTACCTCAGTCTCGGGTGGTACAGCGCAGGCTACCAGCAAAGCCAGACGGGATTGGCTGCGCAACAGCCGATGGTTGTACGCAAACTCCTTAGCCCTTCTTGTAGACAACAGCGAATCAGCAACCCGACAGCAAATATTTGCCGACATACTCGGTCTTGGTCATCTCGCTAGCACGCTAAGCAACCTGAAGGAGTATCGAAACGAATTACCCAAGACCCAGGGTTTGGAGACAAAGCTCAAGAGCGTTTTGGCAAGCATCGAAATCCTAGAGGCGAGGTTGGCTCAAAGTCAGCAAGGGCGTGATCAAGCCATTCCGAAGCTGAACGCAGTGTTGTCTGGATTTCCAGGCAGTCAGCCTTCTGGGAACGTGTTGGATGACTTCAAAAACGCCCAGCTGAAAGTCGCCAGGCTGCTACAAAGCACCAGGCAACAAAAGGGGATATTAGACCAACTGCTCGAAGGGTGGGCAGGATATGAGTCAAGCATGCAGCAGCTCGCGACTAGCCGAAAGCAGCTTAACCAAACCACTGACACCAGCGAAACTTTGACCAAGGAACATCGCCAACTCTCGGGGCAAATTTCTGAGGTCGATATAAGCGTCGGCCAAGCCAAACTAGGCGTGATGTGGGCGCAGTCACAAACCTCCATTCTTACCCAATGGGACAACGTTGCCAAGAGCGAAATCATTGCTCAAAGAGACCATAACGCCGTCAATTTTTTCAAGGCTGTGGAGGATGAGTTTGTCGAATACAACTGGGACGACAGCCGACAACAGGAATGGCTGAGCGCCCTGGAGTATCTCATCCACAACAAAGACACGCTGCTTGGCCTCCTACAGCAAAGGTCTGACCTTCTGCGCAGCCCTGTCCCTCCTCCGGCAAACTTCATCCAAATATCAAAATCTGCCAGTGACGCCTCGCGAGAACGCGAGAAGGCTCAATCCGAATTCGACGCGCTATCAAATGTAGTAGATCGCTTGAGGGCGCTAGGGCATGAAGCTGCGGAGAATTCGATAACCGGTCATTGTCCACTTTGCAGCCATGATTGGGGGGATGCAGAAGCCTTGCGCCAGCACCTCACCTACGCTGCGATAACTCCAGAGATACATGTTGCCAAGACCAAACTGGAGACTGCTCAGAAAACGGAGAAGCTTTGGAGCGACTTATTACAGGCCGCGCGCTCGCAGCAAAAGTCCGCCGAGAACTACACCTCTCTGCTCGAGTCAGTACGCGATAGTTTGAAGGCATTTGAGTCGAAAACGGGCTACCTCTCCATCATGGGTAAGGACGAATTTTTAGAGTCCGACATTATTCATTTTGAAGGCCTAAGAGCTCGAGTCATAGTTGTGATCGGGACGAAAAAGGTTGCTCGATCACTGCTAGAGGTTGAAGATTTCTTTAAATTCCCATCCTCTCCCAATGCGATCACCAGAGTTTTGGAGGCGCGTCAAAGACTGGCTCAGTATTCGCAGCACTACCAGCGCCAATTGGAGGTGACTACATTAGAGCGCACAAACCTTGCTCGGTCTGTAGACGAAAAGCTTCGGGCCATCCAAGCCAAGGCCCAAGAGTCCAATCAACTCAACGCCAGCATTGCGGCGGTTTCCCAGGTTGTAAACCAGTTTCAAAACCAGTGGAACCAGATTAACGATGGCCATCCAATTTCGAAAGAACTGCACGCGGCTACCCAAACTCGCGTAGAGGCGGAACTCATCAGGGCGGAAGGATACGAATCGGAGATCGCCGAATGCCAAGTGTTGCTGAGTGTCGACGATGACTCTGGAAAATTGATCGAGCTTCAGAAAGAAAAGTCGGCTGTGAGCAAAAAGCTACAAACAGGTCAAAATCACATCCTCACAGCGGATGAGGCTATCAATCGATATGGTGATCATGTTCGCGATGTGACTGTATCAAGCCTGTCTCCGCTCTTGAGCCCGGCGACAGAACTATTCTCTCGAATGCATGCTAACGAGGTGTATCACAAGCTAAGCGTATCTGGGGACGATCTGAACTGGATGGTGCTTGCGGAAGGTAACGATACTCCGCTTGCAGCGCAGGAAAAGTTGAGTCAAGGCCAGCGACAGGATTTGGCCCTGTCACTTTACCTGGCGAGGGCTAAGTCTACTGGAGGCAGCTTCCTGCTTGATGAGCCAATCGCACACTTGGACGACCTCAACAGGGTCGCCATGCTTGACATATTCAGGCTCGTAGCTACTTCGATGGATCACATGAACCTGATCCTGACGACCGCAAGTGACACCCTGGCAAGACATCTGGCGCAGAAGTTCTCCAGTCTGCCCAACGAATACCTTTTGAATACTATCCACCTTGAGGGCAATCCTCGGACAGGTGTCAAGGCAACGGTGACCAGAAACACTTCAACTGCAGCAGAATAGCCCGACACAGGTGTGAGAAACGGCCAGTGAAAGGAATGATCAGTGGCCGTTCAATTGCTCCTCCCAGGTTTAGGCAAGCGGAGCACGCAGGCAACTCGGCAGAGACGTGAGGATGTAAGCTCGTCAGAGCCAAGACCTGCAGGGTCTGGGTTCCACAATGGCCTCATACAAAGCGCCCAGTCACTCCGTAAAAGATCACTGCAACGCCCATGGGGTGAAATGGTGCAGCCCCGCCGCAAGACGCTGAAACTCGCGCAGACTAGACCTACCATTGCCACGCTGAAACGTAGCGAGGACGTACCTGGAGTTGACTGTGGTCAGTACCCAAAATCGGCCCTCGCGCTCCGCCTTAATGACGTCAGAAGTCTGGATCAAGTGACCGTCGCCGAACCGTCCATATTGGTCTTTACGGTTGTGACCAAATACGACGCCTAATCCAGCACGCCCCTTTATGGATACTCCGCAGAGATAGGCGGTTATCGGTTTGTCGAAGCCTTGCGCTTGTGCTTTTAGGATTCGTGCGAGATCGAAATCCGTATGTCGTTTTCCATGAAAATTCACATCCAGAGTGTTCAGCATAATTGCGCTCCTTTCGCAGCCCGTATGGCGTTACCAGGAAATCCGCACGGAAACATCTGCGCTGATATCGTGCGGGATTCTTGGTAAATCTCAGGCTGTACGAATCATGTTCGCGTGATAGATCGGACGAAGGTTGCTCAGCACATCAGTGTTGAAGCCAGGTTGGTGAGAGCTGTGGTATTTGGAGCCGGTCTCCACCTCCAGCAGACACACAACACACTCGTTTTGGTCTTCACCAAGCGTCACTTTGGTCAGTTTCTCCATGCGCCAAACTCCCGTGCCATTCATGTGGGCAGGTGTGACTACTTGCACCTCTGTGATGATCGTCTCCGCGTCCTGGGCAATCAGCAGTTGCTGAAGCCGTGGTTCGCTGTCGATCATCAGAATCGCCTCTGAAATTCTGTCCTCGTACATGGCCTGGACAGTTACGTGATACCAGTGATTACGAAGCACTTTGGATACCTGATGCCATTGGTATTGACCCTCACCGAACATGCCCGGTAGGCCCAGCATGTCGGCGTCGTGTGTTCTAAACATCGTATGTCCTTGGCCTGAACGGGCTCCGATATAGAGCGCAGTTAGAAGAGGGAGAAAACGTCTTTCAGGCTCGCGAGCTGTTCATGACCAGGGCCAATCAACACGTAAATAGAGTTTCTGGTCTCGAACGCAACACCGTCGTGGAGACCGGTGCACATGCTTGAACGAACCCAATCGCCGCGTTCGAAACGACCTTGGCTGTCCTCTGCCACGTTGTGAGCAAACAGGATCATCGGGAGCTGGCCCGCCGCATGGCATTTGAAGAGTTCGTCGCGGGTGACTTCAATGCGAAATATTGTCCAGTCTCGAACCAAGCAGTAAGGCTTTTCGGGAAAACGTTGGTTCGCCAGCGCTCGTGCATCAGAGCTGCTCGACAGGCCTTCCAGTGGTGTACGTGGCCCCTTCATAAAGTCGGGTTCTACGACGCTAGCCATAAGGCTTCCCCTCAGTAATTACCATCAAATTGACAATTCAACTCTCTCTGCCCGCCGTTCACGATGGCTTGGCTGATCCCCGACAGGGCTGCTTTTTCGTGGCCGTGGCGCATGGGTAAAGCTATTAAACCTCTAGATAAGTCCCAAAGCAATCATAACGAACCTGATTGGGCGTGTTATGACGCGACTGGGTGTGGCTTTATCCTCAGATTTGGTTGGGGAAAATACCGATGGATGCGGCAGAAGCACTGGCTGTCGTGGTTCGTGGAATTCGCAGAGGCCAAGGTCTGTCCCAAGAGGACATCAACAATCTTGGGCGCTCTCATTTCAGCCGTATAGAGCGCGGAGAAGTCAGTATTGGACTCGACGTCCTGGTGAGGCTCGCCGGGATCCTAGACCTCGATCCGGCTACGCTCCTGCTGATGGCGACCTCCATGCAAAATCACGAGTCATTCAAGGACGGCCAAAAACGTCTTACGAAGCAACTCGCAAGAATTAGGAAGGCAGGGATCGATCTTGAGATTGAGTCGCAGGCTCGAACTGGAAAGCCACGTCCTGGGCGGCCAGCTCGTCCTGATGCGGCTAGAAATGCTATTGAAGCCAATCGATTGAAGCAGTGGGGAATTTCTGTTGCTGAGATCGCGGAAAGGTTGGGGCTTTCTGAAGCGACTGTTCGTAGGTATTTGAAAACAACCAAGCCCGAATAGCCGTGATTTTTGAATGACCAGCACCAGGCTGAAAATGGCCCAAGAAGGTTTGCTGTGGAGGACTGCTCTGCAACACCTTGGCCCCGTAGGGCTTCATCACATTGTTGTCGAACTATGGACAAAGGCAGAGCCGCGAGCCCGCGCAACTGTCGAGTACCTGGAAAGTCTTCACATTGGCAATGAGGTGCTGAATATACTGAGAATTGCCCAAGTATCTGTCGGTGCGGTAGTACCTTACAGGCCGCTAGAGCCAGACAGAATTGCGATCTATTCCGCTCACGCCGAGCATCTTGCCGACAAGTTGTTGCGGGCCATGCCTGTCGAAAAGCTGCCGCCCAGCTTGAAGGGTGCCAGGCTTGAGGTCGATCTAGGAATGTAGGTCGAGCGCGGGGCGATTCATACACGCTTCCAGTGGACACGCTGGAGCAGCCATCCTAGTAGAATTCGTCGAGCTGATTACCGCCCCCTTTGAGATGTTCTATGAACTCTGAATTAACTGAAGAAGAAATGCGTCGTGCGTTATTCGGTACGCCTCAGCCCGAGGAGCAGATGTCTGCTCCTGTAGTAGAGGAGCCAGTGGAAGAAGTTGTGCTCGCGAAATCGGTGGTCGCTCCAGCAGCCAGGAAGAAAACGGCAAAAGCTTTTACTCCCAGGCTGCGGGTCACGCTTCGCGTTGGAAACGAGTTTGAAGGGGAAATGATCGAGTTGGTTCACGAGGCAGATACGTTGAGCTCTTTGCTTGCTGAGCAGGAGGCTGTGAAGGCTGCTAGGAAGAAGTACAGATATGTGGAAGTGGTATCGGTCAAATCGATGTAAACGACACAGTCGAGTAGCGCTCAGTATACGTCGCGTATGGCCCGAAAGAGTAATGTACCCAATGCGGCACATTAACCATCATTTTTAGGCTTAATGGCCCTTTTTGGGCTCATTAAGCAGTGCGAGTAATCCGACCAATATTGACGATGGCCATCCTGCGGCCAGGTAATAGATGATACTGAAGCAAGCCCCTGGGCTTACCAATCGAGAGGAGGACGCCGCATTCCTCAGCAGCTGCGAGACCTGCACGCCATTCGTGCTCAAGTAGCATCTCACTGAACCAAACGACACCTGGCCGAAGCATTACTGCAAGGTGCGCGGTTAGATAGCTCGCATCCAATCTAGAGTGCTTCGGAAAATTGGGTACTCTTGATCAATTACCTCCGGTTGCCAGATCCGAATATTGTCTTCCTGAGCGATGATGGCTACCTCTCCCTTTTCTTCAATTTTCAAGGCATCCTCAATGCACCCCATCGGCCAGACCCAGGTTGCGAAACCTTTCATTGCTTCATGGGCTGCATAAGCGAGTGCTTGACCGTCAGTAGTTCTCGCAAAGGCTGCCCAGCAGTCAGCTGCTGAACCGCCTGCGGATTTCTGAGGCAATCCATTTTCCCCAATCTGGAACCCTTCAGTTTGGCCGACCACCTGGAGCACAGATCTGACCTTATCCATTTCTTCGCATTCCTTCGGCAGCCATGGCCCCCTGGCATAAGTGAAAGCGAAATCTAAGTCAGCAATCACACCGCACTTGATTCCCATAGCTGTCAGGACAGCAAAGCCTTTCGGAATGGAAGAACAACTACCGAGAGCAACAAAGCAAACCCGTTCGAGCTCAGGTCTGACGCCGTAGAGCTTTTCGTAGATGAGTGGTAGCAGCCTCTGATCGGTTTTGCCCTCGCAGAGTATTACCTTTTCTGCGAAATAGATTTCAGCAATATTTCCGAGCTCGAAAAGGGTTCGAGATTGGGCTTGCGCCTCTGCCATTGCTTGCGCAACCGCCGCGCCCATCGGAATGCGAACCTCGGAGCCATTCTCCCGAGATCTGCGCACTATCACCGTTTCAGGCGCATTATCCCTGCTCACCATCAAGGGCGAATGGGTTGTGAACACGACTTGGTAGCCGGATTTCGAAAGCACATATAGTGCTTCCCTAAGGCCTCTTACGCCTTGAGGGTGGAGGAAAATCTCGGGCTCGTCGATCAGTAGGAGACGACGGGCAAGGTCTTGATCGCGGGTTTTACGGATATCGGCCAGAAGCCGGATCAAGGCCATTTGTATCGCACGCTGCGCACCGCTGCCTAAGGTATCGAAACGTCTGGTTTGACCAGATATCTCATCGGTCACGTTCAGATCGCCGCTCTTGAAAAACTCCTTAACGTCGATTGACGGTACGTCCAGGTTCAATAGCAAACCAGGGAAGAAGCTTGATAGGGCATTGGTGGCGCTGGTATCGAACTCAGTCAGTAGAGGGGATCGGTTCTCACCGTCGGCTCCCAATATATTCCTGACCGCTGTGAGTGCATCCTGTACCTCTTGATGAGCAGTGAGGATGGGGGCCATGATTTCATCCAGCAGCCCACGAATTGTGCTCCCAGCCTTGCCTTTGCCCAAATCTTCCTGGACATCATCCATGGCTCGGATGTGTAGCGCTTCGGGTAATAATGCCGAAATCGCTTGAGGCAGGCCCGTGGGATAGGAGCGCCATGAAGTGGGAAGACCTTGATCATCAAGACCAGCATTTTCCCAGACTTCCGTAGTCGGTTTAGTCGAGCCTGATGCGGAAATCCTTATCCAAAGGTCACCGTTGATGCAGTAGGGGGTAATCGCGGCTTGATGTTTGGCTTCAGGGATTTGTGCAATCAGCTCTTCTGTAATCCCTGACACGCAGGCGCTGATGATTATTGGCTGGCCGGGGTCATTAGCGTCTGTTTTCGCAAATGCCTTTGGTGCTAACACTAATCTGATCGCGTCGAGGATGGTGGATTTCCCCGCGTTGTTCTGACCGACCAGTGGGGTGAAATCACCCAGAGGCAAAAACACTTGCTTGCACGAGCGGAAGTTCTTGATGTGTATTTTGCTCAAGGAGTGCATGGCCGGAATTCCCTATCTACGGTGGGCATGGAGCCTCAGCGTAGCTGGAAAGTGGCGATGCGCACTGTCCCCCGCGAGCACCATCGTTCTTGTCGACATGCGCAGCTTGTCTTGTACTGGCTGGATAAGGCAGAGGGCGTTTTGAATGGCCAGCGTTTGCGCCGGCCATCACCTGGTCAGCCTCAGAATTCGTGCTCAATATCGTCGAAGAAGTTCGGGCCAAGCTCGTACTCCAGAGAACCAAATCGCGCTAGGAGGTCTGCTCTCACCTCACCCTCGGCTACAGGTTCAAGATTGATCCAGTAGCTGTATACGAGCCCCTCATCCGATTCATTAGCCGTGAATTCCGCATCGGACAGAAGCTCTGCATCTTCGACAGATATGCCCAATTCGCTCGCCAAGGCTTGGGCCATGGTTATGCGGTTGCCGCGTTCAGCTTCTTCAACTTGGGCCCAGTGCTCCCATTCAGACCTACGGTCGTGATCAGCATCAGACTCACTGCTGGAAATGACCACGCCTTCCTCAGCAAGCAGCCATATACCATCACGGCGTAGCAATTCGACCGTGGCTTTAAGATAGAACGCTGCACCGTGATACATCCTCTCTTGGTCTTGCTGCCCCTGATACGTAAGGGAGAGTCCCAACGTCAGCTTTCCGGTTGTATCGCTGTAGGCAGCGGTTTCAACTTCAAGAGCATCAATAGTGAATCCACTCGCATTGGTATCCGCAATCGCCCCGGAGAGCTGATCCTCCAGTTCCAGATCCAGGTCGGCGTAGACATCATCCTCATTGATCGCTTGGGGAAAGTCTTTGATCCCAAACACAGCTACCATCAGGCGCGGATCCTTTGGGTTCCGTTGGGCGACTACGGAAAACTCATGGTAATCAGCAAAGCCTGCTTTTTGCACAAGGGTTTCTTGAGCGACAGAAAGCTTCAGGCCCTGATCACGAGCAAGCTGTTTAGCTTGGGATTTGAAAATGTTTAGCGGGGAAAAATCAGACATGGCAATGGTTCCTAAATCTACGACGCTTAGGTGTCCGATTGCCTGTTCACCGGGCAGCGTCTGGTTAGGGACATGCCGATGTAATGCTGGGAGGTGTTAAACGATGGGCTATTGCTTCGCGAAACAGGCGCCAGGCGACCATCACCGCCTAGCGTGATCATAGGTCAGAGGAAATAGCCCCGCAATACCCCGCCCGAATGTTTTCAATGGACGATTTTTTAGCGTCACCTACTGGCAGTGGAAAGAGTTCAAGAACAACAACTGATGGTAAAACCAAACTAGATTTAACGAAGAAATGACGCCACTAGATTGTCACTCTTAAACGCTGAGGGGCACTGTTCTAGAGTGAACAGAGAGATGCGAAATTAGTGTGTTTCAGAATATTTCAAGGACGAACGTCGTAGCCCGCGATTTAGAAGGGCTGGGCATGCATACAGGGGCAAAATGGATCCAACCACTGATTTGCGCACAGGTTATCCACAGGCTTGTTGCCTTGCAATGTCATTTTTACCCCATTATCTTGTAGTCCACCTCGACAACAACACTATATGTTGTGTTTTTGGCGAGAGGCTGAGGTTTCAGTGAACACAGCGGGTATGCGTGCAAAGTTTGGACGCCGAGCACACATACCCACCAATCCCTGAGCCAATGCGGACACTGGTGGGACGCGCATTAGAGAAAAACCGACTTTGGATGTCAACCATTCAGCTCGGCTTTCCGCTCAAGGGTTGCTCCTGCCTACTCGATTTTTTCTAGATACAGGAGCACCTAATCGTGCCGAAAAATCCTAAACAAACATCGTCTCCCGTGGCCAGCTTGGCCTCCAAAATTCTGCGTAGTGATAGCTCCTCGGCCATCCAGAAGGAATTGGCAGGGTCAGCCATGGCTCAAGCTTCGACCGGCAAGCAAACCGGTGCCGATATGGAGACTAAAGCCAGTCATGTCCTCGACAGCAACAAGTACAACGCCACCACCAAGACCCTAGCGGCCTCGGTACTCGCTCAATCGAACAAAGAGCGGGGTGAGTAAAAATGGCTCAGTATTTCGTAAACCGTAATGCGCAGACCAATGGTGACCACGAGGTGCATACCAGTACGTGCATCTATTTGCCGGCACTCCATAACCGCCTTGATCTTGGCTATCACACCACCTGTGCGACTGCTGTTTGCCAGGCTCGCAACACCTACCGGCAATCGAACGGTTGCCGGACGTGTTCCTCGGTGTGCCACACCCAGTAGATAGAGGCTGGACGTTAGGTCTCTGGTAGAAAGCCAGCCACATAACTGGGCTGGCCCCCATTTAGTTGGTGATGAGGTTTTTAGGAGTTTGAGTGATGAGCTACTTGGTTTATTGCACTTTTGATCTGAAAAACGCGTCTTCCAAGGATTATGAAAATGCGTATGCGGATCTTCAACGCATCGGCCTAGCGAAGGTGGTCAAGGCAGACGAAGGGCAGCATGTGGTCATTCCTACCACCTCTACGATGGGATTCTTTAACGGCACCAGCGTGGCGGCTGTACGGAACGATGTCCGTAACGCGGTACAAGCTGCCTTTCGAGCACGACTTTTCAAATCTGAGATCTTCGTTGTTGTGGGCGGTGATTGGGCTTGGGGCGCAGGGACGACTTAGATCCTCTAGGTCTCTATCCAGGGGTTTTAGCTGTAACCACCCCAAAGGGAGATGATTTGTATGTTGAGCAAATTTTTGGAGCTCTCATCACACCTCGATTACCTGGTGGATGCCGATCCCAACCTTGCGATACAAGAAGCTCGCGACCTCGTTCTAGATGGGCGGGATCGTTTAAATATGATGTCCCTGCGTGCGGCCACTCTGGTCAATGCCGGCGCCTCGCTGGGTTACAAGGATGCAATTGATGAGGGCCTCGGGCTATACCGTGAACTTCACGACCTGTATCCGACGGCGGACATCACTTACAACTTAGCAAACGGGCTAGTTGAATCAGCAAACTGTGGGAGCGCTGATTCAAAATGGTTAGATCATCAGGAACAGGCTCGGGCCTACAGAACCGAAGCTCGACGATGCTATTGGAGGGTGGTGAAAGACGTAGATGCCGATGTGGAATTACGCACACAAGCTTGGACGAACCTTGCTAATTTGTTCGCAAAATCCTACCGGCTTTCTGAGGCTCATGATGCCCGCCTTTCCGCGCTAAAGGTTGATCCAAAAAACGGCGTCGCCGCATTCTGCGCAGCATTGGATCTAATGTGGCTTTATAGGCGTGGAGACTGCTCGGAGCTAACGCACATGGAAGCCGTGATGTTAGCCAGGCAGGCGCTTCGACATAGGGAGCGAATTGTTCAGTATGCCGGTGAAAGCGTCGCAGCTAAGGTTGACGCGCTAGCCAGTGAGCTAAGCGATCCTCCCCCGCGCTCCCAGCACATAAGTCCGTTCACCAGGTGGGTTGAAGACGAACGTCTTACGCTTGCCCCTGCGGTAGAGCTCGTCGATCCATCCTTGGGCAAGCTCGACTGGCTTTCCCTTCCAGGTATTCTCGAGCGTGAACCAGAAATGGGCGGCAGGCCACCGCCATTGTTCGCCATGTTCAATATGCTGAAGAGCGATTTTGTTCTCGCACGGGATTTGGTATGGCGTGCAAGTGATGGAAGCGTTTGGCCGAAAACAAGCCAGTATGCGGACACGCTCGACTACGCAATATACGGCCCTGATACCTCGGCACTCATACTGGCGCATCGAACAGCTCTTGATCTGCTGGACAAGGTAGCTGTAACGGCAAATCACTATTTCGAGCTAGGAGTCGCTCCTAACAAGGTCATTTTCGGAAAGTTGTGGAGAGAATCTGCAGACAAGAAGACAGGTACTCCGCTCACAAAAAAAGTAGAGGCACTGATTCGTGCAGGCGTATACGCGATGTACGGCTTAGCCGAGCTGGCTGATGACTACGATGGCAGCGAAGGGATTCTCCGTTCACAAAAAGATCTGCGGAATTCGGGTACGCACCGATTCGTAGTGCTTCATGACTTTGGAGATCCCTTGCGAGCGAGGCAAGCTCCTGAAGTCGAGCATCTCAACCAATCAGACTTTGCCGAAGAAGTCCTGGGTGCTCTCCGGGTCGCAAGATCTGCAATCCAGATGCTGGCACTGGCAATTTCTCAGCACGAGGAAATCCTTAGAAAGCAAACGGATGGCATTATCGGAACCCTGATCGTTCATGATCACCACTGGATTCGTGGTGAGGGTGAGGAGTTCTGACTACATACGCTCGAGCAGGCGAGAGATTCAATTCGGGTCGTATTGTTTATTGATATCCAGTAGAGGAGTGAATTCTATCCAGCAAAAAAACGTCACCACTTTGTCCCCAAAGCATATCTAAAAGCGTTCGCGAATAAGAATGGCCAGGTTCTCGTTTACCGTAAGGACAACCCCGGACGAGCGCTTCCTGCCAGGCCAGATACAACACAGTTTGAGCGCTATTACTATTCGCAACCGCTGCCCGAAGGGGGTCAGGACAATAACACCCTCGAGGGCATCTTCTGTGAAGTAGAGTCCGCATGGCCGTCCCTCGTTGAAAAGCTGGCTCGGAAAGAGTCCATAAACGATGACATTGAGTCCTTCATCCAGTTTGTTGCGCTACAGCGGGCTCGAGTACCTGCGGCGCGAGATGCTTTTGAGGCGGGGCTGGCGGCAACCGTTAAGGACACACTGAAAGCGCTAATGAGGAACGGAAAGCTCTCACCACCACCCCGAGGTTTCGAAGACATCTTCGACAAGGTCGAGGTGTCCATCGACCCTCATCAAAGCATTCATGCGATGCCCGGCCTTATCAAAAAAATCGGGGAGCTTTTTGACACGGTTGGCCTTGCCATTATCCATAACACGTCAGACATACCGTTTCTCACAAGCGACAATCCAGTCGTTTGGTACGACCCATCAATCCCAATCGAAAGGCAGAACCCGTATGCCATTTCCACTGATGGGCCGATAGCAATCCAGTTTCCCATCAGTCCCAACATGATTTTGCTTGGAACCAAAGACTACCGAGAGCGCTACTGCTCGGAGGGGCTCATGCAAGGTGAAATACCAGACGTTGAGTGGGTACCTCTTGAAAGACTAGAAGTGGTGTCCACTTAAATTGAAGTGCACACCATGTCTTGGCTTTGCGGGGCTGGGTAGATGACTTGGCCGGACGGTTACGGAAAAGGAGCAACCGGGATGGGATCATTCCAATCCCGGTATGCGCTGGTTCAATTGGCTACTCTTACTCGTCTGAAGGCTTTCGTACGAAAGGATTTATGCGTTTGTAGTACCGGTTGTCAAAACCGATAGGCTGTCCATTTAGTTTGTCAGATAACGCTTTATATTCATTGAATGTTGCTAGGAAAGTGGCATCGAGTCCGGGCAGCTCTGGGTTGACTAGCATTCGAGAAAGATGATTGATTTCAGCGATTGCCAGTGCGTAATCAATACATGCATAAAGCCCCTGTAGTATTCCTTTTTTGTTTCTGCGCAGGTATTCATAGCTGACTTTTAACTGCTCAGGCTCTGCCACTACAGACGTATTGTTCGTGAGTGCAATTGGGTTCGGGTGTGCACCAAAGTCAATGGCAGCGTCATAAAGGCTGAAGATATGTTGTTCATATGGGGTGTCATTGGAATTTGCGTCGTGCTCTTGGATGTAGCCTCTGAATCTTTTAATTGCTGCTGTAAATGCTTGTTTGCTGGTATTGAAATCAGCATCTGAGGTGTGTCGATTCCGCCATTTTTCGACAAGGCCTTCTTCGCGGTTGAATAGGTAGCCATAAATGGCTGATTCCATCGCGGTTCTAAACAGCGGGAATAATGCCGAAAAATGACCAGCGCGTGCTAGGTCGTAGGCTGCCACAAAAAGGGAATGAGCGTGAACGGCGGCTGTAAGTGGCTCAGTAGAGCCAAGGTCTTCGGTGGAGTCCAGGATGAGATGATCGCATTTATTGACAAGGGCGATCACCTCCGCAAAATCATTTTCAATGAGTTTGCGGAGCTCGTTTTTTGAAGCGGTATACGCTTCGTAGTCAAATCGGTTGTCAGAGTTGCTCACAGGTATTTCCTACCAAGATTGTCGGCTTATTTTAGCGTGGTACGCACACGGAGTACGCATACGTTTCTGTTGTTTCAGAAACATGACACGAGTGCTAAACGCCTCAACGTTGGTTGAGATGGCCGCAGAGGTGGGCATTAGAGAGTGGGAGGACGGGCCCGGAGCTTGAGATTTTGCTCAAGCGGATCGCTCCGGCCCACTCTGGGCCAGAGGCGTGAGGATGGACGCTCACAGCGCCGAACCCTGGCGAAGTCACGTTTTGATTCACGACAGCCGTAGCCAGACAGGGGGCTGGCTCGACGCAGGGATGCTACAGATCGCCGTCGGACTAAGAGGCTGGAGAAGTGCCGATGGCCTCGCGAATCAAGCTCCATATCATTTCCGAGCTTGGGCCTCCATCACCGGGGCCAAGAAGGTAGCAGGAGCAGCGAGGATTAGCGCATCTAGCACATGTTCGTGAAAAGGCCCGTTTTTCCTGACCCAGAAGCTGTTGCCCTCGCTGCGCCGCCACGAGACGGACGTCAGCTTTGAAAGGCATGGATACTGCTTGAGTAAGCGATCACTCCTTAAGCCAGCCCGCGCTCAATCATACGATCAAGAAGCGCTTGAGGATGAATGCGGTAGGTGCCTACACCAACCCGCTGTGTGAAGTGCTCATAGGTTGGGCTGCTAACGCCAGTGGTCATCTCCGAATTGGATAGGAAGACGCCTGTATAGGTTTCAGCAATGTCGCTGAAAAGCTGGATTAAAGCCTGTCTTGTGACAATAAGACCTTTGCCAAGGTGACCTTCGATTACAGCATCCAGCACATCGGTGCGCAGACTCATGTCGTGTTCCTTTTGTCAGGGAGGATTGGCAGGGTTCGCTAGCTATTTTTGCTGGCCAATGGCTATTCTCTCATCATTTCAACAGCAGGGAACGCGCATGAAGCTCAATCCACTACATCTCAAGATCGCCGGCTTGCTTGAGGGAAGACTTTTTCGAATCCCCGAATATCAACGAGCCTACTCCTGGACATCCCGACAGCGAAAAGACTTGTTCGGCGACATCGAGGAGGCGTTTCGATCTGGTCGGGAGCATTTCATGGCAACTCTAGTCGCCTTGGCCAAGGAGAAAGAGACTCGCCTTCTTGGCGTTGATGAGTTCAAAACCGTTGAACTGGTTGATGGCCAACAACGTGTAACGACTCTCATCATCCTTATGAAGGCAATTGAGAAGGCTCTAGACAAGGATGATGTCACGCAAGCCAAGGTGCGACGGGAGTTGGGTGAGCTGCTTGTAAAAGGAGACGATCATTCTCTGATTCTGCTCCAGACGAACCATGATGCGAGTCAGGTTTTCACCAACTACATCCGCAAGGGGTTGGTGGAGGAAGGCTCTGCAAAGACTGCTGCAGATCAAAACTTGGTTGAAGCTGCCCGTGACTGCGAGCTCTTTGTGAGTAAATGGTTGGCTCGTGGAGATACGATCTTTGAGCTGTTGGTGACCATCAGAAACAAGCTAACGATCATCTACCATGAGATCTCGGACGAGGCGACTGTTTACAGAGTTTTTGAGGTTCTTAACAGCCGTGGTCTTGATGTGAAATGGATCGACAAGCTTAAAAGCCAGCTAATGGCTTTGATTTTCGAGCATGTTGAAGGTGGTACTCGCGATGAGGCGGTAGGTGAAATGCAAGATGTCTGGCGAGGCATTTATCGCTCGCTGGAAAACAGCACACGAATCGGTGACGAAGCTCTCCGTTTCGCAGGAGCATGGGCCTCTGACGCGCGACCGAATCGGATTCCCAGTGAAGCCGACTCGACCGCACTTCTAACTTTGAAAGCTGGCACCCATTTAAGAACAATCGCAGAGGTCGGTCATGAGCTCGAGGGGGTCGTGCAGGCGAACTTGCGCCTGTTCCGAGATCCACGCCTACGGGCTGTTACGCGCATTGTGCACGCTCGATTTGTTGCCGCAGCGATCCTATTGCGGAAATTCGACAAAAAGACAGAGCAAGAGCTTCTCGGTAAATGGGAGCGCGCTACCTTCAGAATCTACGAGCTGGCAAGCCGAGATAGCCGTCACAAGGTTGGGGAGTATATTCGTCTTGGTTATGAGATCTACCGGAACAACTTGGATAAGGATCAGATTCTCAGTGGCATCCAGAAAATTTCTAAGGGATATTCGATTGACGAGGTGTTAAAAAACATCGATTGGATAAGCAGCTACGAAGGCTGGCAGAATCAACTGCGGTATGTGCTGAACCGTTATGACGAGCACTTGGCAAAACTTGCGGGGCAAAAGCTCAACGAAAGCCAGTGGAGCAAGATTTGGGAGCAAGATCCTGCGAGTTCCATAGAGCACATTGCAGCTCAGAGCAGTGGCGTTGATTGGACTCATCACTTGGGCAATCTGACTATGCTTCCACCAGGGATCAACTCATCGCTCAAAGCGAAGCCTCCAATTGAAAAGTTTGAGGTTTATCGTAATTGCGGTCTCATTGCCACAATCCAGGTTGGCCAACAGATTCATGACGCTGAATCGTGGACTGAAGAAATGGTTCTAGCTCGGGCACAGAGCATCGAAGATTTCATCAGACTGGAATGGGCCGACTGATTCGTGGCATGAGTGATCCACAACCCTGGACGCTAGAGGGGGACGCTAAAGATCCCGAAAAGGCGCATTAGCCCTATTTTCTAGGCTTAATGCGCCAATTACGGAACATTATAGCGAGCGCTTTTTAAAGCTCAGCTGCGTCCACCCTCGGATTTCTGAGGAAGGTGAGCAGGGAGGGAGTACGCCTGCTCAGCTACGGCAGACTACATTGAAGCTTTACCAGAGATGGTGGTGATACCTTTGACAACAAGTACCGCAACCATGCCTACGAATGCGCCTACTAGGCAGTGGATAACTAGAGTTGCGACGGTTTCCCACGCACCTACCTCTTCGACCAGTCTCTCAGCAAAGTGCTGCATCGGCCCGATGCCTTCTGTAATGAACGCCCCCCCGACCAGGAACATGGCCACAGTTCCGATCCAGGATAATGCTTTCATAAGCTTCGGAGCAGCCGACAGCAGCCATCCCCCGACCGTTCTCACCACAGAACCCCATGTACCGGTAGCTTTGGATTTTTGCAGGATAAGACCTGCATCATCCAAGCGGACGATCCCCGCAACCAAGCCGTAAACGCCCACTGTCATGACCACAGCAATCAACACTAAAGTTAAAACCTGCTGGAGCATTGGTGCATCAGTAACGATATTCAGGGTGATGACGATGATCTCGGCGCTCAAGATAAAGTCTGTGCGTACCGCCCCAGCAATCTTCTTCTTTTCATAAGCTGCAAGCTCTTCAGGTGTCTTAGGCTTCGTTTTCTTTGGCTGCCCTGTGCCATCGTCTCGACTAGCCGTGAGCTTGTCCTTGATAGCCTCAAAGCCCTCATAACAGAGATATGCTCCCCCAATCATGAGCAGCCAGTGAACCGCCGCAGGCAACAGTGCGTTCAATACCAAGGCACAAGGCACCAGGATGGCTTTGTTTCTCAACGAGCCCTTGAATACAGCCCATATCACCGGCAGCTCTCGGTCAGCTTTCATGCCGGTGACCTGCTCAGCATTCACAGCAAGGTCGTCGCTCAGGACACTAGCCGATTTCTTCGCCGCGACTTTGCTCATGAGGGAGATGTCGTCTAGCAGCGTGGCGATGTCGTCCAGAAGTGCGAAGAGGCTACTGCCTGCCATATGAAAATCCTTGAAAAAAACACGAGCTGCCAACTGAACACCGACTCTACGAAGGTAGGTCGAGCCTGAAGGACGGCTGCAATTGAGGTGAGCGTGTAGATGAGCGCAAGTGGCCCAGATGGCACACGTACTAGACCATATCCTCGGATCACCGTTCCACATGGAAATTGAGGCCATGGATGGCTTGGATCAAGAAGCATCGCGAAGTGCTGCTAACCTTTCAGGGACGAAGCAGACTAACGAAAACCCAAGCGTCCGTAACGAGGGGTCGCCTTAATAGATGAGTTCTCAACCAGCACGCGGATGAGGGCCAAGCTAAGGCAATTACTCTGTGACGACCAAGGTGTCAGATATCGTGGCGCGAACCTTAGCTATCTCATCAATAATTACTTGGCTCAACGAAAACGGCGTGTGATCGAAACCGATTATCAGCTTCCGAGCCGAAACAACGTCGAGGTCGCTATCAGGGACTAAGCGCTGAAGCTCAGCAGCCGCGATGCGGGATAGACCAAGCTCAAGAAATGCTCGTCCTGTCATAGTGCTGACACCCAACTCCAGCGCTAACGAGAAATCAAAAATCTCTGGCACTCTATGGTTCATACCATTCTCAACCATCACGTAAGTCAGAATGTCGATGTAGGCTTTACCCATCTGCACCAATTGAAAACGGATGACGTCTTCGATGATATCGAAAGTATCCTTAATCACCTTACTGGGATTAAGCTCAGCGATTTTTTTTACCTTGTAACCCTCAATTGTCCGGGCATACATACCTTCAATATCACGCTTTTTCTGAATCTGACTCCGCTTAGAATTTATCTCATACTTTAAGATAACCGGATAAGGCTTACCCTCCATCCATCGAACTGCAATTCTTGCTACATATCCGCCAAAGTTACCCCCATAACCCTTTATGTATTTAAACATAATGTTAAATATATCGCGGTAATGCCCGATGGATTTCCGGGCGAGATCTGAAGGGTTTCGCGGAATCAACGGCTCCAGAGTTCCATCGTCTAGGCTCGTACGTAAGAAAGCCTTCAGTCTATCCAGGGAAAAAAGATCTAAAGTCCAGTTAGCATTAAGAACGTTAAGCGGGAGATCTAAACTATCTGATGCTTGTTGAGAGGCAACACAAAGCAACCGTGAATCGTTAACGTTCAATTCAGGCGCAACGCGTTCAAGGAAGCTCTGAACGTTACCTTGTCGTGCCTTGGTGATGAGCATGCCAGCAGACGCGAAAGCATTTCTACTTGCTTCATCACGAGGTTTACCAGCGGGTGCCTCCCCTCCCAGCACCTTGAGAACTTCACTAGCGTGATGAGTGATAGCCTCACCCAAAGCGGATTTAATGGTGAACTTCGTAAACTTATCCATGGGCTGTTGGCTCCATGAATCGTAATCAACGAGAAACACATTCCCAACTATGTCCTTAGTCATACGGCCTGCTCGGCCAGCAAAATTCCAAAGCAGAGCAGGATCGAGAAGCTGTTTATCACCCCTACCACGGGCGGGAGTATCGATGAAGACATTTCTAGCTGGCAGATTGATGCCTTGGAACAGAGTAGTCGTGCAGACTAAGAATTTGATCGAGCCATTACGAAATGCGTTTTCGATAGCCTCTCGGAGCAACGACGGCATTTGTCCATAATGGAATGCCACCCCCTTCTCCACCATGTGTATCAGGTGATACTCCGGATGAATGTGTTCTTTGATGAATGCTACTAAGTCTTTAGTCTTATCAAGGGCATCTGGATCTGTAACCCCTATGGCTATAGATCCGGCGAGTTTTGCTGCTTCTGTAGGCGTCTTGGCATACACCAAAGAACCGCCACTACTACCTAGCTCAAGCGCTACCGCTGCCAAACGGCTATCTGGCGACGACATACCAGTGCTACAGGTCATAGAACCAATAGGAGTCGTGTTGAGAGAGGAAAGTAGCTTGAAATCCAATTGACGCGGCCCAACGCCCTTAGTCACGACAATCCTATTCTGAAGAACAGGTGAGACGGTGGTGGTGATTTCCGAAATTTCTGGCAGACCCAGGCTTTCGAGAGCTTTTTTGAACCCTTCCGCACCAGGTGCAAGCATAACTACATGGGTACGCTCATCGCGTACCACGCACTGTTCAATGCAATCCTGGAGGATCATTCCCCGTGTACCGTCAGAAAGATTTTGAGCCTCATCTACGACTACTAGATCAATCTTAGCGGCGCTTGTAGAAAGAAGTACCTGGAAACGCTCCTGCGTCAGGACAAAGACCTGCCGAGGTACCTGTTCAAATGTCGGAATATCCGTAACACGAATTTCCATGTCACTTGCGAGTCGAGCCTTTATCCTCATATGAACTTCGGAAAGCAGGGCTCGCGTAGGAGCTATGTATACAAATGTAAAACTACTGGAGGAAACCGCACGACGGCATAGGTGCTCAATCACCAAGAAAGATTTCCCTGCTGAGGTAGGAGCAGATATCGCAAGTGATGACCCACCCTCCAGAGAGTCCCATACTTCTTTTTGATAATCCGTTAGAGCTATTTCTTCTCCATGGACACGGACAGTGTTGAGATGCTCGACCACGCGCCTTTGAATCAAGCCAACCAAGCTATTCAGTTTTGATTTGAAGTTCAGTTCGGCATATCGGAGACCGGGGAAATTACCGAGCTCCGTCAACACTGCCGAACACCGATCCAAAATACTTTGTTCCTGATTAACTAGCATTGCATTGAATGCGATGGCTTGAGCCATCCCTACATGAGTCTCGATATTCGATTGAGCGAAAACAGACGCGCAGTAAAGTAACTTACCCAGAGCTTCGACATCAGGATCAGCCTCAGATCGCTCGATGCCCTTTGGCAAAGTATTAGCTGCACCTGCAGACTGGAGAGTTCCTAGAGTCTTCCTGAATTCGGCGTTTTCGATGATGCGCGCCGACAACTCAGATGCAAAGCTACTCATGTTGATCATCCCCATCGGTCAATGGAGGTGTTAATGCCGTGTCAGATAGTGCTGGCGCAATCCCCAACGACTCGTAAAACTGCTCCCTTAATTCATCGACATCAGGTACCGCTACCAGGTATAACATACACTTGTTGGGGTCAACTCCGTGCCTTGCCAGTTGGTTACTTACATTTTCATGATGGCGACCATAGTCTTTGACGTACAATTCACCGAAGTGAGTCTCGTGCTTATCGAGCACGGTATCATCAACTGAAACCTTGTTGCCAAAATGCTTAGTTTCCGAATAACAAATCACACCAACAGATCGCTCTCTCTTTGGTGAGTTAGGCTTATTAAAAACATCAAGGTAATCCATCAGCAGTTCTTTTTCTGCTGTGTCAAGCGCGTCCAGGTTGCCTAGGTCTCGAACCAATCCATATTCCTGCATGTACTGTTTTTTATTGCTTCCGAATCCTGCGATAGACTCTGCGTAATCAGCAGTGCCGCTCGCGGCTGAGCCGGCCAGCTTCGACTCAAGGAAAAAGACGTTTAGCACGCCGTCTTTTACAGAGGCATGAATTCCATCGAGGCCGTGGACTGGCATATTAGTGGAAGTTTTGAGGGACATCTTGGCTACTAGCTGGGCAGCACCCAGGTGATGTATTGCCACGCAATAAGCAAGAACCTCACCGACCTCACTTGCTCGAGACGGAAACTCCTTGCGGAACTCGATGAACGCACTCCTCACAGCTTTATGAATCTGAGAAGTGAGCGACAGATCACCATTTTTCCCAGAGTTCAGCTGCGTCATGTAAGCATCACGACGCCGCCGACTAAGCGCGTAATTAACCGCTTGGCTGCTTAGGAAGTCCGCCAAGGAAGTAGTGTTGGGAATATCCTCTTGGAAACGCACGTGCAGCAAAGCGAGCTTGGGCGGTGAGCCTGGCAGCTGGACGGAAAAGTCCAAAGCGCATTTGACGAAGTCGTCTAGCGGAGACTGATTCAACAGCTTGTCTATGACCTCACTCAGTGAGTGCACAGTTGCTAATGGTGAGGACACGGTTCCATTCCCTGGGTAAAGCCCAACACGACCGGCAGCACTAAATCTACGTGAGCACGGGACTTCTGCGATTTGGCGATAATGACCGGAATATAAGCAGATTGCCATCACCCAACAATTGGTGGGGCTTCCGGGGTATGCCATAGATGGAGACGTGTCAGGAAGGACAAGGCAAGAGCACTCCCAATCAAAAACACATCTTAAGCTTCCGCATCAGGAGCAGGAGCAGGAGCAGGAGCAGGAGCAGGAGCAGGAGCAGGAGCAGGAGCAGGAGCAGGAGCAGGA
>Ga0182006_1000364_pt1 | contig 37793 bp, 31 predicted proteins | sample Sormic07211104_1_FD_123022 | JGI IMG/M metagenome (GOLD analysis project Ga0182006, IMG submission 123022) | Rhizosphere microbial communities from Sorghum bicolor, Mead, Nebraska, USA - 072115-104_1 MetaG | ecosystem: Host-associated > Plants > Roots > Rhizosphere | place: USA: Nebraska...
AAAATCTACTAATACGGGTTTATCTGATTTTAATACAAGCTCCTCGAAGTTTGCATCTGTGATTTCTAATGCCATAATTATTTTTTTTATGTTCAAATATATGTATTCAATTGTAATGCCACCCCATCTGTAATGTCAATTTGACATTATTTTGAGGTAGAGGGCTTAAAGGTGAAAGGTATAAGGTTTAGGCGCTATAACCTTCTACCTTAAACCTTAGGCCTTATACCTTAGTTTAACTTATAATTTACCACATTAAGCCCCAATAATTGGTCTAAAAACTTATTGTTTGGGTTTATTTTAAGGTTTTTTGATGGCATATCCAACATAATTTCTTTTTCACGATCAAAAATAGCGAAGTTAAGTTGGCAGTTTTGTTGTTCCGAGTTTGCCTTATTGTCTGCTAATATGGCTTCGATCTCGCGCATCAGTTGGTCGTTAACCCGTTCAATCGGCACCTGGATAGTTAAACTTTTGGCTAATTTATCCCTCAATTCAGACATTAAGTTAATAGCGGTGATTTTAAACTCCCAATCTCCGGCTTTTCCAAAACGCTCACCAACCCTACCCCTGATCTGCAAGAAATATCCTTCGGTTAAAAACGATTTAAATTTTAAAAAATCTTCCCCAAACAAGGCCATTTCACTTGCATCGTCATAATCTTCGAAAACAAAAGTACCAAATGGCTTACCCGTTTTGGTAATCCGCTGTGATGCAGTTACCACAAGCCCGCCTACACAAAGCTCACGGTTTTTAAGTTTTTCAAATTCGGCCAATATATCCTCATTGTTATCGCCCATACGTACCTTATTAATGATACTCAGCTGCTTAACACCATGGGTACAGAATTTATCGAGTTCGAGTTTATAATTATCTAAAGGGTGGCCTGAAAGGAAAATCCCAATAGCATCTTTCTCGTATTTTAACCTGTCCATTAATGCCCATTCTGGCGATACAGGTAAACTTGGTTCTAAAATAAGATCGGCTTTAGAACCACCGAATAAGGAGGCTTGCGACGTACTTTCATTATTCTGAAAATCGTTGGCATATTTAATAATCTTTTCAATGCCATTCATTTTATCGTTGGGGCCGATATAAAAATACTGTGCCCTATGACCTCCAAACGCATCGAAAGCACCGCTGTACACAAAACTCTCGTAAGCTTTTTTATTTACAATACGGGTATTAGAGCGTTTGGCAAAATCGTACACATTACTATAAGGCCCATTTGCCAGTCTTTCTTCGATAATACTTTCTACTGCCTTTTCACCTACCCCTTTTACCGCCGACATGCCGAAACGGACTTCGCCTTTGGCATTTACAGAGAATTTGAGATCAGATTCGTTCACATCGGGGCCTAATACCGTAACACTCATCTGGCGACACTCTTCCATAAAGAAAGCTACCTGTTTAATATCACTCATGTTATTGGACAGTACCGCAGCCATATATTCGGCAGGGTAATGCGCTTTTAAGTATGCGGTTTGATAGGCAATCCATGCATAACAGGTAGAGTGCGATTTATTGAAAGCATAGGATGCAAATGCTTCCCAATCTTTCCATATTTTTTCCAAAGTTGTGGCATCGTGACCTTTTTCGGCCGCTTGTTTCACAAACTTGGGTTTCATTTTATCCAGAACGTCTTTCTGTTTCTTACCCATTGCCTTACGCAGCACGTCGGCCTCACCTTTGGTAAATCCGGCTAGTTTCTGCGACAAAAGCATTACCTGTTCCTGATAAACGGTAATTCCGTAAGTTTCTTTCAAATACTCTTCGCAGGCATCCAAATCGTACTTAATTTCTTCTTCGCCATTTTTACGGCGAACAAAACTTGGAATATACTCCATTGGGCCCGGGCGATATAATGCGTTCATCGCAATTAAATCGTCGAAAACCGTTGGTTTCAGCTCCTTCATGTATTTCTGCATGCCCGGACTCTCATACTGGAAAATCCCGATGGTTTCACCCCGCTGGAAAAGCTCATAGGTTAATACATCATCAATAGGGAAATTATCCGGATCAAGATCAATACCAAACCGTTTTTTAACCAGTTTTACGGTATCCTTTATCAGGGTTAGGGTTTTTAAACCCAAAAAGTCCATCTTTAATAAACCCGCGCTTTCTACAACCGAGTTATCAAATTGGGTAACGTATAAATCAGAGTCTTTTGCGGTAGAAACGGGAACAAAATTGGTAATATCGCTTGGTGTAATAATTACACCGCAGGCATGTATACCGGTGTTCCGTAAAGAGCCTTCTAAAATCTGGGCCTGCTGAATGGTTTCGGCGCTCAAATCTTTTAATCCACCAAGATTTTTCAATTCAACAACACGCTCATATTCATCAGGGCGCAAAGCTTCTTTCAGTGTTTTCTCATCCAGCGTAAAGATTTTTGCGAGCTTCATATTCGGAATCAGCTTGGCAATCTTATCTGCTTCAAAAAGTGGCAGATCCAATACCCTCGCTGTATCGCGGATAGAAGATTTGGCGGCCATGGTTCCATAAGTGATAATCTGCGCCACCTGGCTGGAACCGTATTTACCAATTACGTATTCCATTACACGGCCACGGCCCTCATCATCAAAATCGATATCAATATCGGGCATGGATACACGATCGGGATTTAAGAAACGCTCAAAAAGGAGATCGTACTTAATGGGATCGATATTCGTGATCCACAAACAATAAGCCACCACCGATCCGGCTGCAGAACCACGGCCCGGGCCTACCGAAACATCCCTGCGACGGGCTTCGGCAATAAAATCCTGTACAATTAGGAAATAACCCGGATAACCGGTTTTTTCAATAGTCTGTAATTCGAAATCTAAACGTTCGATAACCTCAGGGGTTAACACGCCATAACGTTTCTTGGCACCTTCGTAAGTAAGGTGGCGCAAAAACTTATTTTCCCCACGTTTTCCCCCATCGGCCTCATCTTCAGCCACTAAAAATTCGTCCGGAATATCAAATTTAGGTAAGAGTACTTCGCGGGCAAGTTTGTAGATTTCGATCTTATCTACAATTTCTTTAATATTTACAATCGCCTCCGGCAAATCGGCAAAAAGCGATTTCATTTCATCACCAGATTTGAAATAATACTCTTGATTAGGCAAACCATAACGGTAACCGCGACCACGACCAATTGGTGTTGCCTGTTTTTCGCCATCTTTTACACACAGCAAGATATCGTGTGCATTTGCATCCTTCTTGTTAATGTAATAGGTATTATTGGTGGCTACCAATTTAACAGCATGTTTTCTAGCCAGTGCAATTAACGATTCGTTCACACGGTCTTCATCTTCCTGGTTGTGGCGCATTACCTCCACATAGAAATCATCGCCAAACATGTTCTTCCACCAGATCAACGCTTCTTCAGCCTGGGTTTCGCCCATGTTTAAAATTTTGCTAGAGATCTCTCCGGATAGGTTGCCTGATAAAACAATAATATCATCTTTATACTGTTCAATTACCGCCCTATCAATACGTGGAACGTAATAAAAACCTTTAGTATAAGCGATAGAAGACATTTTAGCTAGATTGTGATAGCCTTTTTTATTCTTCGCCAACAGTACCATCTGATAACCGTTATCTTTTGCGGTCCGGTCTAAGTGATTATTACAAACAAAAAATTCTACCCCAACAATGGGTGTCATTACCACTTCCGTTGGACGCTCGCCCGCCTCGATTGCGGCAGCATTTTTTGCTTCAGCAGCTTTATTGTGGTTTAAAACATGGTTTACAAAATGGAAAGCGCCCATCATGTTCGCATGATCGGTCATGGCTACCGCAGGCATTTTTTGTGCTGCCGCAGCTTTTACCAGATCGGGAATGCTGATGGTACTTTGCAATACCGAAAATTGGGTATGGTTGTGTAAATGTACAAAAGTTGCTGCTGCAAGTTCCTGTTTGTTTCCGGCAAGTTCCTGTTTCGAAATCCCTCCGCCCTCAGTTTTTTGTAAACGCTTGCGGATTTCATCAGAAGCAGCTTTTAAATTGATATGTTTTAAACCAACACCTTCAATCGTAGCTGGGTTTACCTCTCTAAAACGAGGAAAATATTCTACGTCAACCTGTAGTTCTTCTTTTTTAAAAACCTCTCTTTTTACCAATTCCAAGAAGCAACGTGTAGTTGCTTCCACATCGGCAGTTGCGTTGTGGGCTTCGTTAAAAGGAACACCAAACAAATAAGAATGTAACTCGGTTAAGGTTGGCAGTTTAAACTTTCCGCCCCTACCTCCGGGCAATTGCAAAAGCTGCGCGGTAACCTCTGTACAGGTATCCAAAACCGGCATTTCTGCCAAGCGGTTGGCCACACCAAAACGGTGAAACTCACAGCCCATAATGTTTACGTCGAAACCAACATTCTGGCCAACAATAAACTTGGCTTTAGCTAAAACTTCATTAAACTTGGCCAGCATTTCGTCGAAACCGATACCTTGTTCGGCAGCAAGTTCGGTAGAAATACCATGTATCCGTTCTGCATCGTACGGAATATTAAATCCTTCTGGTTTAACCAGATAATCCTGATGCTCAACCAATCTCCCCATCTCATCGTGCAGTTGCCATGCAATCTGTATACAACGCGGCCAATTATCCGTATCGGTAATAGGTGCATTATAATTACGTGGCAAACCAGTGGTTTCAGTATCAAAAATTAAGTACATATTGTGCGGCAAAGAATTAACCGTTGTAGAATAATAACGGTTCTTCAAAAATAAGGAATTTGAGGGTTGAAGTTGTCAGGATTTTATCAACAAAATTTGACGGGCAAACCTATCAGGTTTTAAAAACTAATAGTTTTTTTTTAAAGCATTAATTCCGAACTCATTATCATTTTGTTCTTTTTTTAACTCTTTTATTTTTTCGAAAAATGTGTGCTTCGGTTTTTCATCGGGCTTTCAGTCCCGCTATACGCTTTACTTCGTTGCACTACGTGTTCGCTATTATCGGGTTTAGCTAACACAAGTCTGTGGTCAAAACTTAAAAAAGCACAGTCAAATACTATAAAAAACAAAAGAATAGTGTTTAAATAGGAAACTTTCCCCGTCAATCGATTCTAAATTGCAAAAACCTGTAGCTTAAACCTCCGTAAAACATCTAAGATAAATGCTACATTAGCATATCTAAATCGATCATCTTATGAAAAATTACATCAATAGCTTCATTGCACTTTCTGGCTTTTTTCTGTTAACCAGCAGTTTTTTCGCAGATGCCCCCCCTGTAAACAAAAATAATCCAGAAAGCGAAATTTGTAGTAAAACCATCAAGTACACCACCAATAAACTGCTAGGGCCAAATGGTGAAGAAATAACTGCACCAACAGAAATAACGATTAACCCCACTACAAAGGTTATTACCTTAGAGAGCGCTCCACCAGATCAGAAAAAAGTTTTGTTCGAAACACAGATTGAAAGTATTGAATGTTCTTTTAGCAAAAAACTATCGTCAGGCAAAGCCTATTATAAAGGATATATTCTACAACAAGATGGAAATAAAAGCCCTGCCGAAATTGTATTGGAAGCAAAAGACGGAATCGTGAGCCTTACTTCTTATGATGAAGAAAAGAAAATTGGACTGAGAGCTATCTTTAATAAATGGGAAATAATCGAGAATAAAGAAAAACCCTAAACCAGTCAGCTTTTGCAACTCGGGTGAAATAAGCCCATCAAATAACTTCAACTGCAACATGATTAAAATGATTGTCAATTTGGCTTGAAAAGCAGTTACGACAATAACTGGTTTAATATATTCCCGCCCCCCTTACAAGCCCGCGCCTAGTTCCTTGTCTAGGCAATGATATTGAGCACCATGCGCTTTTAAAAGTCTTGTAATCAATATTTGAAATGGGCTTATTTTAAATCATTGGGTTTTGCTTTAATGCTTCTGCTTTTAAACAGATTAAGTAAACCATCATCAAATTATAAAGTTTTGAAAAGGATTTTTAAACCTTATATTTATTTCTACCTTCGATTAATATTTAACGAAACGCAAACCATTAAAATAAAATATATGAAAGTAACGGTTGTTGGCGCAGGCGCAGTTGGTGCCACTTGTGCAGATAATATTGCCCGCAAAGAATTGGCAAACGAACTTGTCCTGTTAGATATTAAAGAGGGTTTTGCCGAAGGCAAAGCGATCGACATGATGCAAACCGCAACTCTTTTGGGTTTCGACACTAAAATTACCGGTGTAACTGGCGATTATAGCAAAACGGCTGGTTCTGACGTTGTGGTAATTACTTCAGGCTTGCCCCGCAAACCAGGAATGACCCGCGAAGAACTGATCGGCATTAACGCTGGTATTGTTAAAGGTGTTGCCGAAAATATTTTAAAATACTCTCCTGAAGCCATCTTCATTGTGATCAGTAACCCAATGGATACGATGACTTATTTAGCCTTAAAATCGTTGGGTCTGCCTAAAAACCGTATTATCGGCATGGGCGGAACGTTAGATAGCTCCCGTTTCAAATTTTATTTATCGCAAGCATTAAATTGCAACCCTAACGATTTGCAGGGCTTTGTAATTGGCGGCCATGGCGATACCACCATGATTCCACTAACCCGTTTAGCTACATACCAAAGTTTACCGGTTAGTAATTTATTAGATAAAGCTACGCTAGATAAAGTTGCAGCCGATACCATGGTTGGTGGCGCTACTTTAACTGGCTTAATCGGCACTTCGGCCTGGTATGCACCTGGTGCCGCAGGTGCTGCATTGGTTGAAGCGGTTTTACGTGATGAGAAAAAACTGTTTACCTGTTGTGTTTCTCTTGAAGGTGAATACGGACAGGAAGATATCTGTTTGGGCGTACCCGTAATTATTGGCCGTAATGGCTGGGAAAAAATCATCGATTTTAAATTAACTGAAGATGAGCAAGCCGCGTTTAACAAAAGTGCCGATGCGGTAAGGAACATGAATAATGTACTGGCAGAAATGAAGTTGGTTTAACTATCTATCTTTAATGATATCGTCACCCTGAACTTGTTTCAGGCTCCTTTAGTAAAGATAGATCGCTCCCCGCCTGTATGGGCGGGAATTCTGCTTTGCTCCAGTCGAGAGATGACGATTATTTTTCAAAATATTAAAAGAAGCTTTAACGATTAAATCATTGAATATCAAAAGTGTAAATAACTTGCTGGCTGATACACACAATATCAGCACCTATCATAAAATTCCGATTTTAGATGGTTTAGAATTGTTAAATGCAAAAAAACACACCATTGACTTCCCCTTTCACACGCACAATAACTATAATATTACGCTGATCTTAAATCAGACTTTTTATACTAAACTCAACGATAAATTTTTACAGGCACCGGTCGGTACAATTTCAATCACCAACCCGAACGAAGTACATGCAACCCCTTGCGACAATAAACTGGGCAACTCATTTTTTACATTTTACGTTGCTCCTGATGTGCTCAAAACCTTAAACAAAGGCCATGATGTTTTTTTTGAAGATAAAATTATTTACGATCGAGACCTGGTGAACCGCCTCCATCATTTATCAGAACATTTTAACAATCCAGCGCTTAATCTCGAAAAAGCATTACTAAACGTCCTGGAAAAACTGGTTGCCCGTTATGCCTCGAGTATGTATTTTAGTGAGAAGAAAACGGTATTATTTCAAGAGTTTATCAGCGAGAACCTAATGGAAAAATTTTCATTAACGGACACTGCAAAACGTTTCGGATTGGATAAATATAAATTTCTGCGTTTATTTAAACACGAAACAGGCTTAACTCCGAACAATTACATCCTTTTGCAGCGGATAGAAAAATGCAAAAAGCTGCTCACTAAAGAAACAGATTTAATGGAGGTTGCCATCGAAACCGGCTTTTACGATGTGGCGCACCTATCAAGGCATTTCAAAAGATTTACCGGCGTAACAGCATCCGAATATAAAAAGGCTTAAATCCAATTGCAATATCGTACAACGGACCAAGGCATTTAAGCTTTAATTTTGCTATCATATCTCACCAAAAATGAAAAAAGATAGCTTTACCATCCTTATTATTTTATTTTTTAGTCTCGCAGTACATGCGCAAGTAGGTCAGAACCCTATTCCAATCAAAATAGATAAAACTACTGCCGATTTAAGCATACAACAGGGCGAAGAAACTTCGTTCAGCTTCCAGCTAAAAAAAGATTTTTACTACACAATAGCCGTTGAGCAAAAAGGAATAGATGTTACCGTAGCATTAAAAGATCACAATGGCAAAACCATACAGGATGTAGATTCCCCAAATGGCCGGTTCGGCAGCGAAAAAATCGTCTTCTCGCCAGATAGTACGGACTTTTTTATGCTTACGGTTAAACCGCTATCCGAAAGCACCAATTCAAAACAGGGCCAGTATACGGTTTTGATACAAAGCCCGCCAAAAATGTTAAAAAACATCAGCTACAAAGCCCTCCAACTGGATTTTGATATCCTGAAAAATGCTTTCATAGAAACACACATTGGTTTGTGGTACAATACCTACACGCAATTCGATAGCCTCTGCAATGTGCAAAAAAGCAAGATAAAAGATCAAATGAATGCTTTGGACTTTTATCAGATCGTTGCACCCGTGGTTACTTATACCAAAGAAGGCCATTGTGCAATCCAGCCTTCCGAAGAAACAAGTAATTACATCAGGCAAAATGGTAAGTACTTCCCTTTTTTAGTAAAGATTTTGGATAAAAAGGTTTATATCCTGAACGATCTGGACAATTACAAAACCAAAGGAATGTTAATTTCTAAAATTAATGGAAATCGCATTGAAAGCATTTTGGAGAAGTTTTTAACGATAGAACCGGCCGATGGTTACAATACCACAAGCAAATACCGTTGGGTAGAAACAGCATTCTCTAAATATTACCTGCGTTTCTTTGAACAGCAGCCTAACGTTTTTGATATTGAACTGATCAATCCAAAAACCACTGAAAAAATTAACTATAATGGAATACCAGCTTTAAGTTTTAAACAATATGGAAAATTCCTATCGACTGAAACAAAATCTATCCCAAATTACAACTATAAAGAACCTGCGGCATTTAAGATAGATACGCTCAACAGCACGGCAACATTAACCGTTAATACATTTTCTACCAATAATTACACAGGTGGCAGAAGAGGTTTTAAAGAATTTTTGGCAAAGAGTTTTCAGCTCATTGCCAATCGTAAAATAAAACATCTGATTATTGATATCAGGAAAAACGAAGGAGGTGCGCAGGCCATGGAAGACCATCTGATGTCGTACCTGGTAGACAAAGAATATCCAAAATACAAATATGCCGAAATTCCATCCTTTACCTATTCATTTTTGGATTATACAGCATATCGGGATAAAAAATCGCGGGACGATTTTGAAAAAGAGTTAAAAGCTGAATTTTATCGAAGCAACGATGGGCGTTATCTGGATCTCCCTGGAAAATATAAAAGCGATCCCCCTCAAACCGACCACTTCAAAGGCGATTTATATATCCTCATTAGCGGTTTATCTTTTTCAGGAGGTTCTGAATTCGCAGCTTTAGCTAAAAACTGTACCAGCGCCCGTTTTATCGGCGAAGAAACAGGTGGCGGCTATTATGGCAATACCAGTGGCTTTTTTATCAATTATACACTGCCAAATTCTAAATTATCCGGCCGTATCCCACTTATTAAATTCGCTGTTGAAGAAAAACAAAATAATGTTCCTTTTGGTCGTGGTGTAATGCCTGATTATGAAGTGCAACCTACAATAGATGATTATTTAAATGCTTACGACACGGAAATGGAATTTGTAAAAAAGCTGATCAAAAACAAATAACGAACTCCTGACATGGTTTTCGGGTAATTAGTCTAATTTAGGCGCATAATATTTGTTATGAAAGCCATTTCCATTCCTTTAAAACTGATTAACTTGCAGGATGACGGCTTCCATCTTTTGATGGAGGTTGTTGTTTTTAAAGAGCAACACCTGGCCGTATTGGATACCGGCGCCTCGCGTAGTGTGTTTGATAAATCTTTGATTGAACAGCATCTTTCTGAAACATTACAGGTATCGGATGAGATTAACGCGGCTACACTTTTTACCACTACTACTACCATACAGGCTACAATTCCACTTGTAAAAATTGGCACCTTAAAAATCAGGGATTACGAAACCGTTGCCTTTGATCTTCAATCAGTGAGCGATACCTATCAGCAATTTGGCCACCCGCCGATTATGGGGATTATTGGTGGCGATATTTTAATGCAGTATAAAGCAGTTATCGATTATAAAAAATTGCGGTTGCGACTCTACCAACAGAAATAAAGCCAAATAATGACTTTAATCATTCTTTCGGGCATGATTATAACTGATATTTGCATTGAATGAAAAAGTTAATCACAATCTTTTGTGTCATTTTTTGGGCAGGACTTCTTGCCGGAATTAGTTTTTTAGAAGCTCCATTAAAATTCCAGGCTCCAGGAATTACCATCCCACTTGGTTTAGGCATCGGGCAATTGGTTTTTCAGGCACTTAATAAAATAGAGATCGTATTGGTTATCATTATATTAGGCTCCTCCTTACCTGAACCTTTAAAAAACATCCGCAGTATTTTACTTTTCTCGGTTACAATCCTTTTAATGGTAGACACTTTTTGGCTATTGCCAATACTCGATGAAAGGGCAAAGCTGGTTTTGGCAGGTAATGCTCCAATTAAAAGTTATCATCATATTTTATACATCATTATCGATGCCTTAAAATTTCTGTCATTAATTGTTCTGGGTTTTTTAAGTTTAAAATCACTGTACCATGAAAAAAGATATTCATAATAGAGAAGATATTGTCCTTTTAGTGGATACATTTTACAAAAATGTTGCGCTTAATGAACAGATAGGTCCCATATTTACCGATGTTGCCAAAGTAGACTGGTCGCACCACTTACCTAAAATGTACGATTTCTGGGAAAGCATTCTCTTTGGAAAAGCCGTTTACAAAGGCAACCCCATGCTTAGTCATATTGCGCTAAATGAACAAACGCCGTTACAAACTGAAGCCTTCGAGACCTGGAAAAACCTGTTCTTCCAAACTGTTAACGACCTCTTTGCGGGAGCTAATGCAGATCTGATTAAACAAAAAGCACAATCTATTGCCGATTTAATGCATTTTAAAATAAATCCGCCGCAATCGAAGATTAAAATTGTATAGATTTTTTGCTTTGATTTAAACTGCTTTCTTTATAAATTTAGTTAACCAAACTAAATTAAATTATGAAATTCCTCAAAATCTTACTAGGCATCATTGTCGTATTGGCAATAATCATTATTGTTGGTGGCTTCTTTTTACCAAAAAGTTATACAGTAAGCAGGTCTACAGTAATCAATGCGCCCGACAGCGTAATCTACAAGAACATTGCTGATTTTAAAGAATTCTACAAATGGAATCCATGGGCAAAAATGGAACCTTCGGCAAAAACTACATACGGTGGTGTTGCAGGTGAGCCAGGCCACATATACGAATGGAAAGGTAAAGAAACAGGAAGTGGCTACATGAAAATAAAAAGTGTAACACCTAACAAACAGGTAGATATCGAATTAAAATTTATTGAGCCTTTTGAAAGTTTAGCGGATACAAAATTCGACATTCAGCCAGAGGAAAGCAGCAATAAGGTAACCTGGACAATGAGTGGAGAAAATAACCTAATCAGTAAATGGATGTGTGTGTTTGTGAGCATGGACAAAATGATTGGGAAGGATTTTGAAGATGGGCTAAAATATTTGAAGGAAAAATCGGAAAAGAGAGTTTGATCGACTTGTCTGTTTGAGCGATATCGGCGGTGAGTCATCCTGAGCGGAGTCGAAGACCCTTTTAATGATGGATGATGGAAGCCTAAAGCGCAAGAAAAACCTCTGCGCACGCTGTGACTTTCCGCTATTCTCTCTGTGGTTAAAACATAACTAGCCTCTCTTTTGAGAGGCTTTTTTTTACATCAATTTGCAATCATCCAAACAATTGTGTCGGCTTTGCGTTAAAAAAGCATTAAAAATCAGTTAACCAGCGATTAATATTTTGTAATTCCCTATTTTTTAGATTACTTGCCAGCAAAATGAATTTACTACTTGTAGAAGATGAACCGAGTGTTGTATCTGTAATTTCGAGGGGTTTAACCGATGAGGGATTTACCGTAAGTATAGCTCCTGATGGTTTAATTGGGAAACAGATGGCTATAGAAAATCAGTTCGATCTGATTATTCTCGATATTATGCTACCTGGAATAAATGGTTTGGAACTCTGCAAAATCATTAAAGATCAAAAACCCAATACACCTATTATTATGCTTACAGCTTTGGGTACTACAGAAAATGTAGTAAACGGACTGGATAATGGTGCAGATGATTATTTAATAAAGCCATTTAAATTTGCTGAACTTTTTGCCAGGATCAGAATGCTATTGAGGCGATATCATGGTGTGGTTTCGCAAGATCAGATTGTTTCCATAGCAGACCTCCAGCTAAATTTAAGTGCAAAAACAGTAAAACGAAACCAACAGGAAATTATACTTACGGCAACAGAATATCGGCTGCTTGAGTATATGGCCAAAAACAAATCAAAAATTTTATCGCGGATAGATATTTTAGAAAACGTTTGGGATATCGACTTTAACCTTGGCACCAATGTGGTTGATGTTTATGTTAATTATCTCCGCAAAAAAATAGATAAAAATTCCGATCAGAAGCTTATCCATACCGCTGTAGGCTTAGGTTATATATTAAGGGAAAAATAAATGGAGATAGCAAAAAAAATCACTTTACTCTTCGCCATTTTATCGGCAATTATTATCTCCTTATTAAGTGGTTTTGTTTGGTATTTCTCTAACGACTTCGCCTTCGAAGATTTTTATAAACGCCTGGAGGCCAGGGTTAATATTGCCGCACAGATTAAACTGTACGAAGATGATAACAATAAGGTTTATGCGAAAATGCGCAATAGATATCTGGAGCGTTTGCCATCTGAAAAAGAATACATCATTGAAGCAGGCAAACCAACCAATAGACTAGACCGCGAATTACCCTCAAGTTTTTATAATCGGATACAAGCCGGTTATGTAGCCCGCTACCGCACCGAAAATCACTTCTATGCCGGTAAATTCTTTAAAAATTCGAATGGAGGATATATCGTTATCGTTTCTGCAAATGATCCTGTTGGCTTCAGGGAGTTAAAAGACCTGCAAAGAATTTTAATTATTGGCTTTTTTCTTTCTGTAATATTATCATTTGTGGTGGGATGGAAATTTTCCAATTACATGTTAATGCCGCTTCGAAACATCATTAAAAGTGTAAAAAAGATAAAAGCGGAAAATTTGCATTTAAGACTGGATGTAAAAGAAGGAAATGACGAAATGTCGCAGTTGGCACAAACCTTTAATAACATGCTTAACCGTTTAGAAACAGCTTTCGAAACACAAAACAACTTTATCAGCAATGCTTCGCACGAATTGAGAACACCTTTAACAATTATTAGCGGCGAGGTTGAACTAGCGATGAAAACCGTTGAGGACAACCCTAAACAACACAAAGCCTTATCTAAAATTAAAGACGAGGCAGAAAGATTAGAGCATATCTTAACCAGTTTACTGGGTCTGGCACAATCTGGATTTAATGGAAAAAACCAACCCTGGGAAGAGGTGCGGATGGACGAACTGTTATGGGAAATTAAAGAATCCGTTAATCAGGTACATCCCAACAGTAAAATAGAAATTGACTTTACCAAACTTCCTGATGATGAAGAATTACTAAGCCTGCGGGTAAACAAAAACCTGATTAAGCTTGCCATTAGCAACATAGTAAACAATGCCTGTAAATACTCAAATGAGAATCTGGTAAGTATTAGTATTGAAAGCAATGCCAACATGCTCTCAATTGCTGTAACAGATAGAGGAATCGGAATACCGCAAACAGACATACAGCATATATTTGAACCTTTTTATCGTGCATCTAACACCAACGATTTTAAGGGATATGGCGTCGGCCTGCCGCTTTCATTGAATATTATCCGCTTACACCGGGGTAGTATTGCTATTAAATCGCAGGAAGGCGTTGGCACCGAGATCAAGATTTTATTGCCTGTAACAGGTTAATTGTTTAAATCGGTTAAACTGGTTAACTGTAATTAAACGAGAGGTACAATTAACCGCCTAACCAATTTATACAGTTAACCACTAATTATTCAAAAAAGGAGTACACTCTAATCTCATTCTAATCTTACTCTTATTTCGCTATAATAACATCAAGCTAAACTTGTATAAATAATTTTTCAATTCATTTAAACAAGATATAGCGATGAAAACAGTATTAGTACCAACCGACTTTAAATTAGAAAGCATTAAAATTATTGATGCGCTTGTTCAACATCAAAAAAATGAAAGCTTGAACATCATTTTTGTACATGCCTTTAAATTATCAGACTCTATAACCGATATGTTAATGTTGAGTCGCCGCAGCCGCGATTACGAAAATGTTAGTGACGAATTTTATCAGCAGATCAATCAAGCTAAGGCAAAATATCCTAGTCAGATCAATGCCATTGGCATCGAATATTTTTACGGAAGTACAGTAGCCGCTTTCAAAAACTTTATCGAAGCTTTTGATGTAGAGCGCATTGCCTACTTAAAAGAATACAATTTTACGCCGATCAATAAATACAGCATCGATCCTAAAATATTAACAGCACGTGCAGGCTGCGAAGTGATTCAATTAAATACATTAACTGTTCATGCGAGTGAAAATTTAATTGACACAAAAATAAACGAAACACAGTTGCAAGAAGCAAACGCTTAATTATCACATTTTAAACTTTATATTATGCTGTTACGAAATAATATTCCGCTCACTTATATATTCGGAAAAATCAAAAAAGAACTCCTGTTTGTTATTGGCTACTCTATAGGTATTGTAGTGTTGTATGAAAACTTTCATGTTACACGTATTTCCATTCCTGTTGCTGTGCCAGCGCTACTGGGAACCATCATTTCTCTTCTATTAGCGTTCCGGTCTAACCAGGCTTACGATAGATGGTGGGAAGCCAGAATTCTTTGGGGTGCAATTGTTAACGATTCAAGAACCCTGTCGCGCCAGATATTATCTTTTGTAGAAAATCCTTATGGCTTAGATGAGGTTGAGGCATTTAAAGAACGTTTTATAAAAAGGCAGATTGCCTGGTGTTACGCCTTAAGTCAATCGCTAAGGGGTTTTAACCCACGTAAAGGTTTAGAAGAATACCTGTGTGAAGAGGAAATCGCTTTTATTAAAAAACGTAAAAATGTAACTGCAACGATTTTGGAGTTACACGCTATGGACTTAAAAAAGGCATTGCAAGAAGGCTGGATCAATAAATATCAGCAAATAGAAATCGATAAAACCATTACAGCTTTATGCAACCATATGGGCGGATCTGAAAGAATAAAAAACACCGTTTTTCCGGTTACTTATAGCAAATACATTAACATGTCTATCCATTTATTCATCGTGTTACTGCCTTTTGGCTTAATTGAGTACTTTGGTTACATGGAAGTCCCTTTGGTGGTGGCTATTGCTGCATTCTTTTTACTGGTAGAAAAAATGGCGGTACATCTTCAGGATCCTTTTGAAAATAAACCTACAGATACACCAACCACAACGATATGCAGAACGATTGAACGCGATCTTTGCCAGATGCTGGATGATAATAAAATTTACGAGGACAAACCTCAAACCGAATTGGCACCTATAGGATCTTATTACATCCTGTAATAATTATTGTCTAAAAATAATCTCCGTAGTTTGGGATGGTTAGTTAATCAAAATGTATTTGTACTGGATAGCACAATCATTTTGAAAGGTTTATAGTTACAAAGCCATTCTGTTTTACGAATGGCTTTGTTTTTTCTCTTGCTCCTTTAGACTTTGGAAGCTTTTCGGGTGTAGTAAGACGTTCCCATCTGACTTATGACAATTAAATTCATCCAAAATAGAAAAATTAAATGTGGCATAAGATGGTACCAGCTTACGCCACAATCAAAACAAAAACCCTCCTCAAGTTTTAGTCTTGAAGAGGGTTTTTTATTTCGTAATCAGCTTTTTCTTTGAGCTTTCAGCTCAATTAAGCATCAATTTTCGCGTATTTTGCATTACGTTCAATAAACTCTCTACGTGGAGCAACTTCATCGCCCATTAACATAGAGAAAGTATGATCACATTCTGCAGCACTTTCGATTGTAGCCTGTAATAAAGTACGTGTAGCAGGATTCAAAGTGGTATCCCACAGTTGTTCTGCGTTCATCTCACCCAAACCTTTGTAGCGCTGAATGTGTACGCTATCTTCTTTACCATTCCCTTTAATACGTTGCACAGCTGCATCGCGTTGTACATCATTCCAGCAATATTCGAAATCTTTACCTTTTTTAACCTGGTAAAGCGGTGGCGATGCAATGTAAACATAACCTGCTTCGATTAAGGCCCTCATATAACGATAGAAGAATGTTAAGATCAATGTGGTAATGTGAGAACCATCAATATCAGCATCCGTCATAATTACGATCTTGTGGTAACGTAATTTAGTTAGGTTTAATGCTTTATCATCTTCAGGTGTACCAATACTTACACCGATAGCAGTAAACATGTTTTTGATCTCATCATTCTCATAGATTTTGTGCTCCATCGCTTTTTCTACGTTCAAGATTTTACCTTTTAATGGTAAAATAGCCTGAATGTTTCGATCGCGACCTTGTTTAGCGGTACCACCCGCCGAGTCACCCTCTACCAGATAAATTTCACATCTTTCCGGATCACTATCTGAGCAATCGGCTAATTTACCCGGCAAACCAGATCCACCCATTACACTCTTGCGCTGCACCATTTCGCGGGCCTTACGCGCCGCAGCACGTGCAGTAGCCGCTAAAATTACCTTGTTGATGATCATTTTAGCTTCTTTCGGATTTTCTTCCAAATAGTAACCTAACGCTTCACCAACAGCAACATCTACTGCGCCCATTACCTCACTGTTACCCAGCTTGGTTTTGGTTTGCCCTTCAAACTGAGGTTCCTGTACCTTTACCGAAACTACCGCGGTTAAACCTTCTCTAAAGTCATCACCGGTAATTTCCATTTTAAGGTTTTTTAACAAGCCCGATTTATCAGCATAAGCTTTTAAAGTACGGGTTAAACCCCTACGGAAACCTGCAATATGCGTTCCCCCCTCGTGAGTATTAATGTTATTCACATAAGAGTGAACATTTTCTGAATAACTATCGTTGTACTGAAAAGCCAATTCTACGGGAATGCCATTTTTGATACCCTCGATATAAATCGGTTCAGGCAAGAAAGATGCTCTTGTTCCATCTAAAAAGGCAACAAATTCTTTCAGGCCGCCTTCTGAATGGAATACTTCTGATAGGAATTTACCATCTTCCAAAACTTCGCGCTCATCTGTTAACGTTAATGTGATTCCTTTATTCAGGAAAGCCAACTCACGTAAACGACCTGCTAAAGTATCGTATTTATATTCAGTAGTTTGTGTAAAAATCGTAGCATCCGGACTAAAAGTTACAATCGTACCACGTTTATCGGTTTTACCCACTTCTTTAACATCGTATAAAGGTTTACCGATGTTATATTCCTGCATCCAGATTTTACCTTCACGGTGAACTTCGGCTTTTAAATGTGTAGATAAGGCGTTAACGCAACTTACCCCCACACCGTGCAAACCACCTGATACTTTGTAGGTATCCTTATCAAATTTACCACCTGCGTGTAAAACCGTCATTACGATTTCAAGTGCCGATTTATTCTCTTTTGTATTAATTCCGGTTGGAATACCCCGACCGTTATCTTCAACTCTGATGGAGTTACCTTCTAAAATCCTAACATCGATTGTATCTGCATGACCGGCTAAAGCCTCATCAATTGAGTTATCTACAACCTCGTAAACCAAATGGTGTAAACCTTTTACACCAGTATCACCTATATACATTGAAGGGCGCTTACGCACCGCTTCTAAACCTTCTAAAACCTGTATATTATCTGCCGAATAATTTGACTTTAAATCCTGTTCTTCGCTCATATTTTAATTAAAAACAATAAGTATCAAAAATACGGAAATTTTGGCATTTAACCCAATATGTGGATAAGTTTTAGGCTGTAAAAAAGCGATAAAGCTTTCTAATTAAACACTTAAGCATAAAGCCTGTTAGGATATTTAAAATGTTTTTTTTCGAAAAGCAAATATGTGTATTTCAAAAAGAACTTAAGCCATTGATGGGGCATTCCGTAGGAACGTTTGGTACTATGAAATTTTGCTATTGCCACCCTGCAGCCCCAAATAGCAATACCAGCTGTGCCACCTAAACCCGATGGGAGCGGCATGAAATAAAGCGGACAGCGGGAGGAACAACGGTTTGAAATACTGACTTTGCTTTTCAAATCACCACTATCATTTTCGCGATTAGCGTTAGAGCCTTAGCTTTGAGCAAATTAAACGCTTTACCCACTATACCAACGCAAAAGCAATCTTGTATTGCAATAGGCCTTTCTTTAAATTGGATATAAAAACTAATTTATATAAGTTTGCTAAAATTTATTAAACAAGAATGGAAAGAAGAACCTTTAAAACCTTTGGTTTACTTGCAACAGCAACTTTGATAACTGCTTTCTCTGCATGCCAGAACAAAGACACTAAAACTACTGAAACTAAAAAAACAGAGGGTACTACTGCAGCGGTTTCTCCAGCTGAGAAAATTGTGTATGTAAACTCCGACTCGTTACTCACAAAATATGAATACTTCAAAGACCTAAAAGTGAAATTTGAAGGCAAGACCAAAAATGCTCAGGCAGACATGCAGGCTAAAGGTCAGGCTTTTCAAAGAGAAGTAGCACAATATCAGCAATCGGCACAAACTTTATCGGCCGATCAACGCAAAAGCACCGAAGAGCGTTTAGCACGTAAACAACAAGAACTACAAACTTACCAACAAAATGCTGGTGGTGCTTTACAGAATGAGCAAGCTGCTGAGAATGAAAAACTTTATGATAAAGTGGCCGATTACTTAAAAGGTTACGCAAAGGAAAAGGGTTATAAAATGGTTTTGACTTACTCAAAAGGTAACAGCGCTATTTTATTTGCCGATGAAAGTTTAGATGTTACTTCAGAAGTAATTAAAGGCTTAAACGCAGAATACAGCAAAAAATAAGCGAATAGCGATTAAAATATAAATGCTCCGTGTAAATCGGGGCATTTTTTTTGTGCAGTATTTTTTAAAAGATCAAATTAATATGGACAATCAACATCAGGAATATATGCAGATGGCAATCGAGCTATCTGTACAAAATGTAAGCGAAAGCATTGGTGGACCTTTTGGAGCTGTAGTGGTAAAGGATGGGAGGTTGATTGCCAAATCGGCAAATCAAGTAACTTCTACCAACGATCCAACTGCGCATGCGGAGGTTTCGGCCATTAGGCTGGCCTGTACCGAATTAAATACTTTCGATTTAAGTGGCTGTGTAATTTACACTAGCTGTGAGCCTTGCCCTATGTGTTTAGGCGCCATTTACTGGGCCAGAATTGATACGATTTATTATGCAAATACCAAGGCTGATGCCGAGCGTATTGGGTTTAGTGATAAATTTATTTACGAAGAGCTAGACAAGCCGATGGAAAACAGAAGCCTGCCGATTATCCAACTGATGCGCGATGAAGCTTTAGCGGCCTTTAAACTATGGGAAACTTCACCATTGAGAATAGACTACTAAATAAAAAGAGGTTGTATCATAAGGCGTTTCACCTCAGATGCTGTCATGTTGAGCCTCTCGAAACACCTTAAAGCGGATTTAAGCGGGTCTTTCGATAAGCTCAGATGACAAATCTATGTTATGATACAACTTCTCCCCTCATTAAAATCATTGTTTATTTGCTCGATTCTTTTCCGGCCAGCAAGCTGATCATCGAATCTATTTCCTTTACTACACCATCATCTGAGCCAGAGAAACCTACTGCTTTAAACCTGATATTACCATCCCCATCAATCACGAATTTGGTTGGGATTCCATCAACTTTATAAGCACTCACCACATCAAATTTCGAAGGATCTTTTATGTTTTTGGTATCGTACAGCACATTAAAATTGTATTTCTTTGCCGTAATAAAATCAGTTACCAGTTTTTCTCTATTCTCTTCTGTTTGCCAGGTATTTACAAACAGGAATACCACATTTGGATTACTGGCGTATTTGTTTAAGGCTTTTTGCATACCTGGGAAAGAAGACACGCATGGTCCGCACCAGGTTGCCCAATAATCTAAAATTACGATCTTTCCTTTCAAACTGGCTAGACTTACGGTTTCGCCTTTGAGGTTGGTTAATGAAAACGCAGGGGCTGGAATATTAATCATTTTTTTTGTCCATTCTGCCCGCTCTTTTTCTAATGCTGCTTTTTCTAAATTGGCCAGGTAAGTTTCATAAGTCCCATCTTTCTTCAGTTTAGTATAAAGCATTTTAAATTCGTTCTTTAACGAATCACTGCCTTTACCCTCTTTAATTAATTTTTCGGCCTCACGATAAGCTTTATCATCCTGGCCATCCTTAATTAAATAAGTTACATACCGGGAAGATACATCGGGTGGGACTGTTGTATATAAAGGAATGGCCTTCTCCTGCATAGCCAAAGCCTCTTTAAATTTTCCCTGATGATATAACAACAGTCCATAAGTATCAGCATACATACCATAAGCGCCGTCTAAATATTTGAGGTATTCTTCTTTAGTATTATAATATTTTGGTATTTCATCATTTCTTGATGCCTCTATCAGTTCGAGCGATTGTTTTGAAAGCTGGGCGGCAAGTTCTATATTTTCCTTTTTCTCAGCAGATGGCCATGCAAAACTATTGTTATACAAACTTGCCCTGGTCATTTTATCAGTGACCTTTTTTGCATAATCCTGAAATTTCTCCAGATCTTTAGCTTTTATAGCGCTGTTAGCCAGTATACTATAAATTGAGTTCAATCTACCAGCATCTACTTTTTTACCTGGATCAAGTTTAAAAGCGGCAATCATTTCTTCGGCCTTTTGTATTTGTGTGGCAAAATCTTTTGTACCATAAAGTGAATTCATACCATCATTCCAGGCGTAATTTCCTGTAGGGTATTTTTTAATGATGATGGCTTTAACAGAATCTGCCTGAGTTTTTTTCTTTAATAGTAAGTAAAGGCTTAAAGCTGTACCTAAATCTTCCTCTTTTGGTTCTTTTAGTTTCGTTAATGCAGAAATATTCTCGTTGATTAATTTTGTTCCTTTGTCTTTATCTGCTTTGAACTCGAGCGACAGATATTGATTTAGATTTTTCTTTTTCAGCTCAGGTTTTAAAGCAAAAGCTTGTTTATACAGTGAAACGGCCTTTTCAGGATCGATAGTAAGACCCAAATAGTAATTTCCTGCCAATCCGTACAAAAAAGCTTCGTTAAGATAAGCTTCGGCTGGCACTTTCCCTGCTTTAGTGAATGCTAAAACATAACCGGCAGGCGCTTCATCTTTTTTATCACCTACAGAGAAAGCAAGTCCAACTATGGTAACGCTATCCGGAGTAGAAATTTCTCCCTTATAAACCGTTCCGTCTTTAGTGAGTTCAATTTTAGTGCTTTTGGGGTTCGATTTTGAAAAAAAAGTATAACTGGTACATTTTACATCCGCCAAATTTTCGAGATTGGTTCCCTTTGGATCGTATGTAAATTTAACTGTACTTCCTGCTGCAGGTTTGTCAGCAGAAAATTTCACGCCTTGTGCATTTGCTACTCCAGCAGCAAATATGAGCAAGCACAACAATTTTAAGGTTTTCATAATGAAAGGATTAAGTTTTTTATTAGGTAACTAAATATATAGTTTATTCTTTATTCTTCAAAGTTATTTTATGTTAAATTTTAAGGAATAATTATTGTAGTAATTAAGCATGACCTACGAACAAAAAATAAGCAGTGAACTGAATTTCTGGAAATTTAAAACTTTGCAAAAACCTTCGTTCCTGAATAAGGTGACCAATAAAGTTCAGAAAAAAATAAACAGCTATATTCCCGATAAGGTTCACAACGCCATAACTACTGCGATTAAACAGATGGTTAAGGCTGTGCTTTTTGGATCGACATTTACCACATCGAAGCCGATTACCGATTTAACCCTAATGCACCGCGAGGCATTAGTTAAGCAAAAGATAGAAAACTACAAAAAAACAGGTGCTGCAGAAGGCGGAATTACAGGTGCAGGTGGTTTTTTAATGAGCCTGGCAGATTTTCCGCTGTTGCTGGGTATTAAGATGAAAATGCTTTTTGATATTGCCGCAGTTTACGGATACGATGTTAAAGATTACCGCGAACGTTTATATATTTTGCACATCTTCCAGCTAGCGTTTTCAAGTAAAGAAGAAAGCCAGAATATTTTCATGAAAATGCAGGATTGGGATGATAAAGCTCATCAATTACCAACCAATATTGATGAATTTGACTGGCTTACCTTTCAACAACAATATCGCGATTATATTGATTTAGCCAAACTTGCACAGATGCTTCCATTTGTGGGAGCAGCGGTTGGTGCCGTTGCCAATTATAAATTGATCGAAAAACTGGGTAAAACAGCAATGATGAGTTACAGGATGAGGTATTTTAGTCTTCAGTCCATAGTTCTAAGTCATGAGTCGACGGACGACTTAAAGCTCAAGACTGGGGATTAATATTTAATCCGAAGTAACTATCTGACTAAGGACTACAGACTCAAGACTAAGGACTAACTAATCTTCCTCTTCAAACATTCCTCCAATCAGGTCATCAGTTTCCCGTCGGTCTTTTTTAGTCGGCCGGCCGGTACCCCTATCGCGTTTTAGGTTTGGTGCATGAAACATCGATTTAAAAGCATGCGTTTCTTCAACTGGTGTTAAATCTTTATATTTTGTTAAAGCTGTTGGCGAATCTGTTCTGTTGTACGAAAGTTCTACCACTTCGATAATTTTCTTTTCGATACCTTTCGATACCTGATAAACTTCACCTACTTTCACAATGGCAGAAGGTTTAATATTCTGCCCTTTGAGTTTCACCCTCCCTGCTTTACACGCATCAGTGGCCAGGCTCCGTGTTTTAAACAACCTGATCGCCCACAAATATTTATCTATCCTAAGTTTTTCTGTCTCTGTCATAAAATTCAAAAATACATAATTAGGTTAATTGCTATGTTGGTTAATTGTAGAAACTGGTTAATTGATTAACTATTATATAATGTGCCTACCCACGATTAACCAGTTTAAGCGATTTAAACAATTAACCTACCAACAAAACAATTTAAACAATTAACCATTTAATAAGCAAAAATTGATTTATTTTGCGTAAAATTTAAAAACATCATGTATTCAGATTTAAAGAAATTAATTGAAGCCGCTTGGGAAGACAGAACCCTTTTACAATATAGCAACTATTGCGAAGCCATCGAAACCGTAATTCAGGGTTTAGATAAAGGCGAAATCCGGGTTGCTGAACCGGTTTTAAACTCTTGGGGCATTAATGAATGGGTAAAAAAGGCTGTAATTTTATATTTCCCGATCCGCGAGATGAAGGAAATTAAAAGTGGTCCTTTTGTTTACCACGATAAAATGGATTTAAAAACCGATTATAAAACAACTGGTGTTCGTGTTGTGCCTATGGCAAGTGCGCGTTATGGTGCTTTTTTAGCAAAAGGTGTAATCATGATGCCATCGTACGTAAACATTGGCGCCTATGTTGATGAAGGTACGATGGTTGATACCTGGGCTACTGTAGGTTCTTGTGCACAAATTGGTAAACGCGTTCACTTAAGCGGTGGTGTGGGTATTGGTGGTGTTTTAGAGCCAGTACAAGCTGCTCCGGTTATTATTGAAGATGATGCATTTCTAGGCTCGAGAGCAATTGTGGTAGAAGGTGTTAAAGTAGAAAGAGAAGCTGTTTTAGGCGCTAACGTAGTATTAACAGCATCAACTAAGATTATTGATGTTACCGGCCCTACGCCTGTAGAATATAAAGGAATTGTTCCTGCACGTTCGGTTGTCATACCAGGTAGTTATACCAAAAAATTCCCTGCTGGCGAATTTCAGGTACCTTGTGCTTTAATTATTGGCAAACGTAAAGAAAGTACAGATAAGAAAACTTCGCTTAACGATGCGTTAAGAGAAAATAATGTAGCAGTATAAATGGCTTAAGGTATAGGGCTTAAGGTGTAAGGTAACACCCAAAGCCTTAAACCTTTTACCTTAAACCTTACACCTCTATGAAAATCGGATACGATGGCAAGCGTGCGGCTAATAACTTAACGGGATTAGGTAATTACAGCCGGTCTTTAATTGAGCATTTGGCACATCAGTTTCCTCAACACCAGTACCTGGTTTATGCTCCCAAAGTAAAAGCGGCCAAACAGATCGATGCGTTTTTCGAAAATGATAACATCGAGCTTAAACTTCCTAAAAACGGGCCATTTTTATGGAGGACTTTAAATATCCTGAAAGATCTAACCCAGGATGACTGTCAGATTTTTCACGGCTTGAGCCATGAAATTCCATTAGCCATACAACATACGCGGATTAAATCAATTGTTACCATTCATGATTTAATTTTTCTGCGTTTCCCTCAATATTACAAATTTATCGACCGGAAATTATACGAGTGGAAAAGCAAATCTGCTTGTCAACGGGCCAATAAAATTATCGCCATCAGCGAAAAAACAAAGGCAGATATCATCGAACTTTACGGAATTAGTCCGGAAAAAATCGAAGTAATTTACCAAAGCTGCGATGATAGTTTTAAAACACCTTTCCCGAAAGAAACATTAAGCAGGATTAGCGCAACCTATAAACTACCTGAAAAATATATTCTTAACGTTGGCACCATTGAAGAACGTAAAAATCTAAAATTGGTTGTGCAGGCCTTAAAAGCGGTAAATGAAGCATATAAACTGGTGGTAATAGGCAAACAAACGGCTTATTTTAAAACCGTTGAGAAAGAGATAGAGAAACTTGGCCTTAAAAACAGAATTCTATTCTTAAAAAACATCCCTTTTTCCGATCTGCCTGGTATTTATCAAATGGCTAGTGTTTTTGTTTATCCTTCATTTTACGAAGGTTTTGGCATTCCGATTATCGAAGCGCTATATTCTGGCGTTCCGGTCATTGCGGCAACAGGGTCATGCCTGGAAGAAGCTGGCGGACCAGATAGTTTATACATTTCGCCTGATAACGCTAACGGACTTACAAAAGCCATTAATCAAATTCTTGAAAACCCGCAGCTCCAAAAAGAGATGAAAGAAAAAGGGCTGGAATTTGTTCAAAAATTCAATAGTCCTGTGGTTACGCAGCAATTAATGGATTGTTATTTAACGCTTTAACTGTCCTTCGACTACGCTCAGGATGACAATCATTTACACTTTTCCTTAAGTTACTACCAAAGAGGAATTTATCAATTTATTACCACAATCCAGCTCAATCTAAACCTGACATTCGCGAAAAGCCCGCAATCCGATCCTTCAATCGGATGAGGACTTGCAGCATTGGCAGGACTAACGGTTAATAGTAGCACTACCCCTGCTTTTCAAATATAAAAAACTCGATTTCTGCAAATCGACAGTTTCTTTTTTTTACAAACCAACAAAACCCATGTCTCTAAAAAAGAAAAAGGGCTGGAATTTATTTAAAAATTCAACAGCCCTTGTTATTCAGCAATTAATAAATTCTATTCAGATATTTTAACTTAACAGCTAAATTTTATTTAGCAACTGTAACATTAGGTGGGTATTGTGCCAATATTTCTTTTACGCCGGTGTATAAACGCTCTTCTCTTTTGTTAAAGCTATCCAGGTTAAAACCAGATCCTTGTCCATGCCAGAATAAAATCTTTTTAGCTGGATCTAAGAAATCGATAATGATTGTACCTTCAATATATTGGTTTACATAGGTTCCGCCGCCGCCCCAGAAAGGATTTCCCCAGCCGCCACGCCAGCCCCAACCCCAGCCACCATAATAGCCTGGACCATATACATCGGTTTTTTCACGGGCTACCACCACCAGATTCACCAATAAATCAGGTTTATCTGATTTGGTAAATCCTTTGGCGTTCATTTCAGATTCAACCGCGGCCATTAATCTGCGTTTATCCAGATTATTAAGCTTAACTCTTGCTATGCCTTTATCGTAAAAATTGTAAGTTTTGTAACCGCTTAAATCAACATTTTTATCATAGTCTGATGCGGTGCGGAGTGATGTACATCCTGCTAATGCCAATACCACTGTAAAAAGCATTAATAATTTTTGTGCTGTTCTCATTTTGTGCGTTGTTCTTTAAATAACCTGAATTAAATATAACGATTTTGACAATCAAAAAGGAAAATCATTTATGTTTTTTACAATCAGATTGTTATGTTTAAAAAACACCCCTTAATTAATTATGTTTTGACGCGGTATATCGCTAACTAAATATTTTACAATTGGATTAAAAAATGTATCACATGGACTTAAATCTTAAGTAAAATTGCACTCTAAAAATCAACAAAGTTTCCTACAACACATTCCTTATAAACTTCGTAAATAAATTAACTTTGCAATATGTTAAGAGACGAAATTAATAAGGCTTTTGAAGTATTAAAATCAGGGGGAGTTATTCTATATCCGACGGATACCATTTGGGGGTTAGGCTGTGATGCAAGTAACCCTGAGGCAGTAGATAAATTACTGAAGATAAAAAACCGCCCTGCAGAAAAGAGTTTAATCGTACTATTGGATGTAGACAGCAAACTGCAAAGTTATGTGGCCGAAATACCTGATGTTGCATATGATTTAATTGAATATGCTGAGAATCCATTAACCATTATTTTCTCTGGGGCAAAAAACTTAGCCCAAAATGTAATCAATGCAGATGGAAGTGTAGGGATCAGGATTGTTAAGCACGATTTTTGCACACCATTAATCCAACGCTTTAGGAAACCTATCGTTTCTACCTCTGCAAATTTAAGCGGACAACCTTCGCCAAAATTCTTTGACGACATCGCTCCTGAAATTATTGATGCTGTTGATTACGTGGTAGATTTTGAGCAGGAAAACCGGACCAACAGAAAGCCTTCAACCATTATGAAACTTTCTCCTGGCGGACAATTTGAGTTTATTAGGAAGTAAGCCTCAATAGTTTTTATTAATTTCGCATCATGAAGTAATTCGTCACCCAATTTATTTTCAGGGACTTCTACTAATAGATGCTGATCTCGCACATTCGGAACAGCACGAAGCAATTTTTATGCAGCAACACCTACAAAACCCAATATTTAAAACCTTATCCACAATTGCCGATAAGAACCATACCGAAGCATATGTAATCGGAGGCTTTGTGCGCGATTTATTTTTAGATCGCCCTTCAAAAGATATTGATGTGGTTGTGGTGGGCAGTGGGATAGAATATGCCGAAGCCGTTGGTAGAAAACTGAATACCAAAGTTGCTGTTTTTAAAAATTTTGGTACAGCAAATATTAAATATCAGGACTTAGAGGTCGAATTTGTAGGTGCCAGAAAAGAATCTTACCGTTCTGATTCACGTAAACCTATTGTTGAAGATGGTACCTTAGAAGATGACCAGCTGCGCAGAGATTTTACCATCAATGCATTAGCGATCAATTTAAATGCTGATCATTTTGGTGAACTATTAGATCCGTTTGACGGGATTAAAGATTTAGAGAACAAACTCATCCGTACCCCACTCGATCCGGAAGTTACTTTTTCTGACGATCCTTTGCGCATGATGAGGGCAATCCGCTTTGCTTCGCAGCTTAATTTTAACATCGATCCAGCTGCCCTAAATGCCATTAAAACGCAAAAACAGCGTATTACCATTGTATCAAAAGAGCGGATAACAGATGAGATGAATAAAATCATCCTCTCTAAAAAACCTTCTGTGGGCTTTAAACATCTTTTTGATACAGGCTTATTGCAGCTTATTTTCCCTCAAATGGCACAGCTTTATGGGGTAGAGATTATTAAAGGAAAAGGGCATAAAGACAATTTTTACCATACACTTGAAGTATTAGATAATATTTGTGCAGATACTGATGATTTATGGTTGCGTTGGGCAGCTATTTTACACGATATTGCCAAGCCAGCAACTAAACGTTTTGAAGAAGGCCATGGCTGGACATTCCATGGGCATGAAGATAGAGGAGCCAGAATGGTTCCGAAAATATTTGCACAGTTAAAACTGCCTTTAAACGAAAAGATGAAGTACGTGCAAAAATTGGTACAGCTTCATTTGCGCCCGATTGTTCTGGCACAAGAAACCGTTACAGATTCGGCAGTTAGGCGATTACTTTTTGATGCCGGCGAAGAAATTGAAAGTTTAATGTTGCTTTGCAATGCCGATGTAACGACTAAAAACGAATACAAAAAAACAAAATACCGAAACAACTTTGAGCTGGTTAAGCAAAAGCTCAAGGATGTGGAAGAACGCGATAAAATTAGAAACTGGCAGCCCCCTATTTCAGGAAACGATATCATGGAAACTTTCGGTCTCGATGCAGGAAAAGAGGTTGGCTTAATCAAAAATGCCATCCGAGAAGCCATATTAGAGGGCGAGATTACAAACGACTATCAGGAAGCATTTAATTTTATGCTAAATCAGGCAAAACAAATGGGATTAAATCCTGTTAATAAATAATTTAATTGATAAAACACTACAATTAGGCTGGCTTTTATGCTACCTGATATTTGTGGTAATTATAAATTAACTTTATTTTTACGGTTCCAAAACACTATAATGGCTATTTATAAATTTAGAATTACTTTCGAAGATTTTGATGATGTTGTGAGAGAGATCGACATTAAATCAAACCAAACATTTGAAGACCTGCACAAGGCTATTCACAGATCAACAGGTTATAATGCCGAAAAATCTTCTTCTTTTTACGTAAGCACCGATAATTGGTTAAAAGGCGATGAAATTGCTTATTTACCAAGTGAGCGTAAAAAAGACCGTGTAGTTTTAATGGAAAATTCTAAATTAAGTGGCTTTATTGAAGATCCACATCAAAAGTTTTACTATATCTACAATTTCGATCGCCCTTATGATTTTCATGTAGAGCTGGTAAAAATAATCCTAGATGCCGATCCAAATATAGAATATCCATTTTTAGCTAAAAGCAGTGGTGAGGCACCAAAAATAATGGAGCAAAACAGTCCACAGGCTGTTGATCCGAGAGGCGCAGCGGCGGCCGCAAGTGAATTTGATTTCTTAAATGAAATGAACTTTGTTCCAGAAGATACCGACGAATTGGAAGCCATGGGTGAAATGGGTATCAACGCCGAAGAGCGAGATGAAGATGAAGAAAGCGAAGAAGACGAATTCGGCGACGAATTTTCTGATAGCGATAACTTCGAAGATGATAGCCACAAAGACGACTATTAATTACTTATATCGTCATGCTGAGCCGAACTTTTGGGAACAGCATTAAATGAACGAATTATTATCCATACAAAGTCAGATGTATACATCTGACTTTTTCTTTTAAAATGTTATGCTTACTGCAGATCAAACTATTAAAAAACCAAAAACCTTAATTTCTATTGTTGGTCCCACCGCAATAGGAAAGACGGCTTTGGCGATACAATTGGCGCAACATTTTGATACAGAAATCATTTCTGCCGATTCCCGTCAGTTTTTTAAGGAAATGGCCATAGGAACCGCAAAACCTGATGCGAGAGAGTTAGTAGCGGCAAAACATCACTTTATTGATTCACATTCGGTTTCACAACTATTTAGTACTGGCGATTTTGAAATAGAAGGTCTAAATACCCTCGATCAAATTTTCAAAAACCACAATCTTGCCATTATGGCTGGGGGTTCGGGTTTATATGTTAATGCCTTAATTAATGGTTTGGATAAAATGCCAGATATTGATTTAACCATACGTAAAAGGCTGAATAAACAGTTTGAAGAAGAAGGATTACCAAGTATCCAAAAACAGCTGGCAACATTAGATCCTGAATATTTCGCAAAGGTAGATCAACAAAATCCACAAAGAATGATCAGAGGTTTAGAGGTATTTTTGTCAACAGGTCAAAAACTTTCGTCAATGCTTTCTGCAACAAAAAAAGAAAGACCATTTAACATTATCAAAATTGGTCTCAATACCGATCGTGCTATCCTTTATGACCGGATTAACAGAAGAGTTGATCAAATGTTAGCTGATGGTTTAGTAGAAGAAGTAAGGTCGCTAATACCATTTAAAAAATATAATGCTTTAAACACGGTAGGCTACAGCGAACTTTTCGACTACCTAGACGGGAAATTATCGCTTGAGGATGCCGTTTCGGCAATTAAACAAAATACGCGTCGCTTTGCCAAACGCCAGCTCACCTGGTTTAGAAGAGATGAAGAAATCAATTGGTTTGAACCCAATCAAAGTGCAGAAATTATAAACTTTATAGAAGATAGAATAACGGCGAAATAAAAAGAGGTTGTATCATAAATGCGATTTCACTGTAGATGCTGTCATGTTGAGCCTGTCGAAACACCTTAAAGCGTATTTAACAGGTCCTTCAACAGGCTCAGGATGACAATTCTATATTTATGATACAGCCTCTTCTTATACCATTAAAAGGCTAATTATTTATCCGGGAATTTAACGCCTCTATATTGTGTAATATCAATGTTTGGTACTGTAGAACCGTATTTAGCATTAATGGCATCGATAAATACATTGGCAATTACTGCATTTCCACGCGGCGTTAAGTGAATACCATCTAAAGAGAATGCGCCACCAGTAATAAATGAAGCATTGATACCAACACCCTGAACATTAATCCCAGTTTTAACCTGATTAAAATAAGCGTAAGTATCTGCAATAGCTAAACCTTTGCTTGTGGCTAAAGATTTAATGCTGCTATTATAGCTATTTACATAATCTTTCACTTTAATTACTTCATCCTTATCCAATACCCACTTATTTTCAATCGGATTTAAGGGGTGCAAGCCATAAGGAATGCCAGAACCATTTGGTTTTCCAAATATGCCTTCAGATTGAAATGGCAAACGGATTAAATCTTCAGCAGTTGCAGGCCTTACCGCGCCTGTTCCTGTTTGGATATAAATAGCTGCAGCTGCAGGATTAATTGCTTTAGCAGCATTTAATAAAGCGGCTACGGTAACCGTATTAAAATAAGGAACAGCAGTTACATCAGGAATAGTACCAACTATACCTTTTTGGCCCCCGGCAGTTAAGGCATTTAAAACATTAGCATACAAAGAAGAGAAGGTAACCTTATCCGTTAAAGTGGTGGTTGGATCAGTAGATACAGTTACCGCTCCATTTAAAGCATAACCCAATACATCATTATTTCCAAGCCACAATGAAAAGAAAGTATGGTTCTTGGTTTGAACATATTGAAAATAACTTGTAGTACCCACTTGGGCATCGGTTAACAAGCGTTCAAAAAATGGATTTGCAGCACTAAATGCTGTTGCAAAAGCCAGATCAACACGCATGCCGGGAATACCTAAGTTTTGGATTTCGCTATTGTATTTGTCTAAATGCTTCGATGCATCTCTTATAGCCAGTTTATCAGTTACAGGAGTTAAAGTTGGGGTACCATTAACCAGTGCTGTTAAAGAAATATAACCTGAGCCATTTGAATGTTCTTCACTAAAAAAAGGGGAGGTAAATGCCCCACCACCTACCGTAGCCATTTTGGCTGCAATTAAGTTTGGATACGCAACTTTCTGTCCTTCTAAATATAAACCGCCATCAGCATATCCTGAAGTTAAGGAGTTGCCTACTGCAATGTATTTACTAAAATTAGCTTGTCCGGCGGTCGACCCTGCAGGCGTTTCTATTTCGGGTTTACAAGCAGCTGCAAAAAGGATGATAGCAGCAACGAAACTATTTAATATATATCTTTTCATTTAAATTTCTCCTACCATTTATAAGTTAACGAAATACCTGGTGCATAAACCAAAGTTTTAAAGGTACCATCCAGGCCCGTTTCGATATTCTTTTGTTTACGCGATTTAACATCTTCAAAAAAGAACGATGCATTAACTTCGAAATGACGGGTTGGCGTATAGCCTAAACCAGCACTTAAAATGTACCGGTCAGCATCAGGAGCCTCAGGAGTTACATACCCATCCTGCACTGGAGAAAAGGCATAACCAACACCTGCTCTTAATGCCAATTTCTCTGATGCCTGGTGGTTAATACCTAATTTAAACGAAGAACCATCACGATAATTGCGCGCTGATTTTGTATCAACGAGCGCAGGTGTATTGGTCGCATAATCAAAAGATAAATCCTGATAAATATGCCATTGCACCCAGCTTGCATCAAATGCTAAAACAGTGCTTTTTGACAATGGAATACCTATACCTAAACTTGTGGTAGCTGGTAAAGGTAATTCAGCGTTAAAGGTATTTCCCGCTGGAAAAGATGCTTCTAACGACTTTGGAACTTCAAATTCTGCTGAGCCACCATCAAGTTTTGTAACTACCTTCGATTTGTGTACGAGTGCAAAAGAGATATTGCTTAATGTTTTGATATATAAACCCGCATTCCATCCATAACCTGTTCCTGTACCGTCTAAAGTTGCTTTTCCTGAACGGCCGTCAGGAAAATTTACAGGAATAGCTCTTTGAAGATTTACATCGCCATGGTTATAAACAAAACCTGCACCTATACCAATACGATCGGTAATTTTTATACTTAATGTTGGTTGAAAATAGATTGCTTTTAAATTTAATGAGGTTAAAGCATACTTACCAGACCAATTATCGCCCCAATCTACCAAGCCCCCGAAAGGAGTATACACACCCAAACCTAACTTCCATTTATTTGATTTTGGACCCCAAACCGCATAAAATTCGAAAGGTGGAGCAATTTTGTTCTTCACATCTTCTGTAACATTCGAACCGGTTTGCCTGAAAGCTGATTTAAATAACAATGGGTTTACACCTGCTGAAACTGAGTTTTTCTCTAAGAAAGTTACTGCACCTGGATTGTAAAATACGGAAGCCTCATCTAAAGCTAATGCAGAACCTGCACCTGCCATACCGATTTGTTTCTGTCCTTGTAAATTAACCTGGAAACCCTGCCCCAAAACCCAAAGTGGGGCAGAAAGTAATGCGCTCAATAAAATTTTTCTCATCTATATATGGTTAAATAACAAATATATATTATGCTAACATAGCAAACAAACATTTGTTTGTAAGATTTTGAATAGTCTTATGCTTGAGCGGTTGGTCCGCCGAAGCCCATAGGAAATGGTGGCTCCTCTTGAGTTTTGATACGTCCGTTTACGGCTTCGAATTTCTGAATATTATCTTCTAATGCTGCTAATAAACGCTTTGCGTGTTCTGGGGTTAAGATAATTCTTGATTTCACCTTTGCCTTCGGAATTCCCGGCATTACACGAATAAAATCTAATACGAATTCGGTATTAGAATGGGTAATAATAGCTAAGTTAGAAAAAATTCCTTCAGCGATTTCTTCTGATAGCTCTATGTTTAATTGATTCTCGTTTTGTTGTTCTTCCATAATAACAAAACTAAGTGTTTTTATAAATAAAATATCAGTTAATTAAATATTTTGGCCTGGTCGTAGATCTTTTGTTAAGTAAATGAAAAAGATTATCCTTCGATTAGGCTACCATTGAAGATTCTTATTGAAAGCTCCTCATCCATAACTCAATTCCAATACACCAGGCAAATAATCAACCCTAAAAAATGGTTTCATCTATTATTTGTTTAGTAGCGGTTTTACGCGTTTCAAAGTTTCATCTGCAGTAACAGTTGATAAAGATTTTAAGTTGAAATTTTCTAACGCTTTATTCAATTCCTCAAGTGCTGCTGTATTTTTATTTTTGGTATAAAGTGCCTGCAGCTGTTTAATTTTCTCGAAATCCTGTCCGCCTTCAATCAATTTCTCAAACCTCACCGATGTTAACGGGCCAGGATAAACCTGGTAGGTATCGCCAGCAGGCCAAGCTGTAAAACGTGTATCGGTTAAAGGATTTTTGGTCCAGCTGTTATAGGCCCAACGCAAATAACCGTCCATATTTTTATTGGCAGTGTACCAACCCATCCATACCTGTTCTGCAGGCGAAGAGAAACTGAATGCATTTGGGTAAGGTTCGGTACAGCAAGTATACCAGGTGCTGGTTTTACCTAGTGCATTACGTTTTTGCAACACATCAGCCGGGAATTCCCATTTTGAAGCAATGCAATAATTATCGATATCTTTTTCAATTTCCTGATGGTATTCACCAGCTAAAGCGAGTTTCCATTTCGGATCAACACTTTTTAATAGTTTGATTACAGCCTGCATTGCTTTCATTGGGCGCTCATCCATAGCGATATATGTCTTTTCGAACCAATTCTTAGTTTTTAAATGTTTGGTAAAGTCGGCAAGCATGTTCTTCCAAAATATATTATAAGCAGGTGTTCCAATGGCCTCGGTAAAAACAGCTTCTTGCTGTGTACTTTCATCCCAATAGGTAAAAGCAATTTTCCATGGCACCATACTGTAGCAGTTAATGCGTTGATTGATGCCGGTGGTCATTACAAAAGCAATGTATTTATCAAATAGGCTATAATCGTAAAACCAACTACCATCTTTTTTCATCGTCCATTTGATTAAGCTTGGATAATCATCGTAGGTTTGATGCCCCCAGGGTTCGTTTACAATACTTGCTGTAATTGTTTTCTGTCCGGCATTGGCCAACATGGTATAATATGGTTTCATTAAAACAAAATGTTCGTCGCTCCATAATTTTACGTTATGCGCCCTGGCAATAGCAGCAGGATGCTGCCATAAGTCTAAATCGTATTTCCACTCACTTGGAGGTGGTAAAGTTTTATCGATAACCTGGATTTTAATAGGCAAATTGTATTCTTTTTTACCTTTTATTTTGATCGTTCCTGAATAATTTCCGGCTTTTACATTAACAGGAACTTTTATACTTAACCAAACTGGTTGAGTATTTTAGCATTAATGCCGATTGTATTAAGTTTGGTATCGATCAGGTCTGCTACATACGATGAATCAAAATCTGCAGCTTTACGATAGCCACAGCCATCTCTAAACTCGTCGGTAATTACATATTTAATTATGCCTGAAGTAATGTTTTCTTTTTTTATGCTATTGCCTTGTTGATCTTTCAGATCAGAAAACAGTATACTGATGTTGGTATGCTCAACTTTTGTCCAAAGTAACAACTGTGTATGTACTTTTTCCCCTTTCCAGGCAGCAGTATTCCATGTATTTTGAATTGAAACGGCTGGGGGTACCTCTTTTGCAAACCTCAGGTTACTATTAGCAAAACCAATATTTAATCCTTCAGCGGCATTATTCCACTCCTTATTTAGAATTTCGCTATCTGGCAATTTTGCTTTTTGTAAGGCCAAACTAACATCCTGCGCTGCGCTTGTTAAACCCAAGCCCATGATTAATATCATTGATAAAAACTTCATAAACCTAAGTTAATCAAACCTATTAGAATAAGATTAAGTGATTAAGGAGGTGCCTCTACGCAAACGTTTGAGAGACTGTAACAAAATAGATAGATTATTTCATTAACAAAAAAGCCCCCGATTTTACATCGGGGGCTTAAAATTATTGTTAGATTAAAACCTAAGCTTCTACTTCTTCTTGTTTCGAAGCTAATAATTTATCGTATTCTTCTTGCGAACCAACGATGATTCTTTCGTAACCACGTACACCAGTACCTGAAGGGATTAAGTGACCAACGATCACGTTTTCTTTCAAGCCTAACATATTATCGCGTTTACCTGCAATAGCTGCCTCATTTAATACTTTCGTAGTTTCCTGGAACGAAGCCGCAGAAATGAACGATTTAGTACCTAATGATGCACGTGTAATACCTTGTAAGATAGAACTTGCAGTTGCAGGTCTTGCATCTCTAACCGTAATCTGTTTTAAATCTTTACGTTTCAATTGAGAATTTTCGTCTCTCAATCTACGTAATGAAACAATCTGACCTGGTTTGAAATCTGTAGAATCACCTGCATCTTCAACTACTTTCTTGTCGTACATCGCATCATTCTCGTCAGCAAAATCCCAACGGTCAACAGCATTATTTTCTAAGAAAATAGTATCACCTGGATCTTCAATGTGAACTTTCTGCATCATCTGGTGAACAATTACCTCGAAGTGCTTATCGTTAATTTTCACACCTTGTAAACGGTAAACCTCTTGAATACCATTTACCAGGTATTCTTGAACCGCTGCAGGGCCTTTAATTGATAAGATATCGGCAGGAGAAATTGAACCATCTGATAAAGGCATACCTGCTTTTACAAAGTCGTTATCCTGAACAAGGATGTGTTTCGACAATGGAACCAGGTATTTTTTAACTTCACCATCTTTCGATTCGATAGTGATTTCACGGTTACCACGTTTAACGCCACCTAAAGTTACCACACCATCAATCTCAGTTACTACAGCTGGGTTAGATGGGTTACGTGCTTCAAATAATTCCGTTACACGAGGTAAACCACCTGTAATATCTCGGGTTTTACCAGTTGCACGAGGAATTTTAGCGATAATCTGACCAGTTTGGATGGTTTCACCTTCATCAACTGAAACGTGGGCACCTACCGGAATGTTATAACCTTTGATAAATTCACCTTTCTTATCAACGATCTGAACTGAAGGGTTTTTAGTTTTATCACGTGTATCGATAATTACTTTTTCACGGTGACCAGTTTGCTCATCTGATTCTTCACGGAAGGTTACACCTTCAATAATGGCATCAAATTGTGCTTTACCGGCAAATTCTGATAGAATAACCGCGTTGTATGGATCCCACGAACAGATTTTATCACCTTTAGAAAGTTTATCACCTTCTTTTACGAACAAGAATGCACCGTAAGGAATGTTGTTGGTTACAATGATACGTCCGGTTCCTGGCTCAACAATTTTGAACTCACCTGAACGACCCAACACCACCTGAACTGTTCCTTCTTCTGTTTGTGTATCAACAGTACGGATATTTTCGAATTCGATCACACCATCAAACTTAGCTACGATGTTAGATTCTGCAGCAATGTTTGATGCAGTACCACCCACGTGGAAAGTACGAAGTGTTAACTGTGTACCCGGCTCACCGATTGACTGTGCTGCAATTACACCAACTGCCTCACCTCTTTGAACGCGTTTACCAGATGCTAAGTTACGGCCATAACATAATGCACAAACACCACGTTTAGATTCGCAAGTTAATACTGAACGGATCTCGATACCTTCTAGTGGAGATTCTTCGATCAATTTAGCTACATCTTCGTTAATATCTTCGCCAGCACCTACCAATAAAGTGTTATCCAACGGATTGTACACATCATGTAGTGAAGTACGGCCTAAAATCCTGTCGTATAATGGCTCAACGATATCTTCCTGATCTTTTAAAGCGGTCGTATACATACCTCTTAAAGTACCACAATCGTTATCGTTAACAATCATATCCTGCGCTACATCATGTAAACGACGGGTTAAGTAACCCGCATCCGCCGTTTTTAACGCCGTATCTGCCAAACCTTTACGCGCACCGTGAGTAGAGATAAAATACTCTAATACCGATAAACCTTCTTTAAAGTTTGATAAGATCGGGTTTTCGATGATATCGCCACCTGAACCTGATTTTTGAGGTTTCGCCATCAAACCACGCATTCCGCAAAGCTGACGAATCTGCTCTTTAGATCCACGTGCACCTGAATCAAGCATCATGTAAACCGAGTTAAAACCTTGGTTATCTGAAGATAACTGAGTCATAACGAA
>Ga0182006_1000366_pt1 | contig 37493 bp, 33 predicted proteins | sample Sormic07211104_1_FD_123022 | JGI IMG/M metagenome (GOLD analysis project Ga0182006, IMG submission 123022) | Rhizosphere microbial communities from Sorghum bicolor, Mead, Nebraska, USA - 072115-104_1 MetaG | ecosystem: Host-associated > Plants > Roots > Rhizosphere | place: USA: Nebraska...
AGTTGTCGCGCTTTCAGACACCGCACCGCGCCATCGTCGCCGGTGGCGTGGTCGGCATCGCGGCCATCTACAGCGACGGCCTGATCAACCTGGGCGGCATGACACTGACCGCAGCGATGATCACCATGGCGGTGTTCGGTGCCATTGTGATGTACATCATGAGCATGCTCAGTCTGTTCAAACTGCGTAAGACCGAACCGCTGCTGGAACGCACCTTCCGCGCGCCGGGTTACCCGATCGTGCCGGGCATTGCGTTGGTGTTGGGGTGGTGTGCCTGGTGGCCATGGCCTGGTTCAACGCGCTGATCGGGCTGATCTTTCTGGGCTTTATGGTGGTGGGGTTCATCTACTTCCAGATGACCGCCCAACACCGCGCCGATGCACCCGCGGATGCAATGTTGACCGGGCTCTAAAGTTTTGAGGCAGAACAGGCCTACACTGAACTACTCAGAAAGCCTGTAACTCAAAGCAGTTATTCCCGTGGGAAAACCCTCCCACGGCAATCTGCCTCAAGGAGAGCGTTATGCCGTGGTATGCATGGTTGATTTTAGTGGTCGCGATCGGGTCGATCGTCGGTGGCCTGATGATGCTGCGAGACAGCGCCAACAAGGTTGAACTGACCGACGAACAACGCAAACGCGTGGCCGAGCGAAATGCGCAGGCGGATGCCAAGGATGCGCAGGATCGCTGAATCTTGAGTTACTCCCAATCCGCTTTGGCAATCTGCAAACCGTGCTGCCCTTTATAGGCAGCACGCTCCGGCTGGCTCCAGCCACTCAGCAATTCATCCTCCAATTTATAGATCTCCACACCCAGTGGTCGGCACACCGTCAGCGGGTCTTGCGCCTCCGGCCCCCACATCGGCAGCGACAAATCCCCACCCGGGCAGGTCGACAGCGCACACAGCAGATCGATCTCGGCAAAGAACTCCAGGTAATCACCCTTCTGCGCGGGGCAGGCTTTCATGAAGTACATGTCGTCATGATTGAGGCCCGTGCATTGGAAAATATTCAACACGTCATGCACATCGAACTCCGTCAGGCCGTGGGGTAACACCGCCCGGGTCAGGTTCGAATGGCAGTGATGATGGAAGTCTTCGCCGGTGAGCATACGGTTCACATAGGGGTCGCAACGCGTACCGAGCAGATCGTGCAACCGCCCGCCGTGCTCGTCGATGCCGTAGTTGGCCAGGCTGTCGTCGGTGATGGTGACCAAGGGGCGTAAAAATGGCAGGTTGGACCATAGCCGGTCATGAGTGCTGACATGGGCGCCCTGTAATTGCCGGGTACGCGCCGCCCACAAACGCTCCCGTGGGTCATTGGCGTTCCATACGTTGAAATCGCCGACCTGCGGGCCGACCGGCGTGGTCACGCGAAACACATGCCCGGCCGGCACCTTCCACGCCCTCCCCGTACGAATCGGCACTTCGAACTGTTCGATCAACTGGCGTTGATCCTTGCGATCCCGGATGCGGTCATAAAAAGCCGTATCCACCTGTAACGCTGAACCTTTACTGACCTGATAGGCGGCGGGGTAGTCTTTGTACATGGGCAATCCTCCATCAAGGGTGATCAAAGAGGGCGAGGGAAAGGTGTTCGGAATCATCTAGGTATAGGCTCATTGCCTCGCTGGCCGACGGCTTGTTGTTATTGGCTAATAACGCGTAGATCTCACGGTCCCGTTCCAGCCAGGGCAACTGGAAACGCTGCTCATCAGGCGCGGCGCAAAATACCAGGCGTAATTGGGCGATTACCTGGGCGAAAAACTCATTGAACAATGGGCTGTGCAGCAACCCGACGATCTGCTGGTGAAACATCAAACTGTGAGTGGCAACCGCCCGCCAATCTTCGCGCTCTCGGGCAAGAGTGTTGGCGTCGATAGCGTTTTGCATGTGCTCGGATTGCTCACGAGTGAGCGCAGCACTTTGGGCGATAGCTTGCAACTCCAAAGTACGACGGACCACAAACAAATCACGCACCTCCTCTCGTGCCAGCCGCCGGACCATAACGCCCTTATTGCGCACATAGCGTGTCAGCCCTTCCTGGCCCAAGCGATGCAGGGCTTCGCGGATTGTATTGCGCGAGGCGTTATAAGACTTGACCAACTCGGCCTCGACCAAGCTCATTCCAGGCAAGAGCCGTCCACCAATAATATCGGCCCGTAGTTCCAGCGCGATTTGGTCGGCTAGAGACAAGTTTGCTGGCATAAGTACCTCGGGATTGTTGAACAATCTTTTGTGTAGAGGTAAACACTTTTTGTGCCAAGCCTCGGCTCTCTGTTCAATAAAAATCGGGACAGGTACTTACAGGACCCGATGCAGATAACAAAAAGGCCAGTCAATGACCGGCCTCCTTATTTACCCCATCAATTAATCGAGAGTCTGTCGCGGTTCTTCTCCAAGAGAGCCCTGCCAACGCCTTTTACCTCCAGCAACTCTTCGACCGCCGTGAAAGGACCATTGCTTTCACGATAGGCGATGATCGCTTTGGCTTTGGCGGCTCCGATGCCGAACAGGTCCCGACGCAGGGTTTCGGCGTCGGCGGCGTTAAGGTTGACCTTGGCGGATTGCTCGCCCTTGGCGGTAAGCGCGGCAACAGGGGCTGGAGCTTCGGACTTAATGGAGGGCGCTGCGGTGGTGGTCAGGGATAGACTGGTAAGGAAGGCAAAAACAAGAGAGGCAAAGTAGTTGTTTTGCATGAGTGACGCTCCATGAGATCGATAAGAAAAAAGCAGCTTTCCGAAGCTGCTTTTTTAACTTAGGCGATGTTTGGAGAGAGTCAAAAGCGGTTGAGTAACAGGGTGTTAAGTTACGGTTCCAGACGGCGCTGCTGGTAGATCCAGTCGACGATTTCGCCATCGGGGGAGTACCCGCTGACTGTGTCGCGCAGGAGTTGGCGTACACGTGTGTAATCGTCTTGATCAACGGCAGCCAGCAACTCGGTGAGCTTGCTTTTGAGCACATCCCATGACAGATGATCTTCATTTGCGCTCATGATCATCGGGTGTTGAGTAGCGACTACGTTGTCGCCAATCAGTAACTCTTCGTAAAGTTTTTCGCCAGGACGCAGACCCGTGAACTCAATTGCAATATCACCATGAGGATTTTTGTCAGAACGCACACTCAGCCCTGACAAGTGGATCATCTTCTCTGCCAGCTCCCCGATTCTCACCGGCTCGCCCATGTCTAACACAAACACATCCCCCCCCAGCCCCATGGAACCGGCCTGGATGACGAGTTGCGCAGCTTCAGGGATAGTCATGAAGTATCGGGTGATCTTGGGATGAGTGACAGTCAACGGACCGCCGGATTTAATCTGTTTATGAAACAACGGAATAACAGAACCCGACGACCCCAACACATTCCCGAATCGAACCATTGTAAAGCGCGTTTTATTAACGTGTGAAATGTTGGATCTGTCGCCAAATAGGACAGGGGCCAATTCACGACTGAGTGCCTGCAGCGTCAGTTCTGCCAAGCGCTTGGTGCTACCCATCACATTAGTTGGGCGGACAGCTTTATCGGTTGAAATCAAAACAAAGTTCGCAACGCCAGCCTGCAGTGCAGCCTGAGCCGTGTTGAGAGTGCCTATTACGTTGTTCAATACACCTTCGGCAATATTATGCTCAACCATCGGTACATGTTTATAGGCCGCCGCATGGTAAACAGTGTCTACGTGCCAAGTCTTCATGACGTCCAGCAGCTTTGGCTGATTACGTACAGAACCTAAAATAGGCAAGATTTTGACCGACAACGACTCACGCACAATCCGTTGCTCAAGCTCCGAAAGGATGCTGTAGAGGTTAAATTCACTGTGTTCAAATAGCAGCAATGTCGTCGGTTTGAGGGCTAATATTTGCCTACATAGTTCAGACCCGATTGAACCGCCAGCGCCGGTCACCAGGACGCTATTCCCTTTGATGCAGTGTTCCAGCAAATCCTCTTGGGCGGGAACCGCATCACGGCCAAGCAGATCGGCGATATCCACTTCTTGGATATCGTCTACTTTGACTCGACCGCTTGCTAGGTCCATGAAACCTGGAACGCTTCGCACATGAAGCGGGAACCCTTCGAGAAACCCTAGGATTTCACGACGTCGACCACGATTTGAGGAGGGGATCGCAAGCAGGATTTCCTCTGCCCCTGTCGCGTCGATCATGCGTTGAATATGCTTCGGCTTGTAGACTTGGAGGCCCGAAATAACGCGATCACTAATACTTACATCATCATCAATGAACGCGACCGGTCGCATCACTCGTCCCATCCGCAGAGCCGCTACCAACTGATTACCCGCAGCTCCTGCGCCATAGATAGCCACTTTAGGCAACCCATTGTCACGATTAGTGAAGGGCACGTGTTGTGCCGCAGTGAACCAGTCGCCCAAAAAGTACTGACGCATCGCCAGGCGCAACCCGCCGATAGTGATCAGGCTGAGCCACCAATAGTTAAAAATGATTGAACGCGGCACCACGTTCTGGTGGTTGCTATACCAATAAACAACAACTGCCAATATCAAAGACGAGAGGCTCACTGCCTTGATAATTGCGATCAATGCATCGTTACCAAAATAACGCATGACCGCCCTGTACATACCAAAACGGATAAACAGAGGGATCGCAATCAGGGGGGCAGAGATAAAAAGCCATGGATGCATGCGGATTGGATTGATCATTTCATCGATCCCCAAACGCACAACGAATGCCATCCAGAGCGCGAGCCACACCAGCACGACGTCGGTGAGAACCTGAAGGAAGCGTTTAGATCGGCGAGGTAGACCTAACAAATAGGTCCGTAACATATCCATAATTACCTCCAAGCGGGTCAAGCATCACAAAAACAGCATTAATACAGCGCGTATTCCAAAGGCTTATTACCCGGCCTGACTCTTTTCAACTGCACCCGCATGGAACTTCCAAGCCAATAGGGCTAACGGAGTATATGCAATTATCACACCCAAAAAACCATCCAACCCCAACACCCCAACGCACAGCGCCACTGGAAACAGCCAGACTACGTTCAGAAGCCCCGCAGTCAACGTCACGGGCAAATGCCGGCCAAACTGTCGTGACGCATACTGGTAGGCGTGGCTACGGTGCGCCTCATAAACTTTATCCCCACGAACTAGGCGCCTGATAAGGGTAAATGTAGCATCTACGACGAATACCCCCATCAGGATTAGCCAGACCCATACAAGAGAAGGAGATGTGCAGGCTGCTTGCAAGGATAAAATCCCCAGAGTGACACCTAGGAAACCACTACCGGCGTCTCCCATGAAAATTTTCGCTGGAGGAAAGTTCCAATACAGAAAGCCCGCTACCGTAAATGACAACAACAATGGCGCCCATGCCAACGAACTGAAACCCATCAACGTACTAATCAGTGCTGCACCAAGGCAAACGGAGATAGCCTGGATACTGGCTAAACCATCGATTCCATCCATGAAATTATAGAGATTGAGCATCCACACCAAGTAGAAGAGGGACAGCACAACGCCAATCCAGCCCATATCAAACACGACGCCCAATATAGTCAGTGGGGGAATTCCACCCAGCCAAAAAAGTGCCCATACCGCAGCACTGAAATGGCCAAGCAGCCGCCATCGAGCTGCGATATGACCATGATCATCCAGGAACCCCAATACCGCGATGCCTGCACCGGCGCCTAGCAACCCAAACGTCGACGCCCAAGGCAAAAGCGAAAATATCGAGAGCAAAGGCAGCAATAGTAGAAAGCTCAGTACGATCGACACCCCTCCTCCACGGGGAGTTGGGACCGTATGAGAACTACGGGCATTGGGTACGTCTATCAAGCTTTTAGAAAGCGCATAGCGTCGGAGAGCACTCGTTAGCAACAGAGAAATGCTACCGGCAATAACAAAAAAAATCCAAACCATCACTACCACTCCAACGCTTCACGAACCGACGACTTTGTTACTGAACTCTTGTCCTGCTTTGATCATTGCCATTTCAGCCGAAACAGGTGGCACCCAGCCAAGCAGTTGCACGGTTTTGGACGAGTCTATCTGCAACGAGCCGCACAGCTGGGTATAAAGCCCCGGCTTACCCAATAACCTCGCAGACACTCTCAGAATGCTTATAGGTAAAGGGATCAAACGCGTTCTTTGACCCATGCCCCGGGCCAAAAGATCAATTATCTGTGCCGTGGAGAAGTTAACGCCATCAGAAGCTAAGAACACCTGATTCGCTGCTGCGGGGTGCTCCACGCAAACACTGATGAGGTCAACCAGATTTTCTAGAGCGATCATGCTTCTACTGTTTTTCACCCGTCCAAAAGGCAAAGGAAGCCCCGAATGAACAAGCTTTAGTAAGCGGTGAAAGTTTCCTGGGGCGTGGGCCGCATAAACCAAGGGCGGCCGGATGATGACAATTTCCATCTCCGTGGTTTTGGAGAGTTGCATCAAACCCGTTTCTGCTTCCAACTTTGAAATTGCGTAATCCGCATGCGGCGCCGGAACAGAGGTCTCTGAGAAAGGATGTCCGGTGGTAAGTGCACCATTCACACCGATTGAACTGATAAAAACGAAGCGCCGGACACCCTGAGCGGCCGCCTGCCTTGCCAAGTTAAGGGTAGCCTCGGTATTGGATTCTCGGAACAGCGCCAGCGCATTGCTCTCCCGCGACAGGACGTGAGCGCGCCCTGCCAGGTGAACTACACAGTCGACACCAACCAGTGCGCCGTGCCACATCGTACGGGCACCGAATTCCCCCAAGTTGAACACCTGGCAACGTGGATCAACGTCCACATGATCAGATCGGGACGCCGCGACAACCGATCGACGCCCTTCCTCTAGCAAATGGCCCAAAAGTCGCGAACCAACAAAGCCGGTTGCTCCTGTAATCATTACCTTATTTAAGGACGTCATTTAAAAAAGTAACTGGCAACTTTGAAAGGGATCTTCATGGCGATCATGAAAATGTTGGTATAGATGCCGTTCTCTTTGCAGGCTCGGACAATCTCCATGTTTTGGTGTACTTTCCACCAAAACCCAGTCGTACTGATGCCGCCCTGACGCATCTTGACCATATTCGCGTCATGCCTGGCAAGCTTGATACCTTTGGTGATAAAGCGGGCCATAAGCTCAAAGTCCGCCGAAACCCGATAGCCCAGCTTGTAGTAGCCAAATTGCTCGAAAAGACTACGACGCGCGTAAAAAGTCGGGTGGGGAATCATAAAGCCAAAACGAATTTTCCAAGCCGAAAACCCAGACGACGAGTACTTACGCGTTACAACTTCAGTATTGTCGCGCTCGACAAACACCAGATTTGCATATGAAGCGTCACAATCGGGGTTGGCTCGCAAGAACTTTACCAGCTCCTCAATGGTTGAAGTGCTTGAGAACACATCATCCGAATTAAGAATACCGACATAGTCTCCTGTCGCAAGTTTAATACCCTTGTTCATCGCATCATAAATACCTTTATCCGGCTCACTCAGAACAGTTGATATACGCCCGTCGTAGTCAGAGATAATGGCCAGCGTAGAGTCCTTTGAAGCGCCATCAATAACGATGTACTCAATGTCTTCGTAGGTTTGCGCCAGAACAGACTCCAACGTATCACGAATAGTCGAGGCACTGTTATAGCAAACGGTGATAATTGAAATTTTCACACTATCAACCCTTCACCCGGCCGTAGATATCTTCGAAACGAACGATATCGTCCTCTCCCAGATAAGAACCCGACTGCACTTCGATCAGTTCGAGCGGGATCATTCCCGGGTTTTCCAATGCATGAACCTGACCAATCGGAATGTAGGTCGATTGGTTTTCGGTCACCAGATAGTTTTTTTCACCATTGGTAACGCGAGCAGTTCCGCTAACCACAATCCAGTGTTCGGCGCGGTGATGATGCATCTGCACCGAGAGTTTCTCGCCGGGTTTTACGGTGATTCGTTTGACCTGGTAACGCTCACCATTGTCGATTGAATCGTACACGCCCCACGGTCGATAGACTTCACGGTGGTTAGCGTGTTCTTGACGCTTACAACTCTTGAGCTGATCAACGATTTTTTTCACATCCTGTACTTGATCCTTGTGCGAGACCAGTACGGCGTCTTTGGTCTCGACAATGATCAGGTCAGTCACACCTACGGTCGCGACCAAGCGATGCGTCGCATGGACGTAACTGCCAGAAGTACTTTCGGAAAGCACATCGCCTTTGAACAAATTCCCTTCAGCGTTTTTTGCACCCGCCTCCCAGAGTGCCGACCACGAGCCAATATCGCTCCATCCAGCGTTCAGAGGAACCATTACAGCGTCCGACGTTTTCTCCATGACGGCGTAGTCAATGGAATCATCAGGGCTGGTCGCAAATACTGCGCTGTCGACGCGAGTGAAGTGCATATCCTGCTGACCGCCAGCTAGAGCTTCACGGCACACCGAAACAATTTTCGGCTGAAACTGCTCAAGCTCCTCAAGGTAGCGGCTGGCACGGAACATGAACATGCCACTGTTCCAGAAGTAACTGCCTTCAGACAAATACTGCTGCGCCGTTTCAAGGTCTGGCTTCTCAACGAAGCGACTGACTTCGAAACCGCCGTCCCCTACTGGGGACCCCATTTGAAGATAACCGTAGCCGGTTTCAGGATGCGTCGGCGTAATGGCGAACGTCACCAACTTGCCTGCCTCAGCGAGTACGTGCGCCTTGGCGATGCTTTGGTGAAACGCAGCAATATCTTGGATCAAGTGGTCGGCGGCCAGCACCAGCAAAATGGGGTCGTCATGCTCGGTTAGAGCCTGCAACGCAGCCAAGGCGATGGCCGGAGCCGTGTTACGCCCCACCGGTTCGAGGATGATGCTGGCTTCTTCCAGACCCAGTTGCCGAAGCTGTTCCGCCGCCAGAAAACGGTGGCTTTCATTACAAATCAAGCGAGGAACCGCATGCTCCAGTCCGTCAAGACGCTTGATGGTAGCCTGCAGCATTGTCAGCTCCGCATCAACCAACGGCAAAAACTGCTTTGGGTTCAACTGACGGGATAAAGGCCAAAGGCGAGTGCCTGAGCCGCCCGCCATGATTACAGGAAGAAACATTCAATCATCCTTTGATTCTTACTTGATCAATGCAGCGAAATACTCGCAGATGGAGTTGGCTCGATGCCGTGACGTTGATAAAGGTTGCCCGACACTCATCATACGCTTGGTGACGAGCCACTGGCATTAATCCAAAACACTGGCTTTGCGTTGGTAAAAAATTACGTAGGGCGTAAAAAATCGAAAACAATGACTAACAGCCACGCTCTGTTGATCGACACCAAATCAAGGAATTGCAAATCGCAAACTCAAGACTGATTCAGACAACGCCCCCCCCTCCTTAGGCAAGCGTTGTCCGCAAGCAATCAGTTTCGCGCGCCCAAGCGGTTTTCGACAAACCATTGATAGGCGTCTCTCAAACCATCCTCAAGCTGGATGCTCGCCTGCCACCCCATGGATTTGAGTCGAGAAACATCCATCAACTTGCGTGGCGTTCCATCCGGTTTGCTCGCATCAAACGTCAAGGTCCCCTTGAAGCCTGTAACCTTGGCGATGGTCTCCGCCAGTTCACGGATCGTACAATCGATTCCTGTACCAACGTTGATATGCGAGAGCATTGGTTGGGTATTCGCGCGATAAACCTCACCATCGAGCTCCATGACATGCACGCTGGCCGCAGCCATGTCGTCAACATGCAAAAATTCACGCATCGGCTTGCCACTCCCCCAAATCGCAACTTCTTCCACGCCGGTCTGTACCGCATCGTGGAAGCGACGCAGTAGTGCTGGGATTACATGGCTGTTATCCGGATGATAGTTATCGTGCGGACCGTACAAGTTCGTCGGCATGACGCTGCGATAATCACGACCATGCTGACGGTTGTAACTCTCACACAGCTTAATCCCGGCTATCTTGGCGATGGCATAAGGTTCGTTGGTCGATTCCAGCGTTCCGGTCAGCAGAGCCTGCTCAGTCATCGGCTGTTCGGCGAGCTTGGGATAAATGCACGAAGACCCCAGGAACAGGAGCTTTTGCACCCCCGCGCGATGCGCCGCTTCAATCAGGTTTGCCTGAATCATCAGATTGTCGTAAATGAAGTCCGCAGGGTAGGTGTTGTTGGCATGAATGCCCCCCACGCGCGCAGCAGCCAGATATACCTGGTCGACCTTGTGCTCATCAAAATAGACTCTCACCGCACCCTGATCGAGCAGATCAAGGTGTTCGCGCCCGAGAGTCAGAATGTTCGTATAACCCAAGGCTGACAGGCGCCGCACGATGGCCGAACCGACCATTCCTCGATAACCCACAACCAGTACCGCTTCGTTCAAATTACGAGCCACAGATCAGTTCTCCGTTGCAACAGGGACCTCATGGCCATGCTGCTTGAGCAGGGCATGACGCTGCGCCACTTTCAAGTCCTCACGCACCATCTCGGCACACATTTCCTGAACAGTGATTTCCGGCGTCCAGCCCAACTTGGTTTTGGCTTTTGTCGGATCGCCAAGCAAAGTTTCAACTTCAGCAGGACGGAAGTAACGCGGATCGACACGGACCACCACATCGCCTACGCTCAGTGCCGGGGCTTTATCGCCGTCAATCGCTTCGACTACCGCGACTTCGTCAACGCCGGTCCCTTCGAAACGCAACTTAATGCCCAACTCCGCAGCAGACCAACGTACGAATTCACGGACGGAATACTGGACACCTGTGGCAATCACGAAATCTTCAGGCTCGTCCTGTTGCAACATCATCCACTGCATGCGGACGTAGTCTTTGGCATGGCCCCAATCACGCAGCGCATCCATATTGCCGAGGAACACGCATTTCTCCAGGCCTTGAGAAATGTTTGCCAGCGCGCGGGTAATCTTGCGCGTTACGAACGTTTCGCCTCGACGTGGGGACTCGTGGTTGAACAGGATACCGTTACAGGCATACATGCCATAAGCCTCACGGTAATTGACCGTGATCCAATAGGCGTACATTTTTGCTACAGCGTAAGGAGAGCGAGGGTAAAAAGGTGTGGTTTCTTTCTGAGGGATTTCTTGCACCAGACCGTAAAGCTCAGACGTCGATGCCTGGTAGAACTTGGTTTTTTTCTCAAGACCGAGCAGACGGATGGCCTCGAGGATACGCAGGGTGCCCATTGCATCAACGTCGGCGGTGTACTCGGGAGACTCGAAACTCACGGCAACGTGGGATTGTGCGCCCAGGTTGTAAACTTCATCCGGCTGAACTTCCTGGATGATACGAGTGAGGTTGGACGAATCGGTCAGATCGCCATAATGCAGGACGAATTTCTGATTATCGACATGTGGATCTTGATAGATGTGGTCCACACGCTGGGTGTTGAAGGAGGAAGCGCGACGTTTGATGCCGTGGACTTCATAACCTTTTTCAAGCAGGAATTCGGCGAGATACGAACCGTCCTGGCCTGTAATACCCGTGATAAGCGCTTTTTTAACCGACATAATATTTTCCTTTTAAATAAACCAGCTTCTAGCCCAGCATGCCCTTGACAACATCTGCAACTTTATAACGCGCTTTCCAGCCTAACTGCCTTTCAGCCTTGGACGGATCTGCGCGACTGACCAACAAATCGGTAGGACGCAAGAATTCAGCATCCACCACAACGTGATCCTTCCAGTCGAGGTCCAAACAACGAAACACCTCTGCGACGAAGTCCTGCAAGGTTACTGTGATGCCCGTTGCGATAACGTAGTCCTCGGGAACGTCCTGCTGAAGCATGAGCCACATGGCCTCGACATACTCTGGCGCCCAGCCCCAATCACGGGAGATATCAAGCCGGCCCAGCTTCAACTTTTCCGTCGACCCGCTAGCAATACGACGGGCCGTACTGATGATCTTCTGAGTTACAAAACGAGTAGGCCTCAATGGTGATTCGTGGTTGAACAGAATCCCCGTGCACGCGTACAAGTTGTAGGCCGCCCGATAATTTTCCACTAACCAGTAGGCAGATGCCTTCGCGACTGCATACGGACTGGAGGGCTTGAGTGCCGTAGCCTCGTTGGCCGCCTCGCCAAGCGTATCGCCGAAACACTCGCTCGACCCTGCCTGGTAAAGCCTGACAGGACGCTCAGCCATCCGGCAGGCCTCCAACATATTCAGCGTGCCAAGTGTGATGCTTTGAATCGTCTCAGCCGGCTGCTCAAAAGACAAACCGACGGAAGATTGGCCAGCGAGATAGTAGACTTCGTCCGGATCACTTTTGCGCAATGCCATAAAAACACTGCGGAAATCCTCGGGCACCATCGAAAGTGTTTTTATTTGCCCTGGCTGAATTCCCAAGCGAGCCCAATTGCTGAAAGAGGCACCTTGCGCATCCCTCGAACTGGCCCAGACAACATAGCCTTTGCCCAACAAAAATTTGGCCAGATAGGACCCATCTTGCCCACTTGCGCCGCAAATCAATGCGACTTTTTGGTCACGGTCCAATACTCACCTCATCACTTGAGTGTAAACATCCATAGTCTTCTCGGCGCAGGAAGCCCAAGAAAATTTTTGCAGACGATTATAACCAGCGCTGACCAAGGATTGTCTGAGGGACGACGAGAAAACTACTTTTTCCATCGCTGAAGACATATCCTCAATGGAGTGCGGATCAAAATAACACCCGGCATCTCCCACCACTTCAGGCATTGAACTGGAGTGGCTGACGATAACAGGGCAACCTTTGGCCATCGCTTCCAAAGGTGGCAGGCCGAACCCTTCATACATAGAGGGATAAACAAATGCTGCTGCCTGACTGTAGAGATCGCCAAGGACTTTGTCGCTACCCCCCTGATGCCTGACGCGGTCCTCAGACAACCCCACGCTACGAATTAGATCCTTCTCCGCCGCCGTGAAAGCACCACCGCCAAAACATGCGATGTCGAAATCTGCCTTCAATGCAGGCGATAGCGCAAACGCCCGTATAAAACCATGGAAATTCTTGTATCCAGCGCGGTTACCCACGAATAGCACATAAGGGCGATGAAAAGCCTCAATACTGTCAGTTCTAACACTGACATCGGTAAATGTGTCAAACCCTAAGTAAACAACGGACACTTTAGACTCGTCCACACCAAATTCCTGGATCAAGTCGTTACGAGTACTTTCGGAAATACATATGACATGATCGGCTCGTTCGACAGCCGAACGTTTACGGACACTAATATTACCCCACCTCGAAAATTCTTTAGGAAATTTTTCGTGCACCATATCGTATACAGTTAATACTGTAGGACAGGAGCGATTTGGCGTTTTAAACATTGAGAAGTAAGTTTCGTGAACTATATCAGGCATCCATAATTTATTTTTTCTGTTTGACATAAAATGATTGAGCGGCAAAGTAAATCGCAAGATTTTTGAGTTACTTTTAGCAAACCGGCGGCCTTCCACTATCTGCGGCGAGGCGCTGGACAAATACTCATTACAATAAAAGGGTGCAAATATTTTTGGGCTATGCCCTATCAACTTAAGCTCCTCTGCCAAGCTAACATAATAGCGAGATATACCCCCGTAAGCCTGAAGGGCAAAAATCTGATAGTCAAAACCCACTTTCATTTTAAACTCCCTAAGCTGACTCCAAAACAATAGAGGAGCACAGCAAACTTTAACGCAAACCGGTGGAACGGGACAGCGTCAGATTTGAAAAAAGAGCGATCAAGGCAAAATAAACCAAATAAACCAAGGTGAAAAACTCATTGAAATACATATTCACCGATGACGTAAAAACTGCATACACCCAATAAGACGAAAACAGATAAAAGACAAGTGAACGACTCATCACAAGAAGTCGAGAAATATATCCAAGAAACATAGTATACACAAATCCAAAATAGCCATAATCCATGAATGTCTCTAAGTAGTAGCCATAAGTATTAAACCCGCCCGCCGAGGGGGGCTGCAGCTCAAACAAGGAATAATAGTAATCTTTAGATTGTAAAAGATTAAAAAAAGGCTTTATAAAAGTATGCAAACCTAAGCCATATCCTTGGTCATAGTAACCGAGAAATCCACGGAAATTCTCCAACGGGGTGGTAAAATATAGGTAAATCCAGGCAAATGGAATAGACCAAGTAGGCCAGTCATGGAGCAAACCAATCTCTAGCAATGCATTAGCATCCGCTGAGGTACGCATGGTACCAAATACGGTAATTATAACCAGACCGAGCCCCCCGCCCAATATGAGTTTTCGCCAGCGAAATACAATCTGCCTCTCACGTATAAATATAAACGCAGCCATAAAAAGTTGCGTCATAAGAACAGCGCGCGCAAGCGTAGCCATTTGACACACAGCTATAACAATTACAAAAAAGTAACATGTAAATTTGCGATATGAATATCGCTCAGCAATAAAAACAAATACCGCGCTTACCGCAATCCCACAAACAACCAAATAATGAATAAATGTTTTAGGGAAATTATAGTAAGCTGTCAACTTATCCACCGCCAACAGAGGCGGAATCCAATTAGACATCGCTAATTCATACAGAAATGCAGCAATAAAAAAACAAAACCCACCCAAATTTAAAATAAAAATTTTCCGACCACTCTTAGGAGCTTTCAACTCCTTAACTGAACCAGGCGATAATATCCAATGAATGAAAAAACCCAATATAAATCCACCAATATAAGAAAGCAGCAGACCCAATTCCCACCACTGCATGTAGTTGAGCAGTCCGGACTGATACGTAAAAAACATTGCAATTGAGGCAAGATGCACATTAACAAAAACAAAAACCAAGTCAAATTTTTTAAACATGTAAACAGCATTGAAAATTATCAACAGAAAAAATAAAAAAACACTGATATAAACACCGACACTTTGAGTAATCATTTTACCTTCCTAATCCAATTCAATAACCAGGCAGGAAAAATCGATCTAATTTTTTCAGAAGCAAATATAGCAACGCTCTGTAGCCACAGCTTAAATTTATCAAAGGTAGATAAATCCAGAGAGGAGTTCAAAATCTTAACCCGCTGCTGATGGCTGCTAACCCTCCGTACATCTGAAACACCACCACTGCTTACACTACTAATAACAGTATTTACATAATGAAAAGTAGCACCCTGTCTCCACGCACGGATAATAAAATCATAGTCCGCTGCTGTACGATAAGAGACGTCAAACATCATGGGTGCCAGAAGGGATCGGGCGGCAAACAACGACTGATGACTAAATTGCATACCTTGCTTGAGAGAACTAATAGAACCTGATTTTTTTATTTTCTTAAATTCGCCATAGTCAACTTCTACATCACCGTATATCATCTCCTTACCGGAAAAATTATCACCGTTAAACACATCACTTAAAACTGATGAATTAAAGAACACGTCACCAGAATTCATAAAATTTATCCATTGCCCCGTCGCCGCACTTATACCTTTATTCATCGCATCATAGATACCACCATCTTTTTCACTCAACCAATAATCAATCGATGAGTTATTCTTAATTACATCCAACGTACCATCCCAACTAAACCCATCAATTACAATATGCTCAAGATTTTCATAGCTTTGGGAGGAAATACTGTCAATAGTTCGCTGTAAATTCTTAACATCATTGAAAACTACAGTTACAATCGAGATAAGTGGTAGCCCAGCCCGCGCCTTAGAGGCACTATCATCACCAGCCAGTCTTTTACCCCCTTCTAATCTCTGCGAGGTATCAGTTTTTTTATTACTATTCAAGGCCGCCTCCAATCATTAAACCTAACATCTAGCCACCTCCAAAGAGCCTCGTAAAAATCGATAAAAATCACGACGATAGATTTTTTTTATTTTTCAGATACCAGTATACACACAGGGGCAGTAATATCGCTGACAAAGACAATGTCAATGTTGACCCGTATATCACTCCAGAAACTCCATATATTTTCGCAACCGCAACTGAAAGGGGTATATTAATGACTGCCTGAACAACGGCCAACCACATCTGCACTTTCAAAACGCCTACACCGTTTAGAAAGTAAGCATATATATCACTCCATACTCTCACAAGGACAAAAATAGACATAGCCAAAAATAAGCTTGAACCGGATTCTATGCGATAACCTGCCCATAAAAAAACAATGTCGGCACCAAAGAAATATAAAATCATAGAAGGGATAAACAATATCGCACATACCCAATGAGACCTACGAAGGGCACCCCTCATCCACGAGTAATCCTCTTCTGCCGCCGCATGCGTGTAGCGCGACCACAAAGGCGTCAGAAACAAAGTGCTAATTATTAAAATAGCACTATACGCCTTAAAAACTAACTCATATTCCGTCAATGCTGCAGGGCCAAAAAGCTTAATAATTATTATCTTATCCGTGCTAAAGATAACTAACACGGCCAACTGTATAATAAAAAACTGCCCTCCAAGAAAAGCTATCAACTTGATCCTATTCACGGAAAAAGATCTTAAGTTTGGCACAAGGCTAAAATTCTTTCTATAAAAAATAAATGATATATAAACCGTTGTGACAACTTGAGATATCCCATAAAGCAAACAAATCACAAACAGTGATGGCGCAATCAAAGTTTTAGCTAGGAAAACCGCAACAAGCGCAAAAAAGTTTGCTAGAAACTGGTGAGCTACAGTGAGAAATGTTTTCTTCGATGCATGAAGCACCTGCAAAACAATTAACAACGTGAAGTTCAGCAAAAAAAGGAAAGCCAAAACAGCCATTGACCATTGCAGCTCGTATTGCGAAACAACATTTGTACTAAAAACCGCTTGCCAATCAATAAAAAAATTTGCACATATGAAAAGCGCATACAAAAAAAGGCTCAGCAACCCCATTGAACCATAGGCAGTACTAATCAATATGGATGATTCCTGCAAGTCATCCTTAGATAGTGACTCACTTAACTTATTTCTTAATCCACTACCAAATCCGAGATCAAAAAAAACCACCCAAGAAACAACGCTAAAAATAGCTACCCACACGCCAAATGTTGCACCACCCAAGTAATGCAACATCATTGGCAATAAAATAAACGAGCATGCAATTGCAAGCACTTTAAAAAACAAAGAACCCCATATATCAAGCAGGTACAAATTAATCTTTCGCCTTCGCAACAGCTTCAATTTTCAAACCTCACCTTTAACGATCATTTCAAATATATTAAGTGATTGCTTCGGAAAAATAATCCCAAGCTGGCTTTCGTCTGCGCACTTTATAGCCGATCCTTCTAGTACTCCTTGAACAACAATCGCTGCAGCACTAACATTTCTGGGTAGACGGATAAACTTTTCACTCGACACAAACTCTCTTTCATACCCAAATTCACTCTCAACAACCGCAACTTTTTTAGCAAAATATACTGATTTCTGCAGAGCCCCTTCAATAGGAGCAGACCAAAGACTCGGATTCAAAACTAATTCAGAGTTTCGAACAACATCCTTCAAACCAGTTTCCCATGTACACTCGCTAAATGTAATATTTTTCGCATCAATAGGACGACCTATTACTTGTTCACATTTTTTTCTTGACGCTGGAATAAAAGCAGTAACTTGCTCTAGTGTCTCGGCGAGTTCTATAAAAAATTTTATCCCTTTCGCCAATTGAGGAGCCCCATGAAAAACCAAGTCGTAGCAGGGCACTACCCGGTTTTTGTCAAACTTTGTTACTTGAATGCTTTGCTCCAACTCACCGGTATCCATGCCCACTATACTAACTTTTGTACGAGGTCCAAATCGGGCACGGACAAGCTCCGCCTGACTTAAATTTTGAGCAAGAAAAGTTATCTGATGAGCTACCTTTTTCAATTGCTCAAGATACTTTAGATTTTTTTCCTTATCCATTTTCACTGGAAAAGGTTGACACATTGACAGAGCAAGTTCAGAGTTCGATACACACCTCAAACATTCAGTTTCCAGCTCAGGATTTAAATTGTACGATCTGATGCAAAAAAAACTATTATCCATTACATAAAAATAAATCTTATTTTTTACAGTCAAGTTTAATAACCTAGCAAAGCCAGCAGTCTGCGGATGTACGAACAAAATTACAGATTTTCTAATCCCCCAAACTCTCCAAGCAAATTTAATATTATCAATTATTCGCAAAACCATTTCGAAAGCAACACCTAGGTATTGTCTTCCTTGCAACATTTTACCAATCGGCTTGGGATTTCTACGCAACACAGTAATAAAACCCGCCGCCTCGCTTTGCACAATAAGTTTGCGCATAAGCCGTCCAACGCCACCGTCAGATATACCCAAACCACTAACTAGATATTTTTTCATAAATGTGCTTTTAAAGATGCTTCTATTAACTCTCGAATTCCATCATCAAGGGCTACCTTCTCCCAGTTCGGCTCGAGCTGAGGGAGCTGGGCAGGGCATAAAATTTCTCTTGTGCGATATGGCCGCCCCCCAAACACCGCATTTATTTTTCCTTTTCCGACGGTTTCAACGATGGAGACTAGTTGTTTAACCGTAACTCTAGTCCCGCATACAGCGAGGTTAAGACGCAACGATTCTGTACTTCTAAATAATTTAAGCGCTGCAAATTCAAAAGATCTAGCTACATCACGGACATGCGAAATGTCGATGATCTGTTCTCCTGGACTCATGCTCAACTCAGTCGCCTCCCCCAAAGCCTCGACTAAAAAATTAATCAGCTTCGGACGCTTGTCCCCTACACCATAAGTGTCAGCCAATATCAATGAGACTGCTGAAATCCCGAACGCATCATGATAGTAATCAACTACAACTTGAAAAGCCTTTTTAGTTGCTGCATACAAATTGACAGATTGACACTCATCCTCTCCTGAAAATTGCCAAAGTGTACTTGCAAAAACAATATTACCCACACCAGTCTTAACCATAGACTCAAGCAACTGGGTACCAAATGTAATATTCGAAAAAATTAAATTTTCGATATCTGCAGGTTCGTGCTTGACGAGCACCAAGGAAGCCAAATGAAATACAACATTTGGCTTAACATCAGCCATTATATCGATCAGCGTCTCTACTCGACCATCGTATATGTGCGTGGTGCTTTCATTTATCACATCCTGAATATGCGTAGCGTCCGATCCATCACGAATGATTATGGCAACGGACCAGCCATTTTTAAGAAGGCTGCGGGCTAGTGCTCCGCCGATGAAGCCAGTTGCGCCTGTTATAAGTGCTTTGTTTTTCATTTCATCGCCGCGCCAAGGTTTTTTATATCCGGCCTTAAACTATAAGCTATAAGGAGTTATTTAAATAATCATGCCCCCGCCCACTAGCGGCACTCATGTAGACGGTATCAACTGAATTCAAGTCGATGGCAGGTATACGTTTGGTGGAGCACCAGCTGAGGCTGGCACAATCAACAAACGTAACCTTAAGATAAACCATGCCACCTCAACTTAAAAATTGATACCAAAGAACTCTTCCAGCTTCTCACCGATGTACTCGAACTGCTCCTCGCAGAGACCAGGATAAATACCCAGCCAGAAAGTCTGATTCATAGTACGGTCAGTATTGGTAAGTTCACCCACTACCCGATACTCGATACCCTGAAAGTACGGTTGGCGTGTCAAGTTGCCTGCGAACAAAAGGCGTGAGCCGATATTGTTCTGATCCAGGAACTTTAGAAGATCAACACGCTGAACACCTGCGCTTTCTTTCAATGTTACTGGGAAACCGAACCAGGAAGGATCGCTGTTTGGGGTCGGCTCGGCGATCTCAAGGAAGTCTGTCAGGCTGCTCAGACGCTCTTTCAACAGCACATAGTTGCGCTTGCGGGTATCAATGAACTCCTGAGCGCGGTCCAACTGCGCAAGGCCGCAGGCGGCTTGCATATCGGTAATCTTGAGGTTGTAGCCCAAGTGCGCGTAGACATATTTATGATCGTAGCCCTGTGGCAGGCTGCCAAATTGTTGACCAAATCGGTCGCCGCAAGTGTTGTCACAACCTGGCGCGCAATAGCAATCACGGCCCCAATCTCGGAACGACTCAGCAATCACCTTCAACTGGGGACTGTTGGTAAATACAGCACCGCCCTCGCCCATTGTGATGTGGTGGGCAGGATAGAAGCTCAAGGTGCAGATATCGCCAAACGTCCCTACCAGCTTGCCGTCGTAAGTTGCACCCAATGCGTCACAGCAGTCTTCGATCAACCAAAGGTTGTACTTCTCACAGATTGCCTTGACCGCGCCTAGGTTGAAGGGGTTGCCCAATGTATGGGCGAGCATGATTGCTTTGGTTTTTGGTGTAATAGCCGCTTCGATCAAGTTGACGTCAATATTGTGCGTAGCCATATCAACATCAACAAACACAGGGATAGCGCCGAACTGGACGATCGGGTTAACAGTTGTCGGGAAACCTGCGGCAACACCGATAACTTCATCGCCCTTTTTGATCGCGCGCTCACCCAACTTAGGGGAAGTCAATGTACTGAATGCGACAAGGTTGGCAGAAGAGCCCGAATTGACCGACAGCGCAAATTTAACGCCCAGAAACTCAGCCAACTTTCGCTCAAACTCTGCATTAAAACGCCCGGTGGTCAGCCAACCATCCAGGGAAGCCTCGACCATCAGTTGCAACTCACGAGCCCCAATGACCTTGCCTGAAGGCGGAATAACGCTTTCGCCGGCGACGAAAGGTTTGGGCGCCAGGGCGACTTGAGCATACTGCTCGACGAGTTTACTGATTTCCTGGCGGAGCATATCGGGTGTCATGGCATTTCCTGCTTGAATAATTGAGTTACTTGCCGCATGAAGACATAGCGGCCATGTAGGCATTGATTTCTGCGAGACAAAGGTCGTGGACATCATGTCCTTTGAGCCAAGCTCTATGCCAATTCACGATGTACGCCAACGTCGTCTCCAGTGACCAAGTAGGCGACCAATGCAAATGTGCACGGGCTTTTGATATATCAAGTTTCAAATAGCGAGCCTCATGGGGCTGGGGATTCTGGTCCAGGGCCCAACTTGCACCCTGCCCCCAAGTATTCACCATGTGGTCCAGAATCCAGTCGACAGGTCGGGCGTCCTCATCCTTCGGACCGAAGTTCCAACCTTGGGCCACATCCTGGCCGCGCGTCCACAGGTTCTCGGCCAGTACCAGATAACCACTCAAGGGCTCAAGCACATGCTGCCAAGGGCGGGTCGCCTGTGGATTGCGAATAACTACCGGCTGCTGCTTTTCGAACGCGGCGAGTATATCCGGAATCAATCGGTCTTCAGCCCAATCGCCACCACCAATTACATTACCTGCACGTGCAGACGCGAGAGCGACGGGCTGTCCTTTACCAAAAAAGGAATTGCGGTACGCCGAAGTCACAAGCTCCATGCAGCCTTTACTATTGCTATAAGGATCGTGCCCGCCCATGGGCTCATCTTCTCGATAGCCCCACTCCCATTCACGATTCTCGTAACACTTGTCAGTGGTGACATTAACGATTGCGCGCAGATCTGGGCATTGACGCGCGGCTTCCAGTACGTGCACGGTACCCATTACGTTCGTGGCATAGGTTTCGACAGGCTGTTTATAAGAGAGGCGGACCAATGGCTGAGCAGCCATATGAATCAGAATATCCGGATTAAAGCTGATCATGCTTTGCGTGATTGCTTGAAGGTCTCTGATATCGCCGATCTGGGACTGCATACCCTTCTCGACACCAGCCTCTTCAAAAAGAGCCGGTGTCGTCGGCGGCGCAAGGGCGTACCCCATTACGTCAGCGCCCATGCTCTGCAACCACAGGGACAGCCAACTTCCCTTGAAGCCGGTATGCCCAGTCAGATAGACCTTTTTACCTTTCCAGAAGGCGGGAGTGACAGCAGCTTTCATTTTCACTCCCACGTTTTCCAGGGTGCCTTACCAGAGATCCACAGTTCTTCCAGCAAATGCTTGTCACGTAGCGTGTCCATCGGCTGCCAAAACCCCTGATGCTCGTATGCCATCAGCTGGTTGTCCGAAGCCAGGTTCATCAGAGGCTCCTGCTCCCATACGCTGGAGTCGCCGGTGATGTATTTCAGCACCTCCGGTTTCAGGACGAAGAAGCCTCCATTGATCATGGCACCATCCCCCTTGGGCTTTTCCTTGAAGTTAAGGACTTGTCCCTGGCGAATATCAAGCGCGCCAAAACGCCCCGGCGGGTATGTTGCAGTCAGCGTTGCAGCTTTCCCATGAGCCTTGTGAAACTCAATGGTGGCACTGATATCGATATCGCCAACGCCGTCGCCATAGGTAAAGCAGAAGGACTCTTCATCTTTTACATAGTCGGCAACTCGGGCCAGTCGCCCCCCTGTCATGGAATCATCGCCGGTATCGACCAATGTCACGTTCCAGGCCTCAGCGCGCTTGTCATGCACCTCCATGGTGTTGTCACGCATATTGAAAGTGACGTCAGACATATGCAGAAAATAGTTGGCGAAATACTCTTTGATTACATAACCCTTGTAGCCACAGCAAATAATAAAATCATTGATGCCGTGAGCAGAATACATCTTCATGATGTGCCACAAAATCGGCTTCCCACCAATTTCGACCATAGGCTTGGGCCGGGTACTGGTCTCTTCGCTCAGCCGAGTGCCTAATCCGCCAGCCAAAATTACAGCTTTCATCTTTTATCCTTAATTAATTCGAGCTCACAAAAGCGTCGGAGTAGAAATTTCTGTGTGGAAGGCCAAGCGTCACAAGTTTTTCTTTAGCCGATTGAATCATATGTTCGGAACCACATGCATACACAACCGAGTCAGCCAAATCGATACCATCATGCTCAAGCACATCCTGTACGTAACCCGTGCGACCTACCCAGCTGCTGTCAGGTCGTGATAGCACAGGAATGAAAGAGGCTGCCGGCAAACCAAGCTCAGGCTGCCAATAAATATCCTTGGCGTGACGCCCACCCCAGTAAACCCATACCTTTTTATTCACCGCGAGCTCGGGATCGGCTTTGAGCTGTTCAAGAATAGCTTTCACTGGCGCAATTCCAGTACCCGTTGCCAAAAACACCAGGTTTTCCGGAGAGGTGTTACGCAGGGCAAATGTACCCTGTGGCCCCTCCAGCCGGAGCAGGTCATTGGCCGCAAGCTCATCGAACCAATATTGGCTCATCACTCCGCCCTCAACCTTACGAATCTGCAGTTCCAACCTTCCATCCTGCCTGGGCGCATTCGCGATGGAGTAGCTTCTCCTAACACCATTTTTCCCGATGATGTCGACATACTGGCCAGGCATATAGTTCAGCGGATCTTTGGGCGGCAACCGCAAGACCACCTCGACCACATCGTCGGCCAGATGTCTGAATGAATCCACACGACAGGGAAGTGTTTTGCTCCTGATGTCCGCAAACTGATTCAAGTCTTCGATATCCAGCCGCACATCACTCAGCGCGGAACGACAACACGTCAAAATATATCCCGAAGCCAGCTCTTCAGAGGACAAGACGGATTCATGATGATGAATGACCTCCGTCTCACCAACCACCTGGGCCTTGCACACCCCGCACCGACCGGAACGACAGCTGTATTCGAGGATCACGCCTTGCTTTTTTGCGCTATCCAGAAGTGTTACGCCCGGTTCGCAGGAGAATGTTTTTTCGTTGGACAAGGTTACAGTTGACATCGCGCCCACAATTCGTTTCTGAAAATTCAAGTTGGAAAACACTGAAAATATACATCGGCAGCCAGCTTCTCGGCTCAAGCTTTACAAGATACATCACGCAGAGGGTGTTATCTCTGCGCTCAGGGCCAACACAGAGCATGAATGCATGTATCTAATATCACCCCTCACGCATTCGATGGCGCAGCACGATTTGGCGGTCGCTGACGTTAGAAAATGGCATAGCACCACCTTAGGCCCGTCGCTCCAGTCGTCATTCGAGGCATGACTGAAGGCATGAACGCACCAGGCACACAACCGATTGTGCTTTGTACTCGCGTCAGACTGGTTGCATTTGGTGCAAGCAACGATTAACTGACGGATTATACGGATATTAGAAGCTTTCAGTAACCTTTGTCGCCCCTCCCCCCTCTGAAACCATCTCAATCAGGAGAGCGGCGCGCTGCAACTAAATGATGTCGGCCACGCTTGACGACAGCAAAAAACAGAAAAGGTTCACAAAATAGCTGAACGCGTTGGTTTTTTTCTATAAAATTACTTGCCCAATAAAAACCAGCTCATTTCATTTGCAAGGGACTCGCAAACTGCATGTCTAACACTTCAAAACGCTTGGTGCTTTCGTTTCTGGCCGCTTCGACACTATTTTTATGGGTTCCCCTCTATGTCGTTTACCTTGCACTCAGCGACGTAAACTTTAGCATAAAAGAGTTTTTTCTTTTCTCGCTGGTATTGACGGCTGCAGCCGGCAGCCTTCTTTTTGTCGCCTCTACAATTCTTGCTTGGCTACGCCTGACTTGGCTGGCATCCGGTGCGCTTTACCTCATTATATTCTGGACGTGCCTGTCAGGATTACTGCTCCCCTTAGCCGGTCAAGCGGGCATGCTCTCCCCTGAGGACCTTCCTATCGACTATCAAAACCTTGTGATAGTGGGTAGCCTGGCACTGATCCTCACGTTGCTGACCTATACAAAAATCAAACCTGCAACTCAAGTATTCGTACTGATATTACTTTCAACTTCTTTAGGTTCCGCCGCATATAAACTTATCGAAACAGGATCATCCATGAGTCGCTTCTCGGGCCTTTCCAAAGACGATAACGTCATCGTTTTAAGTTTCGACGGCCTGGCCGGCAACTTGGCAAAACAGGTTATTGAAGAACATCCAGACCTGAAGCATGCATTCAAGGATTTTGTTTTTTATGACAACACCATTTCCGTAGCCCCAGCAACCGTCGCCTCGCTACGCGCCGAGGTATATGGAAATATAGATTTTAGAGCCTTGAGCTCCTTATCAAAAGACGTAGACAAGAAGCTGACTGAAAAACCGAATTCAATAAAACGCGAGCAACTCGCCTCCTCCGACGTTATGACCTACGGGGCGTACAGCGCGTTCAATGACGTGCTGTCGGATGTGATTATCCCTGGAACACTGATCGATAACGGTTTCAGCGAGCAAGCTTCTATTGCCTTGAACTTTTACCCGCATATCATGGCTCGCATAGGTTCGCCCATTCTGGCGAAACTCCTGGTCGACCCGCTTCGAGCCGTCAGACAGGCCTACCTACATGACTCAAGAGCGGAGCGGACATTGGTCCACCAAGGCCCGCTTTGGGACGCGCAGAATACCTTACAGCGCGACGACCTGATTGCACTGATTCAACATCTACATGTTACCAACTCCCGCCGCACAGTACGCTTCATGCACTTTCTGCATACTCACTTTCCCGCTGACTTCGATGAAAACTGCACGTACAAAAGTGACAGCAAAGAGTGGTTCACTTCGAACCAGAATACTCAAGGACTTCTGAATGAAACCTACTGCGCACTCCAGCAGACCGCGGCTTATATAGAAAGACTCAAAACCCTTGGGGTTTATGACCAGACAACCTTCATTGTAAAGAGTGATCATGGCGCGCCCGCCAATTACTTCGAGTCTGATCCCGACGGAATCACATTTAACGGACACTCTCTGTGGGGTTATAACCGATACCGCCCACTCTTGATGATGAAGACGCAATCCGCCATACATGAGGCAGTCATATATGACAGCGAACTTAGAAGCTTGGCAGATCTCGCCAGAACACTGTGCCTTCATGCACCAACCACTTCGCAATGCGCCGAATACGCAGGCGTGGATCTACTAAACTCAACACCTCAAAACAATGAAAATTTAATTTACTTGGATATCGTAAAAGATCAAACCTCCTCTTTTGATTTTGACACTCAGAAAACGGTTATCATCCCCAGAAATAATGATTTCTTATCAGCACTGAAATCCAGTAAGGCGATTACATTCAGAGCCTCTGAAATCACCCGATACCATCAACGTATACAGGACATTACTGAAATTCGGGATGCGTTGGAAAAATACCGCCAAGTAAAAGGGCGCTATCCGCTCAGCCAGGGATTTGACGGTTTGTATAGTATCTGGGGCAGGTCGGCTAGCGATTGGATACCAGGCTTGGCGCCGACCTTTATTAAGAACCTACCTCGAGACCCCGAGTTGAGCGAGGAGAAAACACCTCAATACATATATCGATCCAATGGCGTGGGTTACAAGCTTCTTGCACATGGCGCCGGCGCGTCCTGCCAGATTGCCTCAAGACTCAACCCAGAATTGATTGATCCGCTGCGCAAGTGCTTCGCTTTCGGCTACTGGAGCGAAGGCGCAGAAGGCTGGTAACGGTCCGCGGCACTAGCGAACCAACGATCACACCCGCTTACGGATAATGGGAAGGTAGTCATGCAGTCAGCCGTAATTTTTCTCGGGGCAGGCAAGCCCTTCCAAGGCGACGAGCACGCTGCCTTGCGCAGCGCTTCAGGCCATACGCGAGTCATCGACTGGCTGCTCCACGCCACTTCCTCGCGCGGGCCGGATGTTCATTTCGTGGGCGGCTATAAGGCCGACTCGATCAAGGAGCAGTATCCAGATTTCAACTACTGGATCAACACGGACTGGCAGGTGACTCAATCCGCTTATTCACTCCTACAAGTCGATCTGACAGATAAAATCAGAAGCCTGGTCTCTTATTCTGACATCCTGTTTCGGCGCAGCCTGATCGATGCCATGATCGAGTCGCAAGCCGATATCAGCGTTGCCGTCGACAGTCACTGGCGAACCCGCTATGCGGGTCGTACTCGTTCAGACTTGGAGCGCAGCGAAAAAGTTTGCCTTTTCGGGCAGACAATCACCCGACTTGGGCCTGACATTCCGTGCAGCATCGCTTCGGCGGAATTCGTTGGGTGTGTACATTTTGGCCCGCGGGCAGTTCAGTATCTGCAAATATCCAAAGCTGACCTGCAACAGCGCTTCCAGAAGGGCCACCTCTCTGATCTTGTTGAAGCATTGCGCTGCCAGGGTATGAATGTACAGGCGGTGGACGTACAAGGTGACTGGGCCGAGCTCAACGAACCTCAGGACCTTGCGCATTTTGTATTGGGTACCAAAGCGCAGACACTTCGCCGCCTGCGCAGAATGGTCAAGTTGAGCCGAATCGAAGATCAAGTCAGTTTCACGGTGACTCAGTGGCGTAAAACTGCCGACTCACTGATTGGCACTATCCAGCAGAGCTTTCCTGATCAACATCTGGCTATTCGCAGCAGTGCGCTTTCAGAGGATGGGTTTGTCAATTCCAATGCCGGCGCTTATACCAGCCTGCTGAATATCGATGGCCGAGACTCGACACGCCTGAAAGAGGCTATCGAGCGCGTTATTTCCTCTTACAGCGATACCAACCCTGACAACCAGGTACTGGTTCAACCCATGCTGGAAAAGGTGCTCGCCAGCGGTGTCGCATTTACTCGAAGCCTGAGCAGTGGATCACCGTATTACGTTATCAATTATGACGACACCAGCGGCAGCACTGAATCGATTACCAGTGGCAGTAGTCACGATCACAAGACCTTGGTGATGAGGCGCGATGCTGACGCGCACAGCTCAAACATACCCAAGAGCCTGCAAAGCCTGCTGCCTGCGCTCAGGGAGATTGAATCTTTGCTGGGCTATGATTCCCTGGACATCGAATTCGCGATCACCGCCAACGCAGGACTGCATATCCTGCAAGTCCGCCCGATAGCAGTCGACCACTCTAAATGGGACGGCAGTGACCAAGACATTCTCAAGCGCCTGGATGATGCTCGTGAGTCGTTCAATCAGCTGCAGCGACCGGCGCCGTTCGTTGTGGGGCAACGAGCGCTGTTCGGAATCATGCCCGATTGGAACCCTGCGGAAATCATTGGAACCAAGCCAACCCCCCTTTCGGTCAGCCTCTATCAATACCTGATCATGGATGAAACATGGGCCACCCAACGTGCCGAATATGGCTACCGCGATGTTCGCCCCCAACCTCTACTGGTCAGTTTCGCCGGCCATCCCTACGTTGATATCCGCGCAAGTTTTAACTCGTTTATTCCAAAGTGCCTGGACGATGCACTGGCCGGCCGCCTGATTGACTTTTACTTGTCTTGGCTTGAGCACAACCCCCACCTTCACGACAAAGTAGAGTTCGACGTTGTTCCCACTTGTTTTGCCTTGGACTTTGATCGCTGGCGCCAGCGACTGATTTCGGATGGCGGATTTACGTATCACGAGATTGAACAACTGCGTGATGCCCTGAGGGACATTAGCCAGAGCGCCCTCGCACGCAACAAGCAGGACCTCGCCGTCATAGAGTCACTTGAACGACGCTTTGCACACCTTGCCTCATCCTCCGCGGCACCTCTCGAACAGGTCTGGACGCTACTACATGATTGTCGTCGTTACGGCGCTCTACCTTTCGCGCATTTGGCGCGCAGTGCTTTCGTCGCCGTAACGTTCCTGCGCTCTGCGGTCAGTACGGGGACCTTGACCGATAGGGAAATGGACGACTTCTTGGGCACTATCAGCACTGTCAGCCACACATTCACCCATGATGCGCTGAGTTGCTCCAAGGGCGAGATAAGCAGTGAAGACTTTATGCAGAAGTACGGTCATCTGCGCCCAGGCACCTATGACATCAACTCGCTCAGTTATCGGGCAGCGCCCGAACGATACCTTATACCTATCGTCAAGAGTGCAACTTCGCAACCTTCGTCCCCACAGGTCAACGGCCAATTATGGCAGCAGGCACGTCAACGATTTACCAGTGCCCTGAACGAGCAAGGTATTGCATGCAATAGCGATGAGCTGGAACTCTTTTTAAGAGAGGCTATCGAGGGACGCGAATACGCCAAATTTGCTTTCACCCGCAATCTTTCCCTGGCGCTAGATGCGCTGGTTGACTGGGCTGAGCCTTTGGGTATTACACGCGAAGACTTGGCTTATATTGAAATCCACAAGCTCATGGCGTTAAGAAACTCAACCTTAAGCCCTCAAGAACTCACCCAAAGCATGCTCGCGCATGCCGCCCAAGGCAAAATCGAACATGAACAAATTCAAGTAATCGAACTGCCCCCGCTACTCTGCTCAGCAGAGGATTTCAACGTATTCCTCTATCCAGCGACACAGCCCAACTTTGTTGGCACGGGCGTAGTGCGGAGCACCTGTGTGGACCTTAGCCAAAGCGCAGACGAACAAGACCTTGTCGGCAAAATCGCAATGATTCCCCAGGCAGATCCCGGTTACGACTGGCTGTTCGGTCGACAGATTGGCGGGCTGATCACCATGTATGGCGGCGCCAACTCGCACATGGCTATCCGCGCAGCGGAGTTTGGCCTGCCGGCCGCATTAGGGATAGGGGAAGCGCAATATCGCTCACTGGCAGCAGCGCATAGCCTGGAACTGGATGCTGGCAATCGGGCGATTCGGGTGGTTCGGTAATGCGTATTGCAATCACACAACGTGTTGAATGGATCCCCGGGTACGACGAGCAGCGTGATTGCCTTGATCAACGCTGGACCACGCTCATGGAACCGCTGGGGATCGACTTGATACCGGTGCCCAATGGGATGGCAGCACCGGGTGGCTGGCTAGAACGCCAAAATGTCGCCGGACTTATATTGAGCGGTGGTAATGATCTTGCTCATCTTCCCGGTGCCGCCAACGCTTCACCGGAACGCGACATCACCGAAGCAACTCTCTTGATCAAAGCCCGGAGCATGAACCTACCGGTACTGGCGGTTTGTCGCGGAATGCAGATGCTTAATCATTTTCTGGGTGGCAGCCTCACGTCGCTGCCCGGTCACGTTAATTGCACGCATGCAATATATGCATCGGCTCAGGCACCGTTGATGGCGGAATATCGACAGGTCAACAGCTTCCATAGCTGGGGCATTCAACCTGGGGACCTGGCAGAGAACCTGCTTGCTCAAGCTTGGGCAGACGATGGGTCCATTGAGGCATTTGTCCACAGCCAATTTCCCTGGGCAGCCATTATGTGGCATCCCGAAAGACCCTCCGTTAACTCGGCTATTGATGCGAAGCTCATTCGCCAGCTCTTCTTTTGCAAGGACACACCATGCGCGTAATTATCCTCGCAGCAGGCCAAGGCACACGATTGCGCCCTTTCACAGATGATAGGCCCAAGTGCCTGGTTGAACTGAATGGACGTCCGCTTCTACATCGCCAACTGGATATATTGAGGGCTGCGGGATTGACCGAGATTGCCCTGGTAGGCGGATATCGTGTGGATTGCCTTGAAGGTCAAGGCGTCAAAGTGCTGCACAACCCTCGCTTTGCCACCACCAATATGGTCTCTACACTTTTTTGCGCACAAGAGTGGATGGTCGACGGAGAGGATCTATTGATTGCTTATGGTGACATCATCTATGAACTATCAGTGCTTGAGAGCTTGCTGGATAGTGATGCCCCGCTAGCCATTTCAGTAGATCGAGAGTGGCGCAGGTTTTGGGAGATCCGCATGGAAGATCCTCTATCAGATGCCGAGACCTTGAAACTCAACAATGATGACTGCATTACCGAGCTCGGCAAAAAGCCAGCGGACTATAGTGAGGTTCAAGGGCAATACATGGGCCTGATCAAAGTTAGGGGGGATTATGTAAAGGCGTTTCGCGCCACTTGGCACGATATGGATCGTAGTGTTTTGCGAGATGGCAAGGATTTCGACAATATGTACATGACAACGTTTATACAACATCTTATCGACACCGGATGGAAAGCTCGGGCGGCGTTCACTGATAATGGTTGGCTGGAAGTCGACACCGTCGAAGACCTGAATCAATACCACGATCTGTTTCGTGGCGGGCGCTTGGACACATTCATCCGTCTTAAGGACTAAGCATGTTTAATGCACTACGCAAAGTTCTTCGAGAATGGAGAGGTCTGCAAGCATTCAAGCGCATTCCACGCGAGGAACGCACACTGGTGTTCTATTCCGAAGGACGCGGATACTGGTCTTACTTCGAACCTATCTACAAGGCACTTCAGGCAAGTTACGGCGCGCCGATCTTGTACGTAACGTCTGCTGAAAACGATCACTTACTGGCCACTCCACTACCAGGAATGCGAGCCTTCTATGTAGGCGAAGGCAGCATGCGAACAGTCTTCTTTGCGACGCTGGACGCCGATGTCTTGTTGATGACTATGCCGGACCTGCAGAGCTTTCATATCAAACGCTCGCCGTTTCAAGTCCATTATGCTTACCTGCATCATTCGATTGTCAGTACACATATGATTTACCGCGCAGCCGCCTTTGATCATTTTGATTCAATCCTCTGCGTGGGGCCTCATCACGTTGCAGAAACCAGGACCAGGGAGAAACTACACGATCTACCCCAAAAAACCCTGGTACAGCACGGGTACGGGCGGCTCGATACGATCCTCGCAAGCGGCCGCCAAGGCCCTCGGATACATCACGGCGACCCCGTCCAGGTACTGGTAGCACCCACATGGGGTGAAAATGGATTGATCGAGCGACACGGACTTGATGTGATCAAGCCACTGATTGATGCAGGCTTGAAGGTGGTACTGCGCCCCCATCCACGCACCCGCAAATTGGCACCGGCAAAACTCGATGAAATCGTTGCACACTATCGGCATGAGCCGCGATTTCGCCTGGATGAGGACAGCGATGCCACCATCTCCCTACTCGATTCGGATATCATGCTCAGCGACTGGTCGGGTGCGGCTTTGGAGTTTTCGTTGGGGCTCGAGCGTCCGGTCATATTTGCAGACGTTCCACGCAAAGTGCTGAATCCAGAATACACAGCGATCGGCATCGAACCCATTGAAGTACAAGCACGCAAGCAATTAGGCGTTGTGGTCCCAACGGATGAGTTGGCAGAGCTGGGGAAAATTGCATGTACCATGGCTGCTGATTCAAAAAAATGGCAAACGGCGCTGAGCGATATACGTAAGTGCTGGATTTATAACGTAGGGCAAAGCGGCGATACAGCTGCTGCTTATTTGGTTTCCTTAATTAAATAATGATGGGGCGTAGTTCATGGAAAAATCGATTTTCTCAATCGTCACCTTGCTGTGTTTGGTGATCTTGCCAATCAATGCCTTCGCCTACCTGGACCCAGGTACCGGCAGCGCCATGCTCCAAGGCATTCTAGGCGCATTGGCGGCGATCGCGATGGTCATGAAACTATACTGGCACCGATTACTGCGTATGCTAGGCCTGCGCAAAGACGTCATGAAGAAAGAAACTGACACTGAGAAAAAATAAGCTATTGATATCTACGAGTCGCCCGTCGCAATATTCAGTGCGCCGGGTGCTTGCGGGCACGTACTTACCTGTGAACTGAAATATGATCCCGCCAAATGAAGTCAAACAGCACTCTCATGTCATCACTTATAAATAATATTCAACACTATTGGCTCTGTTGCTTTCTGGTATTGCTTACTCAGGTGGCGCAAGGGGCAGATAAGCAGGCCCCCTCGCTTTCAAATACAAATGTGCAACTGGCCTTCAACTTATCAACAGGCTCCGTCCAGCATTGGACACTCCCGCAACTGCACGGTGCATCCAGCCACGCACAAGACATGGCTGCCCCCAAGGGAGAGTTGTTCTTGTTGAGCGGGGAGATTGACGGTAGGCCTTTAAGTGAATGGCAGCAGCTCGCAGGCGGCTGGAAGGTAATGGACCAACAACCAGATGCCATAGTACTTGGCCTGGAAAGTCCCGATATACCCTTCAGCATCAGGAAGACGTGGCGCTTACTGGTAAACCAATGGCGTGTCGATTTCGCTCTCGACCTTGACCTCAAGAACCTTAAGATAAACCCGGCCAATAACCTTTTCCTACAAGTCGGACCCGGTATTGGAGAAACCCCCGCCACCGGCCTAGGCATGGGGCAAAGTATTTATTCGTTTACTGAATTGGTCTATCGCAACGCCGAGGGCACCAAGACAGTTCGGTTAAACGATACCGACTTGCCGAACGGATACGCATCTGACGAGGCAGGCCACTGGAGCTGGGTAGGTCTTCAAAGCCGCTACCTGGCCCTGATTATGGCGCCCTCCAACGATCTCTCGAAGCGCGCAACCTGGCATGCCAGCATTCCGCAAACCTCGGATGTCGATACCGAGCATGCCTCATTCCAAACATCCATCAGTATTCTTCTACCTATTGGAGAACCGGGTAGCCAACCCATGCAATCCTATCAATGGGCCGTGTTTGGAGGCGGTAAAGCGTACTCGGCACTTGCCGCTCAAGCGCCGGATCTAGACGGATTACTGTTTTCCGGATTGTGGGATTGGATGCGATGGTTGAGCTTGACCATCATGCATCTATTGCACTTCATTCAGCAAATAGTTGGCAGCTGGGGCGTTGCGATTATTCTACTGGCGGCACTCGTACGCTTGGCAGTATTCCCAATTGCCAAGAATGCGATTCTGGCACAGAAGAAGTTCACGGCTATTCAGGCGCGCATCCAGCCTGAACTGCAAGAGATTCGCAAAAATTACAAAGGAGGGGAGCAAAGTGAAAGAATCCTCCAACTTTACGAACAACATAAAATCAGCCCTCTGGCAGGGTTAAAACCACTTTTAATCGTTTTTATTCAAGTGCCTGTATTCATTTCACTTTACCATTTACTGGGACAAACATTTGAACTAAGGGACGCGTCTTTTCTATGGATGAAAACACTGGCTGAGCCCGATCAATTATTTTCACTGGGCGTAGACCTGCCCCTATTTGGCTCATATTTCAATTTACTACCCGTGCTGATGACTCTAACAACTATACTTAGCATAAAACTAAACCCAACAACCTCTGCCGAGGGAACGTCATCGCTGCGCCAAAGCCTCCCTACCGGGCTGATGGGACTGGGGTTCTTTTTACTGTTCTACTCCTTTCCTTCTGGAATGGTGCTGTACTGGACGGTTGCCAATATTCTGCAGGTCCTCCATCAAAAAATAGCGAAGGTAACCTGAGCCCATGATGATCGAGCGCTTTATCAGCAGCTACTTGCCAGCAACACCAGCACCTTGCAAATACGACGTCTACTTTGACACTGCATCCGCATTGCGTACCGCAGCAGCGTCCGCCGAATGGACGGATGAGGTGCACCAAGCTATGCAGTTCCTATCAAAACGTGTTGAGATTTCCAAGCACCTCTACGAGAGCTACCACGAGAACGGAACCAAGGCGTCCACAACCCTTTTGGCGGGTGAATTGCAGCCGTTAGCGCTGACACTACTTTTCAAGGACTTCTGCCGCTTAGCCGACGATGGAAAAACGGCCTGTGCGGTCAAGAGGCTTAACGCCGTACTGAAGCTTCTTGACAGTCTGGCGTCGGGGAACATTCCGGTGGAGCCAACCCTGGTAAATCTGATCGATGTCGAGGCCGAACGGTTTCTGACAAGGCTTCCGCACGCCGATACACCGCCCTCGAAAACTCTCGCAAATACCCAGGCGCCGGTTAATGCTGGAACGCTCCCGATCACTGTTTTATTTTGGGAGGGGCCCATCGCTCGTGCGTACTTGGCAACCCTGAAGAGCATGGGCTTGAAACCTGAAAAAATCATTCACCTGATATCAAAGAATGATCTAGTCTCCCGAAAACCGATCGGGCGCTTTCTACCAGGTAGTTTGAAGTTGGCTTATGCCCATTCGAGACAAAAAAACAGCATCCATTACTGGTCAACAACAATACGTAAGACAGAAAGCTCTCTTTATCAATCGATCAGAAATACCGTTTCCGACAAACTGGGTTTTGCGGACAAGGACATAGACGAAGCATTAGCACTGTGCGATTTGAGTGATTATTCGCTTGACGTAGAAACGCTGATGATAGAAAACCTAGCAGACAGTGCGCTTTACGAACGACTACTGGAGCTTGCGCAAACAAAGCTGTTATTCACCGGCGGCGGAATCGTGCCGAAACGGTTGCTGGAAATCACCACACTCAAGTTCATTCATCTACACCCGGGCCATTTGCCGGAAGTGCGCGGTGCTGATTGCGTTCTGTGGTCATACCTGATGAAAGGACGCACCTCTGCGACATGCTTTTACATGGCGCCGGGAATCGATGATGGTGATGTCATCCTGGCGAGCTACTTGCCTTCACTGACTCCGAACCTGGAAGTAGCCAGCATGGACGTGAGGACGCTTTACAGAGCCACCTATGCGTTTCTCGACCCATGGGTCCGCTCCTATGTACTGAGGCAAGCCCTGATTGAGACAGCGGGATTTACGCAGGTTGTAGCCTGTCCGCAAACCGAAGATACAAGCGTGACTTATCACTTTATGCACGATCGGATTAAACGAATTGCGCTTGCCCAATTATTCGCCGAGCCCCTACCACATTGATATAGGTGGCCCCCGGCGAACTGTAAAGATGAATTTTTCCTGCGCAAGTTGTCTCGAGCACTGTCGCTGATTTGGCAGCGCGATCGAAACATTCATGAGGGTTCAAGTTAAGACCGGTAAGCCCGACAGACACCGTCCTATACCTTGTCGCGCCTTGCGGCAACGGCAGATCTTACCAGCGCTATGCAGATTGCAAGCACAGCTCCACCAACCAAGCCAAGCAGCACGATAAGCAGGCGATTTGGGCTAGCTGCCGCCAACGGCTCCAAGGCCTGCTGATCGACAGTCACTAACTTCAAGCCCGTCATATCAATGTTCAGACTACTCAAACGGGTCATCTCTGCGCGCAATGGTTCGACACCCGCGAGAAAAATATCTTCATTTTTTCGTGTGTTCAGTACTTCAACCTCGCGATTAGACGCCAGCAGCTGAAGCTCTTTGGCTATTTGAGCGATACGAGCGTCAGTGAAGTCATCCGATTTACGTTGTTTCAGCGCTACGAGCTCAGCGTTAAGTGCCTCTACCCCCATGAAAAATAGCGGTATTTGCTGATTATTAACCTCGGTACGCATTACACTGCTGGCGCCGGCATTGCGGGACTCGCCAAGCGCAGAGGGGGTGGTCGGCTTTTGTATACCTAAGGACTTGGCAATCCCGATGGCTTCATTCAACTGAGCGATACGATCATCGCGTAACGCTTTCAACTGTGAACGAAGCGCTTTTAACTCATCCTGCAACTGTGCGCGCTTCAGCGTGTCGCGTTCCCCCAACGAAGCGATTTTGGCCTCTTTCTCTACCTCATAATTTGAGCGAGCCGAGTCAAACTTACCTTTCAATTCATTGATTCGATTTTTGACGATTACATCCAAGTCGGCGGAGATCCGCTGACGCTCAATAACGATGGCATAGTCGACAAAGCCGTTAAGAATAGCGACACCATCGATACCTTCGGGATAAGTCATCTCAAGCTTGACGTAGGCGCTCAGCGAGTTTTTCTTATCCGCGTCGGGAAGTATCAAATGAATCGAGTTACGGTTGAACGCCTCAAAGCGTTGCTCCAGGGTTTGGCCGGGTTGCACAAACCGTTCAAATAGCTTTTGATTGGCTCTGAAGAAGGCCAGGCGAGTATCGTATGACTCAAGCGCAGCACCAACTTTAAGAAGAGCCTCAGCGGGAGGAAGCTGGTAAATCTCAGACCGATTCAACGCATCAAGATCATTAATAGCGGCAGGACGCAATACTGAACTGATTTTATATTCAGGAGTTGCCAGAAACGCATAGCAGACTGCAATTAACCCGCACCCTAACGTAACCAGAAGCAAAAGCTTTTTTTGACGCCAGACAGATTTAGAAAGCGCGACGACATCTATTTCGTCGGAGGACCGTACCGGGGGTGCGCGGAAACTACTACTCACAACAAAAACCTGCCTTCAAAGAGAAACTGCGGGCTCGTTATGCAGACAAATTTGTGTTTTTTACTCTAATTAGATGACCGCCAAAACCCAGCGTCTCTGCTAAATTTTGAGCGCACAAAATGCCCGTTATCGAGAACAGATTTCATTTTGCCATCTCGCTGACATATTACAAGGCTTGACATATCTGTAAGGCGCTTCCTATGCGGCTAGGGAGAACCCTTACGAGTCATGTGCGACGTTAGCGTAATAAAGATGAAACGGCGGTGCTCAATGATATGGCGAGAAAACCGGCGTATAGGCGAGACATCATCTTCATGCTGTCTGAAATTCCAGTATGAACAGATGAAAAAAATCCGACAGCCGGTAAGAACGTTTCCATTCGCTTCCAGCGGCGCAGACCGCGCCAGCTAGGATTGAGCGCTCTGAATCGGCTTACGTCGCCAACTACGCATCATCATGCCCAACAGCGGCCCTATGAGCATGCCGACGATCAGCGCCAGCACCACGAATATTGATACGGGAAACTGTCCGCTTGCCTGACCCAGTAACGACAGCGACACACTCTGCTGGTTTTCAAGCACAAAGGCCAAAACCATAAAAGCTACAAGCAACACCACGACCACCAGTGCAACGCGCTTAACCCCACGCATAACCTTCTCCTACCCCAAAAACACTCAGACGCCCTCTTCCTCTTCTTCGTTCACCCGGTCGCGCAATTCTTTGCCCGGTTTGAAGTGGGGAACGAACTTTCCGTCGAGGCTGACGGATTGGCCGGTCTTTGGGTTGCGACCTACGCGTGGTGCGCGGTAGTGCAGGGAGAAACTGCCGAAGCCGCGGATTTCG